>BNJV01003088.1_pt1 | contig 100044 bp, 118 predicted proteins | sample 8540591 | NCBI WGS metagenome assembly BNJV01 (sample SAMD00202457, study PRJDB9452) | human saliva metagenome | host: Homo sapiens | reverse complement strand
TATTCTTCCTTCTGGGTGATTCCTTTCGAGGCTTTTTGGTTGGGGTTATTCCGTTCTTCAACAGACAGGTTATCAATGGCCTAAGACCATTATTAATGAAGAGATAACAAACAGAAAGCAGTTGAAATCGTTGCTTCTAAAAGGCAGAGAAAGCTGGCTGCGATGGTGTATGGTATGCTGAAGATGAACAAGTAATACGGATAAAAATGAAGCAAAAAAACAGCTGAAATCTCCTTTCTCCATGTGTTCATTACCCTCTTGGTAGTACTCGAGGGATTCCTTTTTTTAGCCCAAGAGTCCGATAGCCGATTGGCTTTATCAATTCCATGTTCCCCTTTTCTTTTGATGCGCTTTCTTGATAATGAGAAAAATGTTTTTTTAGTATTCCTATTTATGTTTGTAGTATCAATTATCGGTCTACACGTAAATAAAAAGCCCTCTTATGGATTTATTCTTTGCAATGGATGGTGTTCTTATGTCAGTTGCTTTGGCGCGCTTATACGCAAAAATATGAGTTTCATTTCTTCAATCACCTCTCTCCTACTTCTTATACTATCTATCTTTATCATGGAATCTTTCAAGCATTGAGTTTACAAATACTCATGCGCTTTACTCATTTTGATATAGGTTTTTTTATATTATCCTTGCTTTTCTGACAGGCGTTTATGGCTCTTTCTTAGTTTATAAGCTGTTTTATCGTTGTCGTAACAGCCGTTTGGGACGTATTTTAGCATTGATTTCTGGTATTTCAGTATCTTAATAGATAGTAAGCTGTATTGGTTGAAAAGTAGTCTTAATAAGCCTTTAGAAGATTCTTTCTTCTCATTTTCAACCGATGTTTTGATGCTCAGCACATGTCGTGTTGACGGTCCGCACCAATGGTGCTGATGGTTCGCACCAATGGTGCGGGGCGTTATCTATTACGAAATTGATATAATAAAAGCACCCTCATCAATCCTAACCTTAAGACGGTAGGGGATAGATGAGGGTGCTTGTTGTATGGATAGGTTTTACCAAACCTGTTCTTTCGTTTCCTTTGTTTCTACTGACCTGAGTTGAGAAGTTCGTCAGGTAGTGAGATATCAAGACTGCGAGCGCGTTCGGCATTACGTCTCTTTATCTTGCGTTGTGCATCAGCCTTCTGCTTTGTTATGGCTGCAGGCTTCTGCTTGTAGAGTGGGAGTAGACGTGGATTCCACGTTCCCTGTACATCACGCTTAGCCTTACATTCGATGGCCTTCGGGTAATAATAGACAGCTTCGGGCTGTCGTTGGGTTGCATAATCACCCGTATCCCATTTTCCGTTGTCGTTATCATCGACGATAAGGCGGAGATAGTAGTTGCCCGGCTTGATGTAATGGAAGGTTGCTTGGTTGTTCTTAGCATACGCCTCTTTCACTGGTTTGTCGCTTTCGTTAAGCAACTGCAACAAGCAGTTCTTACCTTCCATGTTCTGCAAGGTCATTATCAGCGTACCATACTCGTCCATTGATGGGATACGAACACCCTGCTTATACTTTGCAGAAACCTTACCATAGATGTCTGTAAAGGTTGCAGAATCGACCTCAACACTGTATTCGTGTCCTGAATCCCATGTACTTACCAACTTCAAAGAGCGTGGTTTTCCTGGTTCAGCACCAAACTTATACTTCGCTCGATACCACATAGAGTCTATCTTTTCATAGAGATGTATCTTAGACGTATCTGTCTTTGCAATTGGGGTAGGGAGTTCGAAGGTTGGGTTTTGGTCAGGATCCATTTGCGAAGGAACATTATATCTGACCTCCAAAGGTGTGACAGGCATTGTCGTTTCAAACGCTTTTCCACGTTCTTTTGCCTTCTCTTGCTTCTTAACCCATTTGTCGTATTCCTCCTGCTGACGCTTTAAACGCTTCGCGTAAGGCACCTTTGAGAGAATCTCCAGCGTATCAGTCTTAGGGACAAGTTTACCCGCACTGTCCGTCATGTTATAAAGCATCTGCATTCGCAGTGTGTCTTGGTTGACGAGGGCAGTATCACGCAGCCAGTAGATAATCGTATCTTGGTTCAGACTTGGCTCTGTTATAAACGCATCTTTAGCGTTGAAATTGAGTCCTGTAATCTGTGGAAGGTCGGCATCACCATAGCTGAAGAAGAGCGTAAAGTGGTTGGGTTCCTTGCGTTCAGACTTGAGGAAGTAGCGGTCTGTTTGTGTAGGTGTAAACGAATTAAGCACCACATCATCTGGAAGGAAGTGGGTGTAAGGCACCTGTTTGATATCCTTAATATGCAAGGAGTCAATCCATAGCGTGTCTTGTCGTATGTCTGGCTTCCATGACGGCATGATGATTTCGGGCGTGAAAGCCAACTTCTCGCTCTTCTGATTGTACATATAGTTGCCGTCCATGTCCTGTAGTGCATAGATACGATAGTCACCCTTGGCAACACCTCGTATGCTGAAATGACCACGACTGTCGGTACGTGAGACACGAAGCATAGGCTGTTTCTGGAAAGCTGTATCGTTCTGATTGCTGTAAAGGCCCACAAGAATACCCTTTACAGGCTCTAAATTCTCAGCTTCTAACACATAACCAGCCACTTCGAGTGTATCGATATGGTCGCCAGTAGAGAAACTATAGGTGTAGTTTCCTAATGGGTTACCCTCGTTGTTGTCTGTGATAGCGTCAGAGAAGTCGATGGTATAGGTGGTGTTTGGCTGCAACTTGTCTTGTAAACTTACTGTTATTCGCTTACCAGTAGCCTTAATTTCGGGAGCTTCAATCTGTGGGGGAGAGACAACAACCTTCTCAGATGCGTTCTCCAACTTGATGAACTCGTTGAAATAGATATTCACCTTCTTACTGTTTACGTCGGTTGCTCGTTCAGTAGGGGAGGCACCTAACACTCTTGGGGGCGTCTCATCGTACCATCCACCATCAGGTTGTCCCATCTTAGCACATGAAGAAAGAACAATAACTAAGAGTGTAAAAAGGTAGAATGGTAAAACACGTGGTTGGTAAAACACCGAAAGGCAATGGCTGACCTTAGCTGAAAAGCCATCCTTTCCACCCATTACTCCTTGGCAATATCTTTGTCTTATCTTCTTCATATCGCTGTTTTACTTTTTTTACCCTTTTACTTTTTTTATCCTCTAAAGGTGTTTTTATTCTTTTACCGTCTTGTGTTTTTTACTGGTTCATACTCAGCAATTCTTCTAAGTTGTTACGGCTGTTTGAAAGGCGTGGAATCTTATGTTGACCACCGAGTTTACCCTTTATCTTGAGCCAGTCATTGAAGAGGTCTTTGCGTGCAACAATAATCTCAAGTGGCTGAAGAGTAATGTTATGGAAGCGTTTTGCCTCATAATCAGAGTTGACTTCCTGTAGTTTATCATCAAGAACCTTAGCAAACTCCTCAAGTGAAGATGGGTCCTTTGCAAACTCGATGAGCCACTGATGACGGCATTTAGCCTTTGCATCCATATACATTGGGGCTGCGGTATAATCTGATATCTGCGCTCCAGTAGCCTTGCAAGCTGCTTCAAGTCCCTTCTCAGCATTGTCCATGATAAGTTCTTCACCAAAGGCATTGATGAAATACTTGGTTCTACCAGTGATAACAAACTTATAAGGATTAGTCGAAGTGAACTGTACTGTGTCTCCAATCTCATATCTCCAAAGACCGCAGGCAGTACTGATAAGCATTGCATAGTTGCGTCCTATCTCCACACCTGACAATGGAACGATATTTGGATGTTCGCTCTCAAACTCGTCCATAGGCAAGAACTCGTAGAACACTCCATAGTCGAGCATAAGCGACATACTGCTGTCTGTTGGGTCGTCTTGTATGCCGAAGAAGCCCTCAGAGGCATTGTAAGTCTCCATATAGTTCATGCCCTGCTTGGTAATGAGCTGTTCATACTGCTCACGATAAGGTGTGAAAGCAATACCACCATGGAAGAATACCTCCAGATTTGGCCATACCTCCTCCAGATGTTTCTTGCCACTCAGCTCCATCACACGTACCAATACAGATAGCATCCACGATGGAACGCCCGATATATTAGTGATATTCTGCTTCAGTGTTTCGTGTGCAATTCGGTCGCGTTTTACCTCAAAGTCGCTTAGTAGGGCAGTCTCTTTCTTAGGTACACGACATAGATTTACGAGTGGATTAATATTCTCTATGAGGATGGCACTGAGGTCACCTACAAGCGAATTATATAGATTATAATTTGGAGAATGACTACCACCTAAGATGAGACCCTTACCGTTGAAGAGTCTACTCTCTGGATGATTGCTAAGGTAGTAAGCGATAACATCCTTACCACCTTGATAATGAATTGTCTGTAATCCCTCGTGAGAAACAGGAATAAACTTACTCTTATCGTTGGTTGTACCTGATGACTTGGCATACCATCTAACCTGTCCTGGCCACAGAATATTACGTTCTCCGTGGCGCATACGGTCGATGTCACTCTTCAGTTCTTCGTATGTGTTGACCGGAATGTTCTGTACAAAGTCCTCGTATGACTTAATCGTTGAGAACAGGTGTTTACGACCATATTCGGTGTCTTTTGCCCGCTCAACGAGGTATTGCATGACTTCCCGCTGGATAGCCTCTCCATCCGTGACGTAGCGTTCAAGCTCCCTGCGACGCGGCTGGAAGTACAATTTGTTTACTATCTTAGTAAGACTCATTCAAATTTCTCTGGTTGATTAAATTGCAAAATTACGCCAAAAAAGCTAAATGGATAGCCTTTTTCTATATTTTAACACTGCTTCTAAGCTATAGAAAAGCCTTTTATCCGTGTTCTCTGTATGGTAAATGAGGGTGTTTTATATGGTTCTTTCGTTCAATGTGCGGATACCTTTCGTATTGCTTTAGTGGAAGAAGCGAAGTTACTATTTAAACAAATACATTGCTAAAACAGGCATCTCTCTATCTTATTATTATTCTCTGACATTGAAAAATCATTTCATTTTTATACTTTGAAAAATATGCAGACAAGGGCTTGAAAAATTATTACATAGTTTCGAGTAAAACATCTATAAAGGACGATAAACACACATATAAAAAAACAAGTTTGCAATCAACAGATAATCAATTAGTTACAAAGTAGTAAAATAAAAGGTGCTTAATAGGACTTCAAAAGGGCGTTAGTAAGACCTCAAAAGGGCACCTATTGCAAGTCAATTGGGCGTCTTTTAGAAGCCAAAAGAGCATGTATTCAAAAATATGATGTGAAAAATTATGACAGAATAATAAGTTATTAGCCTAATTAGCCCAATTGAACCAAATAGCCTAATTAGGCTATTTGGGAATAAGTTGTTTGTAGAATAGAGATAACATCGCAACTAATTACATTTATCATGTAGTTTTTCCCGCGTTCTAAAACCATCTTATAGGGGCTTATCATACCATGTATGTAGATTAATCTCATTCTATTAACAGTCTACGCATTTAACGGGAGAACCTTTTATATTCCCCCTCAATACTCATTCAGAGTGTTATTTAAAGGCTCGATACAGTAAATGAGGATTCTTTCGCATTCCTCCTCAATGTCTATTTTTTTAATTCCTTTCTAAATTATTTTCATGAAAGTAAGTCTTTTTCTTTATGTAAATAATTTGTTAAGAAAGAGGTAGGGTAGCTGTTTATTCAAACTTCTTACCATCTTTGTGGCTCACCTCTTCGGTTTCTATTTGCCGTTATTAGCCTCTTTATTTATGCTTTATAAGGTCGAAGTTTATCCCCATTTTCGCACTTGTTGTTTAATTATAGTCTATTTACTATTAAATTATAGTCTATAAAATAATCATCAATAGATTCTCTATCTATCCTCATCCCTCTTTTTATCTGCACTCCCCTCCCTTCGGAGGGGCAGGGGAGACTTCTTCTTAATATTAAATTATAGTCTATAAATAATGATTAATAAACTTTCCATCTATCCTCATCCCTCTTTTTATTTGCACTCCCCTCCTTCGGAGGGGTAGGGGAAAGGCTATTCGGAGGGGTAGGGGAGGCTTCTTCTTTTTTTAATGTGCTTCCAACCAGTTCTTGCCCCATCCGGCATCAGCTATCAATGGGACATTCAGTGGATAGGCGTTCTGCATCTCCTCGATAACAATGCGTTCCACCTGTTCACGCTCCTCTGGGAAGACGGAGAAGTTAAGTTCATCATGCACTTGGAGAATCATCTTTGAGCGAATACCCTCTTTCTTAAAGCGTTCCCAGATACGAACCATTGCCACCTTGATGATATCTGCCTCTGTTCCTTGTATTGGAGCATTGATGGCATTACGCTCGGCAAAACCGCGCACAGTGGCGTTACGGCTGTTAATATCAGCGAGATAACGACGACGATGGAAAAGGGTTTCAGCATAACCCTTGGCTCTTGCCACTTCTTTCGCATGTTCCATATAGGCTTGTACCTTTGGGAATGTGCGGAAATAGCCTTCTATCAGCTCTTTAGCTTCACCATTTGGAATGTCCATACGCTGAGCAAGTCCATAGGTAGTAATACCATATATAATACCGAAGTTGGCTTGTTTAGCCTTCTTTCGCTGTGCGTCAGTCACCTTATCTATATCTACATGCCATATCTTTGCAGCTGTTGCACGGTGGATATCATGACCCTCACGGAAAGCTTCCATCATATTCTCGTCTTCAGAAAGATGTGCCATAATACGCAACTCTATCTGACTATAATCTGCAGAAAAGAATAGACAGCCTTCTTCTGGGATGAAACACTTACGTATCTCCTTACCATCATCCGTGCGCACAGGAATATTTTGTAAGTTTGGATCACTCGAAGAGAGTCGTCCAGTGGCTGTAAGTGCCTGATTAAACGATGTGTGAATATGTCCAGTACGTGGATTAATCAGCTTTGGAAGAGCATCTATATAAGTGCTAAGAAGCTTCTTCATACCTCTGTAATTGAGGATGTTACGTACGATAGGACTCTTGCTTTCAAGGCTCTGCAGCACCTCCTCACTTGTAACATACTGTCCTGTCTTTGTCTTCTTAGGCTTATCCATAATTTGCAACTTGCCAAAGAGGATGTCACCCACTTGTTTTGGGCTTGAGATATTGAATTCTTCTCCAGCCTCCTTATATATTTCCTGCTCGTATTGTTTCATACGTTCAGTGAATATCTTTGACGTATCTTGCAGCGCTTCAGTGTCTAAGCATACGCCATTTAGCTCCATTTCAGCTAATACACGTACCAAAGGCATCTCTATATTCCAGAAGAGTTCTTCCACTCCAAGCTCCTTTAAACGTGGTTCAAGTACGTTTTTCAGATGCAAAGTGATATCCGCATCCTCCGCAGCATACTCATAGATATCAGTAGGGGAGAGGTCGCGCATATTCTTCTGCTTCTTTCCTTTCGGACCGAGTAGTTCTTCAATGTGAATGGTTTGATAGCCGAGCAGTGTCTCAGCCATGTAGTCCATATTATGATGTAACTCTGGTTGGATGAGGTAGTGGGCTATCATCGTATCGAACATCTTACCCTGTAGTGTCACTCCATATTTAGTTAACACTTCATAGTCATACTTGATATTCTGTCCGATTTTCATTATTTTTGTCGCTTTCATACAGCGGTTTGAATATCTGAACGATTTTTAACGCCTCTTCATAGTTGGCTGGTACGGCAACATAAAAAGCCTTCTTTTCTTCAACTGAAAAGCTCAAACCCACCAATTCAGCGCTAATTGCATCCGTAGAAGTGGTTTCTGTGTCTATACTAACAAACTCTTTTGTAATAAAAAAAGTCACAAAGCTGACGTAATTCATCCTCATTCTCAACGAGTTTGTATTCATGTTGGGTCGTTTTTATGCTTTCAAATTTCGCATTTTTCGGCTCATCTGACTCGTTGGTCGGGTTTTCTGCAAATAAATCAAGCTGATTATTGTCTGTTTTTGGCTTTGATTCAGCTTTATTAAGAAACTTGTTAATAAGTGTTTTAAACTCTAATTCCTCAAATATCGCACGCAATTTTTGTCTCGTCAGGTTGCTCAACCTTGAGTTCATCCAAGTCAAGTTCCATTGGAACGTCTGTTCGAATCGTTGCGAGGAACTTTGAAATTTTAATATCCTCTACGGCATTCTCAACTTTCTCACGTAGTTTACCCTTAATCTCATCAGTATGTTGAAGCATATTGTCAATACTTCCAAACTGATTGATTAACTTGGCTGCGGTTTTCTCTCCAACACCCGGACAACCTGGAAAGTTGTCTGCTGAGTCGCCCATCAATGCCAATAGGTCGATGACTTGGGCTGGGGTGGGGATACCATACTTTTCTCCGACCTCCTTTTCTCCTAATATCTCGTAACCGCCACCATGACGAGGACGATACATAAAGACGTTAGGACCAATGAGTTGGCCATAGTCTTTATCAGGTGTAAGCATAAAAGTATCGATTCCATCGGCTCCAAAGCGGGTTGCTACAGTACCGATAATATCGTCTGCTTCGAAGCCATCTACCTGTAGAATAGGTATGCGCATTGCCTCAAGCACTTGCTTGATAAGTGGAACAGAAAGCTTGATATCTTCGGGTGTTTCCTCACGTTGCGCCTTGTATTCAGGGAAGGCGTCATGGCGAAAAGTCTTTCCATGATCGAATGCTACACCAATATGCGTTGGCTTTTCCTTTGTAAGAACTTCGTTCAGAGTGTTGCAAAAGCCCATAACAGCAGATGTATTCAAGCCCTTAGAGTTGATACGTGGACTTTTGATAAATGCGTAGTATGAACGATAGATGAGCGCATAAGCGTCAATAAGGAAGAGTTTTTGCCATAACTAATTATTCTATTTTTTTAGCTGTAAAATTACTAATTTTTCTTCCATAATCTCCGATAAAATGAGTAAATTTGTATCAAATTTAAAGTCAAAAAAATGGATACTCTTTCACTCATAAAACAGCCGATTGAGACAGAATTAGGCGATTTCATCGACCTTTTTAATCATGCTCTCGACCACGAAGATGGCTTGTTGCGTACGGTTTTGAACCATATTAAGCAACGAGCAGGGAAGCGTATGCGTCCTATTCTCATCCTTCTGATGGCTAAGAACTTTGGTAAGGTTTCTGAAGCAACACAGCATGCGGCTGTGGGGTTGGAGCTTTTACATACGGCTTCACTTGTTCATGACGATGTCGTTGATGAAGCGGCTGCTCGTAGAGGACAGGCGAGTGTGAATGCTGATTATGATAATAAGGTGGCTGTTTTAGTGGGTGATTACGTACTTTCAACTGCCTTACTTCATGTTAGTTACACGCACTCAGAGATTATTGTGCGCTACCTTGCAGAGTTAGGTCGTACGTTGAGTGATGGTGAAATCCTTCAGTTGTGGAATATTCAGAATAGGAAATCACGGAAGAGGTTTACTATAAGATCATTGAACGTAAGACAGCTGCGCTCTTTGAGTCGTGTGCTGCTATTGGTGCAGAGTCGGCTAATGCAAGCGATGAGGAGGTTGAAGCGGCAAGACTCTTTGGCAAACATCTTGGAATTGTCTTCCAGATTCGTGATGATATCTTCGATTATTATGACTCTGAGGCAGAAATTGGTAAGCCAACGGGTAACGATATGGCTGAAGGAAAGCTCACTTTACCAATCATTTATGCGTTGAATTCGACGAAAAATGAGGAGATGCTTGCCTTAGCTCATAAGGTGAAAGCACATGAGGTGACACGTGAAGAAATCGATAAATTGGTAGAATTTGCTAAGGTTAGTGGCGGTATTGAATATGCTGAGCGTCGTATGTGGGACTTCCATGCTGAAGCACAGACTTTCCTTGATAAGTATGTTAAGGATGATAGTATTCGTTCTGCTCTCCAGACTTACCTTGATTATGTAATTAAAAGGAAGAAGTAATAGCATTGTTTTTTGTGCTAAAAAAACTCCCTTTTCATCGTGATATTGATTAATTTTTTTGTGATGATAACGACAGTTTCTCTTTATGATGATGGATTATCCATCACATAAGGAGAAACTCTTTTTATGTCTTTTATTGACTTATTTTTTTATCAATGGCATGTGTTGTTATGTTATATATTACTCGTGTTATGGCTTAGCACCAATCGTGCGGAGCGTCCGCACATATGGTGCGGATGCCCCGCACCATATGTGTTTATGGTGTTTTACTTCACAATAATACTACCTATAGGTTATCTTTTAGCCCTTATAACGATGGCTTTTGACCATAAGTTGATTGATTTATAGATACCATGTAAATACTATTTATCTTATTATTTTGGTGTACATATAATTTTTATGTGATTACAAGAGATAATTTCCTGTGTTTATTTAGTTTATATTTGTGTTTTTTTCTTGCTGTTTATTGTGTTTCTGGAAGTTGTCTTTTTCCTGTCTTTTTAATGAGGTACTTCACAAATATAATCTATATAATATTTAAAAATAGACTATATTATGATATTTATTTAAAATTGTCTTTTTTTGATAGAACAATAAATGAGAGATGTTTTTCAAGTGTAGATACGGAAAAAGGGACATACAAAGTGTATGCCCCTTATAGGTTACTTTGGTTTTATTTTATCTGTTTCAGCGTTTTAATTTTTTTGTTACTGTTAGCTGAAAAGTTTAGAAGAACTTTGTCTCTGTACCAATGATTTCACTTAACAAGAGGTTGGTAAGACGGCTTGTACCCATGCGGAACCAGTAGTTTGTGAGCCATTTCTCGCCTAAGACCTCTTTAACAATGGTATAGTAGATTACTGCATCCATGACAGTATTGATACCGCCAGCAGGCTTTAAACCAATCTGTATACCTGTCTTGTCATAGTACTCCTTGATAGCCTGACACATAACATATACAGACTCTGGTGTTGCGCTAATCTTCTCCTTACCTGTACTTGTCTTTATATAGTCGGCTCCTGCGTACATAGAGAGCAGGGATGCGGTCTTGATAGCACTTGCATTGCCAAGATCGCCAGTCTCAAGAATCACCTTCATAGGAACGTCTCCACACACTTGTTTAAGTTCGTTGATGGTGTCGCAAACGCCCTCGTAATCGCCTGAAAGGAACTTACCTACAGGCATAACGATGTCGATATGAGTAGCTCCGTCCTTGATTGCAAGGGCTGTCTCGATGGTTTTCACCTCTAAGAAAGTCTGTGAAGAAGGGAAGTTGCCTGTTACATTTGTTATGTCAACACCGTCTACTTCAAGACTGTCTGCCATCAACTTTGTGAAGCAAGGGTAAGCGCAGAGGGCTGCAACATGTGGTAAATCAGGATATTCAGAATCAAAAACGGTTTACTTTCTCAACCATTTCTAATACCTTTTTCTTCTGTGTCTGTTGTGCTAAGTGTGGTAAGCTCAACGCTACCTAAGAGGAATTTCTTTACTTCAAGGTTATCGTTCTCCGATACTTTTTCTGCAATAATCTTTGTCACGGCAGCCTTAACTTCCTCGTCAGTGATGTTGAGGTTGTACTGTGATAAGGCTTGTTCGTACTCGCTTTTTTCGACGATTCCAACGGCTTTTTGTGCCTGAATGTCTTTTGAAACAGTGTCTTTAATTGTTCCCATGATTTGTTTTTTTATTATATTGTTTATTTTTTTATTTCTTCGTAGAGTGAGGGTAGGGGATGAGCATACTTTTGTTCTTTTTCTACTTCTGTTGGCTATTCCTATGCGTGAAGCATGGGCTTTTTTTCTGCTATCAATTTACCTTCTCTTTTCCTCCAAATTACCTCTTATTTGAATATTATAAACTATTTTGTGGTATAAAATAGTTTATTTTAAGTTTAGGATTGTTCTTGTGTCTATCTTTATCGCGCTTGGTTTTCTTGTCAAAAACTCTTATGTAATTCTTCTGTGAGATTGACGCCAGTTTGGTTGGCAATGCAGAGCAGAACCCATAGGACATCAGCCATTTCTTCTCCCAAATTGGCTTTCTCACCCTCCTTGAAGCTCTGGTCTCCGTAGGTACGAGCCATTACACGAGCTAATTCTCCTACCTCTTCTGTGAGGCAAGCCATGTTGGTTAATTCGCTAAAATAGCGTACACCGTTCTCTTTTATCCATTTGTCAACGGCTTGTTGTGCTTCTTCTATTGTCATTGTTTTCGTTTTCCTTATTTGATCGTTACATGTTAAACGTAGGTTATTTGCAGCTAAAAAGTCTATATATGGTTATAGGCTTTGATAGCTTTAATGATAAAATATCATCGATTTAATCGCTATTTTTGGCTGTTTATCAGGTTTCTAAGTACTTTAAAAGTGTTCTGTAAGGATGATTGATATGAACGTTATGTCGTTTATTCCTTGTTCTTTGTATCCATACAGATTGTTACAGGACCATCATTGAGGAGCTCTACTTTCATGTCTGCACCGAACTCTCCTGTGCCTACTGGTTTCCCCATAGCTTCGCTTAGAGCGTCACAGAAACGATTATAGAGTGGAATAGAGAGTTCGTGTGGGGCGGCATGGATCCAGCTTGGACGGTTCCCTTTCTTATAGCTTGCCATAAGTGTAAACTGTGAAACAACGAGAATTTCGCCCTTAATATCCATGATGCTGCGGTTCATTACGCCCATTTCATCGTCGAAAATACGCAAACCTATAATCTTCTTTACCAACCAGTTGATATCTTCTTCAGTATCGTCTTTACCAATACCTAATAGGATAAGGTATCCTGTACCAATAGAAGACTTTACTTGCTGATTGATAGTAACAGAGGCATGGCTAACACGTTGTATTACAATTCTCATATCGCAAATGTACAATATTTATTTTAATTAGTTACTGATTAGCGTGGAAATATTTATAGACAATAGTTGCTTTGCTTGCTCCTATTACTTCTGTAAGTTCTTGTAAATCAGCTTCTTTTATACGTTTTACTGTCTTCAGCTTCTTTAAAAGTGCATCCTTTGTCTTTGGTCCGATACCTTTTATATCATCTAACTCACTGTGTAGCTGTGTTTTAGAACGTTTATCTCGATGGAAAGAGATAGCATAACGATGCACTTCGTCCTGTATTTGGGTAAGAACTTTGAAGAGTTCGCCCTTGATGTCGAGTGTTATTGTCTGCTGAGGGAAGCCGAAGAGGAGTTCGTTTGTGCGGTGGCGGTCGTCTTTTGCAAGTCCTGCAATCGGAATACTGAGGTGGAGTTCGTCTTCAACAACTTCTCTTACAACCTCCATTTGACCCTTTCCACCGTCGGTAATGATGAGATCGGGTAGGGGAGTTCCTTCTTCTTGCATACGGCTGTAACGTCGTCTTACAACCTCCTGCATGGATGCATAGTCATCAGGACCTACAACAGTCTTGATGTTGTATTTGCGATAATCCTTCTTAGAAGGCTTCATTCCTTTATATACGATGCAGCCAGCAACAGCGTCAGAACCTGAGATATTTGAATTATCGAAGCACTCTATGTGGTAAGGAAGCTTCGATAACTTCAGTTTGTCTTGGAGTTCTCGCATTAAACGCGTCTGTTTCTGTTCTGGATTTAGCTTTTTCTGTCTGTTTTTAATCGGTCGAACTTATACTGTTTAGCATTCATCTCAGAGAGTTCTAATAGATGATGTTTATCACCACGTTGAGGTATGAAGAATTCAGCACCTTTTACTTTAAAAATCAAGTTCAAAAAGGTACGATAATCTCTTTTGCAGTGCTATTAAAGCGTTCACGTATCTCTGGAATGGCCTCATTTAGCAACTCTTCATCGGATTCATCGAGCTTTCTTTTGTATTCATAAGTAAAGCTTTGATTGATTGCACCATTAGTTACATGGATATAATTAATAAAGGCATTCTTTCGTGTATCATCACTTACAATAGTGAAAACATCGACATCTGTAATCGTATGGCTTACGATTTCGCTCTTTGCTGCGAAGTTATCGAGGGCTAAATAACGCTGTTTACATAATTCAGCTTCCTCAAATCGCAATTCCTCCGCATATTTCTCCATTTCCTGTTTTAGGAGTTTCTGCACATCACGAGTATTCCCTTTTAATACTTCTCGTGCTTGTTTTATTGCTTCTTGATAATCTTCATAACTCTGTTTATTGATACATGGTGCTCCACAGTTATGTAAATGGTACTCTAAGCAAGGCTTATATTTCCCCTGTTCGATACCTTCTTTCGTAATAGGGAAGCGACAAGTGCGCGGTTTATATACCTTCTTAATAATATCAAGAATCGCATACATACTTCCAATATGACTATATGGACCATAAAAAGTACCATAACGTTTATTGAAAGTACGTGTTTTGAATATACGTGGGAAATACTCATTCGTTACGCAAATACTTGGGTAAGTCTTACCATCTTTGAGCAATACGTTGTATTTAGGCTTGTATTGCTTGATAAGTTGATTCTCTATAAGAAGTGCATCTTCTTCTGTTTTGACTACAGAATATGAAATATCATGAATCTTAGAAACCAACACCTTTGTTTTAAAACGGTCAACCTCTTTATGGAAATAGGACGACACACGTCGTTTAAGGTTCTTCGCCTTGCCAACATAGATGATTGTTTTCTCATTATCATAGAACTGATATGTGCCTGGTTTCTCAGGCATATTGAGAACAATGTTCTTAAGATAAGCAGTTCGCTTCAAGTTATCTTCTTTATTCATTTTGCGTAACTCCTTTGTATAAAGGGCTTTTAAAGCGTTTTGTTTCACGTGGAACACGAACGGTGCTTCACGTTGGCACATATGGTGCTTCACGTTAGCACATATGGTGCTAAGGCTTGTCACGATCGTTGGTGACCAAATCTTGGTATCGTAGTGACGGTTTACAAGCCTCGATAATGTACTTTTAAAGAAAAGAGGAGCGACCCTTTGTGTGGGTTACTCCTCTTCTTTTTATTTTCATTTCGTTTCCTCTTTTCCATATGAAAAAGGGTAGGGAGGAAAGGTTTTTACAACAGTCTTGCTGATTAGAATTGGAGTAAAGAAGTAATTTCAATATCCTTATCGAACTGGTCATGACTGTTAGGAAATTCCGAATGGAGTTCGATAATGAAGTTACAATACACCTTTTTAGGATTGAACTTCTTAACAAGGTCACATGCAGCTTTCATCGTTCCACCAGTTGCAAGGAGGTCATCATGGAGCAAAAACAACGTCATTTTTCGTTGATAGCATCCTTATGAATCTCGATCGTGTCTACGCCATATTCCTTCTGATAACTTTCTTGAATGGTCTCACAAGGAAGCTTACCAGGCTTACGGCAAAGTACGATACCAGCACCCAAACGAGTGGCAACGGCAGAAGACATGACGAAGCCACGACTCTCGATACCCACAATCTTGGTTACACCCTTACCTTTGTAGAGGTCAACCATTTCGTCAGTAATTTCCTGAAGAGCTTCAGGTGACTTGAATAGGGTAGTCACATCGCGGAAGTTAACACCCTTAATAGGCCAATCCGGGATACATCTCAGGTTGTCTAATAATAGTTTTTTTATTCATTTTCAGATTGTTATATAGTTTTGTTTTTATGCTATTGTTTCACGTGAAACAGATGTCTTTTTAACCTTTAGGCGTGCTCCTTTTATCCACGTGTTAGGACTTCTTTGTCCAAAGAAAGTTATCTTCCCATGAGGACAAGCAGGACATTAATGTCGCTTGGGCTCACTCCTGGAATACGACTTGCTTGTGCGAGTGTCTCCGGTTGAATCTGTTCTAACTTCTGTCGGCACTCCGTTGAGAGGTCGTGTAGCTCACTATACTTGAAGTGTCCTTTGATTTTAATGTCTTCAAGACGTCGCATTTTCTCAGCAAATACACGTTCACGTTCAATATATCCCTTGTATTTTAGCTTGATTTCAGCAGCCTCAGCAATCTCTTCTTTACGGTTGGGCGAAGCCTCAATTGCCTCTTTAAGGCTTGGAATTACAGCCGAAAGGTTCTCAAAATTGACCTGTGGACGTGCTACAAGGTCTACTATCTTCGTTGCTCCCTTGATAGGAGATGTACCCAAATGCTCCAAGAAACCGTTTACAATATCAGGCTTAACAGAAGTGTTGTTACAGAACTCAAGGATACGATTGATATGCTCCTTCTTCTGCATCCACCAGTCATAACGGTCCTGCTTAGCTATACCTATATTATAAGCACGCTCCGTCAGACGCGCATCTGCATCGTCTTGGCGCAAGAGAATACGGTATTCCGCACGCGAAGTAAACATACGGTAAGGTTCATCAACGCCCTTTGTAGTAAGGTCATCAATCAATACACCGATATAACTCTCGTCTCTATTCATTACGAAAGGATCCTTACCCGCGCAGAGTAGGGCAGCATTGATACCCGCCACTAAGCCTTGTCCGCCAGCTTCCTCGTATCCTGTCGTACCGTTCACCTGCCCAGCAAAGAACAAACCTTCGATTACTTTCGACTCCAAAGACTGTTTTAGCTGTGTTGGATCAAAGTAATCATACTCGATAGCATAGCCAGGACGATAGATTTTAGCGTCACGCAGGGCAGGAATCTTATGTATAGCATCCAACTGTACCTCCCAAGGCATACTTGAAGAAAAGCCATTCAGATACATCTCATTCGTGTCAACGCCCTCTGGTTCAAGGAAGAGAGGATGGCTATTCTTATCAGGGAAGGTGACGAGTTTCGTCTCAATCGAAGGACAATAGCGTGGTCCTGTACTCTGAATCTGCCCATTGAATAGGGGAGAGTCAGCCACTCCACGCCTCAAAACCTCATGTGCTTCCTCGTTCGTGTTACACGTCCAGCAAGGCAACTGTGGTAGATGACGATGTGGACCATAGAAAGAGAACTGATGATAATCCGTCTCTCCCGGTTGTGGTTCCATCTCATCAAAGTGTACCGAACGGCGGTCTATACGCACAGGCGTACCCGTCTTCATGCGATCAGCACGAATCCCATGGCGTGTAATGCTCTCAGTAAAGTTGTGAACAGCAGGCTCTGCACATCGTCCACCCTCCACCTTTCGCTTACCGATATGCATCAGTCCGTTAAGGAAGGTTCCCGCAGTGATAACCACTGTACGTGCATAGATGTCAATACCCCATATCGTTTTGATACCCAACACCTTACCATTCTCTACCAACAGCTCGTCGGCTTGATCCTGAAAGATATCGAGATTGTCCGTATGGTCCAGTATTGTGCGCCATTCCCAGATAAATTTACCACGGTCACACTGTGCTCGTGGACTCCAAACGGCAGGTCCCTTTGATCGGTTCAGCATACGAAACTGAATCGCTGTAGCATCGGTAACCAGTCCCATATAGCCTCCAAGAGCGTCTATCTCTCTGACTATCTGACCTTTGGCTATACCTCCGACGGCAGGATTACAGCTCATCTGACCGATTTTATTCATATCCATTGTTACCAAACAAGTGTTTGCACCCAAGTTGGCAGCTGCTGTAGCAGCCTCACAACCTGCGTGTCCACCGCCGATAACAAGTACATCATACTTGAATTTCATCGTCTTTTTACAAAAGTATAGGGGCATAATACCCCTAATTTATACCGACACAAAATTAAGAAATAAAATCGAATTATACCTATATAATAGAAAGAAAAGTTCCTCTTTTAATTTCCCTTTTCTCTTAGTTTAGTAGCCAGGTGATACCCAACCCAATGTTACTATATCGTGAGAATTCGTTGAAAGAAATGTCGTAGTAAGTGTTTAGGTGCAGTCGTGGTGAAACCTTATAATCCATTCCGACTTCACTCATAAAGTTGAAGTGGCTGTCATGTCCTGGTTTTGCCCAGTCGTCCTGTCGCTTTGAGTTGTATCGGTTATAGCTTTCAACGAAGAAGCTCCACTTGTCAGTAGGCTGATAAGTGAGGTTAGCACCGAAGAAAAGGTCAGGACTCTCTGTATCTCCATCCCATTCACCTCCCAAGTCATAACCCAATGTAAACTTACTACTCAGTTCGTTTTCGAATAAGAGGTGAGCTTGAATACCTACATGTTTGGGAAGGTAGTGTGCATTACTACCACCAGGAATGAGTATTGTACCCATAAAGGAAACCTTTGGAAACACCTTTCCGCCCTCATAAACCTTGATTTTCGTACCAATAGCGGCATTAGCAATACCCCCAAAATTCCCTTCAGGTGTATAGGTTATACATTCGTCTATCTGGAATCTTACCTCCGCTTGTGGGGTTAATCCAAGACGAAACATAGATGTGTTGATAGTGAAAGTACGTGCGTGTTCACCGTTTCTTTTGTCCCATTCAAGTACGATACCAGTTTCCCAATCAATCTTTCCTGGTTTCATGATGTCGACACCAGTCGTAGCACCAGGTGCATCTGGCGAATAATCTTCAGTGTCTTGTGCCATTGAATGAACAGAAACGAACGTAAGGAGAGATAGGCATAAAGTTCTCCTTAAACCACTTCTAAGATAGGCTATCATAGTCTTCTTACTTGTTGATAATGTTTTAGTTTGTTTTATTGTGGATTACAGTCCCTTATCCGTAATCTTATCTTTTTACCCTCATCTTTCTATAGGGGAATGTCATATCAGCCACAAAGATACGCATTAATCGTTTGAAAATGCGTATTTTATGGTTAAAGTCTTCCTTATCTGCGAAAACCAATGGTGTTTTGCTATCTTTTTTACGACTAATAGCTATCCATTCTGCCCCATTCCATAGTCGTACTGATAGTCCGCACATGATGTGCTAAGGCTCCGCACATATTGTGCTAATGGCTCGCACGGGTGGTGCGGAGGCTCTACACCCTATAAAGAGAGGCTCGTGTCGATAGATGAAATTCAACTTGTAAGAAGCAGTTGATGCTTCATTGTTATACAGGTTTGTATTCTTTGTTTATAAAGATAATATGTACCTTTGCATGTTCGGAGATAAAAACAGACAAATGAAGCTAAATAATACGATAGAAGAAGGAAACGAAGAACGTACAGCCTTAGGCATTCTGCTCACGATAAGTTTTTGTCACCTGTTAGATGACACAATGCATTCGATGCTCCCAGCAATTTACCCGATGTTGAAAGATGAGTTTGGATTATCCTTCTTTCAAGTTGGAATCATAACGCTGGTACTACAGCTAACCTCTTCCATCATCCAACCCTTCGTCGGACTCTATGCTGATAAGCATCATGGTTGGTGGCAGTTACCTGTGAGTATGGTGTTCACGCTTATAGGAATCTTTATGCTGTCGTATGCCGATAGTTTCCTCGTCATCTTATTATCTGTATCATTGTTCGGCTTAGGCTCTTCTATATTCCATCCGCAAGGTTCGCAAGTGGCACAGCAAGCCTCTGGTGGACGCAATGGTTTAGCACAGAGTATTTTTCCAGGTAGGAGGCAATGGTGGCTTTGCAGCAGGACCATTGTTTGCAGCCCTGATAGTGATACCAGTCGGCTTGAGTGGTGTACGCTGGTTTGCGTTTATAGCCCTTCTTTTTAGCCGTTATACTGATTTATATAGGAAAATGGCATGTAAAACAATTAAAGGTCGTTCGTAAACGCAGTAGGGCACGATGGACAACAGCAAAGGCATATACGCGTAATCAGATTTATGGTTTTGTGTTTATCCTCTTCGTATTGATGTTCTCCAAGAACTTTTATACAGAGAGTATGGTCAGCTATTTTACGTTCTTTCTGATAGAGAAGTTCGGGGTATCTATTCAAACATCCCAACTCTGCCTGTTTGTTTTCTTAGCAGCAGAAGTCGTCGGGACTCTTCTTGGAGGCTGGATAGGCGACCGCTACGGACGTAAATACGTGATATGGTTCTCTATCTTTGGGGCAGCACCCTTCACAATCATGCTCCCATATGTGGGTAGTCTTGCTGGAACAATCATTTTATCAGCCATCATCGGACTCATTATAGCATCAGCCTTTTCAGCAATATTGGTTTATGCAACCGACCTCATGCCTAATCATGTAGGTACGATAGCTGGAATCTTCTATGGACTTTCATTTGGTCTTGGTGGACTTGGAAGTACCTTCTTCGGTTGGTTAGCCGACCAGACGAGTATTCTCTTTGTCTTTAAGGTCAGCACATTACTCCCATTGTTAGGTATTATAGCCGTCTATTTGCCAAAGATGAAGCGTGAGTAAGCCACATCTTTGCTTAGCCTTCGCTTTTAATAAATTCAGTTTGGCAACAATGTGAGGGCTATCTTAGGCAATGAAAAAGCAAAGAATAGTTTGGAAAGGCTATAGTTAGAGGTTCATTCTTTAGCTAAAGAAATCCCTATTCTTTGCTTTTTGCTATCAGTTAATGGGTGAAATTCATTTTAATTCCTTATCTTTGCAAGTAGAATCCCTTTTCCTTAGAAAGGGAAGCAATCATATTACTATTTAATCCTCGGCTTGTTTAATACGAAAGTATATGGGCAGGTCGGATACCAAATATTAAAAACCTACATGAAACAAAAGAAACTTTTAGTGACCTTCGCTTTGGGCATGTGTGCCCTTACGGCAGCTCATGCACAGGATAATGACTTCGATTTAGGCAGTCAGCGTTCGGAAGTGCAGTTAGTTAATCCTGTTCCTGGTAAGAAGATTGACCATCAGGGACTCGTTATTAATCCTACACCACGTTACGTGAAACTGACAGGTGAGGGAACAGTAGACATCAGTGGTGGTGTTAAACTTGACCAACCGCAGCCTGCTCGTAAGCAGAGTTGGGACTATTGGACTGATCTTAACTTCCTTTCTCGTGCTGATAAGGGTCTTCCAATGAAGATACAATTAGTAAAGATACCAGTGGTTATGGATAAGAATGGTCAGAGTGGTGCTACTGCTGACGGTGCCTACACACTGAAAATTACTAAGAAGGGAATCACACTTCAGGCTGCTAATGACTTAGGAGTGTTCTATGGTATACAGACTTTGCGCCAGATTATGGAGAATCCATCCGTAGAAGGCGGGAAGAAACTTCCTTGTTTGGAAATCAATGATGCACCAGTATTTGCCTATCGTGGTGTTGTTGAGGGTTTCTATGGTACACCATGGTCACACGCAGTACGCCTTTCATTGATTGACTTCTACGGTAAGTACAAGATGAATACTTATATCTATGGACCAAAGATGACCCTTATCACAGTTCTCCTAACTGGCGTCTGCCTTATCCAGAGAATGAGATGAAGGACATCAAGGAACTTGTTGCAGCCTGCAAGAAGAACCGTGTAGACTTCGTTTGGGCTATTCATCCAGGTAAGGATATCAAGTGGAACGAGGAAGACTATCAGAATCTTATGCACAAACTTGACCTCATGTATCAAGCTGGTGTGAAGTCATTTGCTATCTTCTTTGATGATATTTCAGGCGAGGGAACCAACCCTAACCGACAAGTTGAGTTGTTGAATCGTTTGACAAAGGAGTTTGTAAAGGCGAAGGGCGATGTGGCTCCGCTGATTATTTGTCCTACAGATTATTCTAAGTTGTGGGCAAAGGCAGACGAGAACGGACCATTGAGCATCTATGGTAAGACCCTCGACCCATCTGTACGTGTGTTCTGGACAGGCGATGTTGTTTGTAGCGATGTGACAAAGAGTACACTCGATTGGGTGGATAGTCGCATCAAGCGTCCTGCTTTCTTCTGGTGGAACTATGCCGTAACAGACTATGTTCGCAACCTTGTATTGCAGGGTCCTGTTTATGGTTTAGATACATCACTCACAGAGAAGGATATGTGTGGACTCGTCAGCAACCCAATGGAGCATGGAGAAGCTTCAAAACTCTCTCTCTATAGTGTAGCTGATTATACATGGAACCCATCTGATTATAACCCAATCGACAGTTGGGAGCGTGGCTTGGAAGTAATGATGCCACGTGCAAAGGATGCTTACCGCACTTTTGCTATCCATTCTGCCGATACGGAGACAGGCTATCGTCGTGACGAATCTTGGGAAACAGAGACCTTCCGTTTAGCTGATTACACCAAGGAAAAGCGTGATAAACTCTATCAGGAGTTCGAACGTGTGGCTAAAGCACCTGCTGAGATTGAGGCTGGTTGCACTGATAATCTCTTGATAAAGGAGCTAAAGCCTTGGCTGACTGAGTTTGCTAAGTTAGGCGAACGTGGTAAGAGCGCTATCGAATTAATGGACCTCTATCGTAGTGGTGACAACTTGAAGTTCTGGAGTAAGTATGTTAAGAGCCGTATGTCTGCAGAAGATAAGAAAGCTTACGAGGCTCATAAGTCGGGAACTATGAAGTTGCAGCCATTCTATGACTTCGCTATGGACGACCTCGGTGATGCCTTCTATGAGAAGCTTTCAGGCGAAAAGGCATTCACACTACGTGGTATCGGATCTTATAAGAATCTTAAAACTACCCAAGCTGGTTTGATGTTCGATGGCGACAGCATAACACATTACACCTCTGGTGAGGCACAGAAGGCTGGTGACTGGATGGGTGTAGCCCTCCCTGAACCAATGGCAGTACGTGAGGTGCATATCCTTCAGGGTCGTAACTCTACTGATGATTGCGACTTCTACGACCATGCAGTACTTGAGTATTCTGTTGACGGCAAGACATGGAATACCATGTTGGGCGATATGAAGAACCAGTATGATATCCTTTGGAAAGGCGAACCAGTGCAAGCACGTTATATTCGTTTGCGTCGTCTCGACTCTGATCGTAAGAACTGGGCTTCTATTCGTTCGTTCGTAGTGGTACCTGCTGGTGCAGCTTCGCTTGAGTTTGAAAATCCTAAGGCTGGAGCAAGCGATGTTCTTCTTGCGTTCGACCATCAGCCTGGTACATCTTTCAAGAATACAGGTGCTGTTTCGTTCGAGGTTCCAAGTGGTATGACTTCTTACACCTTCATGCTTTCATTGCCAGAGGGTGGTTCTGTCCGCGTTTGCCAGTATGATAAGCGTAACAAGCTGAAGGCTGAATTCACTTCTAATGAGCCTTTCTTCACTGTTGATGTGGCAAAGAAAGTAACGCGTATGGAGTTGATTGGCAATGCAGAAGTGTTCGAGATTATTCCGAAGAAGTAAGTTGTTGGTTGACGAGTTGACGAGTCTACAAGTAGACAAGTTGCTTGTTGAAAGATAACAAATATATAACAATAGGGACAGACGATGGCGTCTGTCCCTATTGTTTGTAATATGTTCGAGTGAATGATAAACTAAGAAATGAGGTGATGAAGCCCAAATTTATTTCTTTACGTTAAAGGTTAACACTGAACCTTTCTTCAAGATAACCCTTCGATAGGAATTGTCACTAAACAAAGGAATGTCTTTGGTACAAGTCAACGTTAGAATTTCTCCGGTCTTAGTCTTCTTATATTGATGCCTTAAGTTTTTGATATGCGAATCACAGGCACCATCATAATCGTTTATATGATAATCTGCTTTATTGATAGTCAGATATAATACGTCTGCATAAGCATAGGTACTGTATTGTACGCTTACGCCGTTAAAATGAGCGTTGTAAACCTTGTAGGATTTGTCGTACACATCATTTTCGTCAGGTTCAATAGTGAAGTATGCTTTTGAGGCTTTACTCTTGACAGCTATTGTCTTACCCACAACGATATGGAGGTTGGCATAAGCGTTCATAGGTAGACGCTTTTTGGTTCCATATTTGTTAAACATTGAATTCAAAAAAGCTGGTCTGCTCATGTAATCTAAGTTGTTATCTTGTGCGTTGGCAGCTATGCAGGATAATGCAAGTAATAAGCTTAAAATAATCTTTTTCATTGTTTAATTCTTTAATATTGATACATTCATTCATTAGAATTCTGTGAATGTTTGAATTCAATAAATGCTTTTCGTCACCTTTGTTTGCGAATAGTAGCTGTTTTGTTGCTGTTCTTGTAAAGTAGCATTGATATTGCTGCAAATGTAGATAATAGTTTTTAAATGAACAAACGTTGGATAGATTTTAGATAGGTTGACTTCATTTTCGATACTTTCTAACAACAAGTTGCCTCCACTTCTGTAACCTACAGCAAGATATTTAGCCTTCCGCACCATTGGTGCTAACGCTCCGCACCAATGGTGCGGAGCGTTAGCACGGCATGTGCTGAGTACTAACACATCGGCTCAAGGTGGGTAGAGAGGGTCTTAATAAAGCATAGTAATGTGCTAATAGATCACTAATATGGGAAGGGTTTATCAGCCAGTACTAATCTTTTTGTTCCACTTCACTGATGACTTAAAATTACTATACAACACCGAAAGATTTTGTTTAATTTTTCGAGGTTTGTGCGTCTTCTAAAAACTATCCTCATTTATTAGGATAGGCAAAAGCCTCCTTATTTTAAGTCTAAATACTATACATTTTTGTTTAAAAATACTTTGATAAATCATTAAAAATATAGTATTTTTTTGCATCGCATTATGTATGTACTCATACCAACATCTTGGTATCTAATTTAATGAACAATAATTATGAGAGGGAGGCTGAATACAGTCTTCTCGCTACATTCATTTAGGAATAATAATTCTAACAATTTAAATATTTAAAATCAAAAACATTTATGTGGTTAATCAATTCATCTATTGGTAGAAAGGTGATTATGTCAGTTACTGGCATGGCCCTGATCCTATTCATGACGTTCCACTGCTGTATGAATCTTGTTGCGCTCTTCTCTGGAGAGGCTTACAACATGATTTGTGAGCTGTTGGGTGCCAACTGGTATGCAGTAGCAGCTACTGCAGGTCTTGGCGCATTGGCAGTTTGTCACATCGTTTATGCGTTTATTCTTACAGCGCAGAACCGTCGTGCACGTGGTGACAATCGTTATGCTGTTACAGAGAAGCCTGCAACGGTAGAGTGGGCAAGTCAGAACATGCTCGTTCTCGGTATTATCGTGTTGCTCGGTCTTGGACTTCACTTCTTTAACTTCTGGTACAACATGATGTTTGCAGAGCTTACACATATCGATGTACCTTTCCACCCAGCTGATGGTTTTGCTTACATTCAGTACACTTTCTCTAAGCCAGTGTACGTAGTTCTTTATGTAATCTGGATTGCAGCATTGTGGTTCCACCTCTCTCACGGTTTCTGGAGTGCTATGCAGACAGTGGGTGTCAACGGTAAAGTATGGTTCAACCGTTGGAAGACCATTGGTAACATCTATGTTACGCTGTTGATGCTCGGCTTCCTCGTTGTAGTGCTTGCATTTGCTTTCGGTTGTGCACCAAGCCTTTGCTGTGCTGCATAATTTAAGTATCTAAGTTGAAAATTTAATTCAAAACAATCATGACTAAGACATTAAATTCCAGAATACCAGAAGGACCAGTAGCTGAGAAATGGACCAACTATAAGGCTCATCAGCGTTTGGTTAACCCAAAGAATAAACTGAAACTGGATGTTATCGTTGTTGGTACAGGTCTGGCTGGTGCCAGTGCTGCCGCTTCTCTCGGTGAGATGGGCTTCAATGTATATAACTTCTGCATCCAGGACTCACCACGTCGTGCACACTCTATCGCTGCACAGGGTGGTATCAATGCTGCAAGAACTATCAGAATGATGGTGACTCAGTTTACCGTCTGTTCTACGATACAGTAAAGGGTGGTGACTATCGTGCTCGTGAGGCTAACGTTTATCGTTTGGCTGAGGTGTCAAACGACATCATCGACCAGTGTGTTGCACAAGGTGTACCATTCGCTCGTGAGTATGGTGGTATGCTTGCTAACCGTTCTTTCGGTGGTGCACAGGTAAGCCGTACTTTCTATGCAAAGGGTCAGACCGGTCAGCAGTTGTTGCTCGGTGCTTACTCTTCATTGAGTGCACAGGTTGCTACAGGTAAGGTAAAGCTCTATACTCGTTATGAGATGGAGGACGTAGTTATCGTTGACGGTCACGCTCGTGGTATCATTACTAAGAACCTTGTTACTGGTAAGCTGGAGCGTTTCACAGCTAATGCTGTTGTTATCGCTACTGGTGGTTATGGTAATGCATACTTCCTTTCAACCAACGCTATGGGTTGTAACTGTACAGCTGCTATCCAATGCTACCGTAAGGGTGCTTACATGGCTAACCCATCTTACGTTCAGATTCACCCAACTTGTATCCCTGTACACGGCGACAAGCAGTCTAAGCTGACCCTTATGTCAGAGTCTCTGCGTAATGATGGCCGTATCTGGGTTCCTAAGAAGCTCGAAGATGCAAAGGCATTGCAGGCAGGAACAAAGAAAGGATCTGATATTCCAGAGGAAGATCGCGACTATTACTTGGAGCGTCGTTACCCAGCATTCGGTAACCTTGTACCTCGTGACGTTGCTTCACGTGCTGCTAAGGAGCGTTGCGACCATGGTTTCGGTGTTAACAACACTGGTCTTGCTGTGTTCCTCGACTTCTCTGAGTCTATCAACCGCCTTGGTATCGATACAATTCTTCAGCGTTATGGTAACCTCTTCGATATGTATGAGGAGATTACAGACGTTAATCCAGGCGAGCTCGCTAATGAGATTAACGGCGTGAAGTACTATAATCCAATGATGATCTTCCCTGCTATCCACTACACAATGGGTGGTATCTGGGTTGACTATGAGTTGATGACAACCGTTCCTGGTCTGTTCGCTATTGGTGAGTGTAACTTCTCTGACCACGGTGCTAACCGTCTTGGTGCTTCTGCTTTGATGCAGGGTCTTGCTGATGGTTACTTCGTATTGCCATATACAATTCAGAACTACCTTGCTGATCAGGCACTCTGGGCAAAGGTTCCAACCGACCGTCCTGAGTTTGATGAGGCTGAGAAGGCTGTTATGGCAGAGACAGATCGTTTGATGGGTATCCAGGGTAAGCGTTCTGTTGACTCACTCCACAAGGAGCTCGGTCACATTATGTGGGAGTATGTAGGTATGGGTCGTACCAAGGAAGGTCTTGAGGAAGGTCTTAAGCAGTTGAAGGCTCTTCGTGATGAGTTCAACTCTAACCTCTTCATTCCTGGTAAGAAGGAAGGCTTGAACGTCGAACTTGATAAAGCAATTCACCTCCGTGACTTCATCCTTATGGGTGAGCTTGTAGCTTATGATGCATTGCATCGTGAAGAGAGTTGTGGTGGTCACTTCCGTGAGGAGCACCAGACAGAGGAAGGTGAGGCTAAGCGTGACGACGAGAACTTCTTCTATGTTGGCTGTTGGGAGTATCAGGGTGATGACACCAAGACCCCAGAGCTTATCAAGGAACCTCTCGAGTATGAGGCAATCAAGGTACAAACACGTAATTATAAAAACTAGTTGACGAGTTGACGGGAGGACAAGTTGACAAGTTGTTAGCTTGTTCTGCCTTAAACATATTCCATTAGTATAATACAGACAATATACAAGATGTAATACAAACAAGGTCGATGAATACTCACAAGGATTTGATCGTCTGGCAGAAAGTAATGGAACTTGTCTTAGAAGTATATAAGGCAACAAAGACATATCCACGGGAAGAACAATTTGGATTAGCTTCCCAAATGCGTAGAAGCCGTTGTATCAATTCCCTCGAACATAGCAGAAGGCTATGGCAGAATCCATACTCGTGAAACTGAGAGATTCCTTAGTATAGCATTAGGTTCTGCGTGTGAGTTAGAAACTCAATTGATTCTATCGAAAGACTTAGGGTATATCTCGACAGAACTTGCACAGCAACTATGCGATAAGACCCAAAGCATAATCAGAATGTTGACATCATTGATTAAGACTCTGAACAAATAACTTGTTTACTTTACAACTTGTTTACTTGTCAACTAAAACATAACACAATGGCAAGAAATATATCATTCACAATTAAGTATTGGAAGCAGAACGGTCCACAGGATCAGGGTCATTTCGATACACATGAGATGAAGAATATCCCAGATGACACCTCATTCCTTGAGATGCTTGACATCCTTAATGAGGAGTTGATTGCTGCTGGTGATGAACCATTCGTCTTCGATCACGACTGCCGCGAAGGTATCTGCGGTATGTGTTCACTCTATATCAACGGTACTCCACACGGTAAGACTGAGCGTGGTGCAACAACCTGTCAGCTTTATATGCGTCGTTTCAACGATGGTGATGTTATCACTGTTGAGCCATGGCGTTCAGCTGGTTTCCCAGTTATCAAGGACTGTATGGTAGACCGTACAGCATTCGATAAGATTATTCAGGCTGGTGGTTACACATCAATCCGTACTGGTCAGGCACAGGATGCTAACGCTATTCTTATTTCTAAGGACAATGCTGATGAGGCTATGGACTGTGCAACATGTATCGGTTGTGGTGCTTGTGTTGCTGCATGTAAGAATGGTTCTGCAATGCTCTTCGTTTCATCTAAGGTAAGCCAGTTGGCTCTCTTGCCACAGGGTAAGCCTGAGGCTGCTAAGCGTGCTAAGGCAATGGTTGCTAAGATGGACGAGGTTGGCTTCGGTAACTGTACTAACACACGTGCTTGCGAGGCTGTTTGTCCTAAGAACGAGAAGATTGCTAACATCGCTCGTTTGAACCGTGAGTTCATCAAGGCAAAGTTTGCTGATTAATCATAAGCAACAGGCAGTAGCCCTATAGACTACTACCAAGCTTATTCAATCATAGGAAATCCCATAGCTCTGATATATGAGTTATGGGATTTTTGTTTATATGTCCCAGTTAAGTTAGTATGCGATACTTTATGATTTGAACCTCTTTTATATCCTTTGACCTTTGAGGTTTGACCTTTGAACTTTATGATTTTACTTTCACCGACTACGAATTACGCTAATTACTCGAATCCTTATCGCAACGTAATTCGTTTAATCAGTAGTCACAGATCGATAGTTTACGAGTTTAGAAGTTGATGAGTAGACTTATTATTTGTAGCGATAAATAACAGCTAATTTAATAGATAAGGATCTGAAAAATAATTACATTGTATCGAGTGAAAACTCTATAAATAACGAAAAAAACACATATAAAAAGCAAGTTTGCAATCAACAGAGAATCAGTTAGTTACCAAACAGTAAAATAAAAAGGTGCTTAATTGGACTTCAAAAGGGCGTTAGTTAGCCTTCAAAAGGGCACCTTTTGCAAGTCAATTAGGCGTCTTTTAGAAGCTAAAAGAGCATGTCTTGGTTTTGAGTTGTCTGAAAATTGTTTACAAGTATCGGTAGTGTGGAAGTATGCTGTTTGTAGAAGACGGATAGACATCATATCAATTCGCATCTTGTCTTGTATATTATCTCCCTTTGTAAGACCATCTAATTTAGGATAATCATACCATACAAGTATATAAGTCTTTATTCTATTTCAATCTATTTATTTAACGTAGGAACCTATTTTTCTTTGTGAAAGTAGTTCTGAAAGTACATGTTATGTCGCTGTGAGAGTATTGTTAAGCATAGAATAAGACAAGTTTTGTTGCTTATAAAGAAGACATTTTGAAGTGGGGTAGAACGGCTTGTAGACAGGGTGACACGAGAATAAAGTATCGAAAGTAATAGGGTTAATGCTTTTCTTCTTATTCTTCTTTTACTCTTTTTCCCTTTCAAAGCTATGCTTCAGCATTTTACCTTTTTACTCTTTTACCCTTGAATATCTGTCTTATCTCGTTTTTTTTTACTACTTTTGTACACAAAAGACGTAAAGACAATTAAAACCTACGAATATCAATGAGTGAGAACAAACTTTCCACTAACGAACAGGCACAGACTGCCGATGCTCCAGTAAAGGCCAGTTATACTGAATATAAAGTTATTCCATCACAGGGATATTGTATGATTGTGAAGTGTCGCAAGGGCGACCAGACAGTCGTATTGAAGACTCTAAAGGAAGAATACCGTGAGCGTGTGTTGCTTCGTAATGCATTGAAGCGTGAGTTTAAACAGTGCCAACGACTCAATCATTCTGGTATTGTACGCTATCAAGGGTTGGTTGAGGTTGATGGTTACGGACTTTGTATAGAGGAAGAGTATGTTGAAGGACGTACTTTACAGGCTTATCTCAAGGAGAATCATACTGACGATGAGAAGATTGGTATCATCAATCAGATCGCTGATGCACTGCGTTATGCACATCAGCAAGGGGTTATTCATCGTAATTTGAAGCCTTCAAATGTGCTTGTTACAACACAGGGTGATTATGTAAAACTCATTGATTTCAGTGTTCTTTCACCTGAAGATATTAAGCCAACAGCTGATACAACACGCTTTATGGCACCAGAGATGAAGGATGAGACGTTGACAGCAGACGGCACAGCCGATATCTATTCGCTCGGTACTATTATGAAAGTGATGGGCTTGACGTTAGCTTACAGCGAGGTAATCAAGCGTTGTTGTGCTTTCAAGCGAAGCGATCGTTATAGCAATGTTGATGAGCTCTTTGCTGATTTGAACAATGAAGGCTCTTCGTTCAGTATGCCAAAGATTGGTAAAGGTACTGTTGTCTTAGGCTTGATAATTGCTGTTGTTATTGGAATCGGTGCGTTGCTTTATAACTATGGCGGTGCATTAATCGACCAAGTAGGTAAGATTGATGTGTCATCTGTCTTTAGTTCTGATGCTGAAACGGCTCCAGAAGATACAGTGAAGGTGAATACAGCAGAGCAATCTGATAGTCTCTCTACTGAAGCTGAGGCTCCTGCAACAGGTAAGCTTGCCTTTATGAATAGGATGAAGCCAGCCCTTTTACAAGGACCTTGATAATATCTTTGAGAAGAACTCTGCAGATAAAGCAAAGTTGACAAAGGCTATCAAAACCTATTATCGTGGATTGATTCAAGCTAACGATACACTCGATAATGAGCAGCGTGCTGAGGTAGATCGCGTATTTGGCGATTATGTAAAGCAGAAGAAGGCTGCATTAAACTAATAAGATACAAACACTATAGAGGTAAGGACTAAGTCATGTAGATATGATGTTTGACTTACTCAGTGATAGTGTTTATAGAGAAGGCAGGGGCAGAGGCTGTGCTTTCTTTCCGAACCTTGAGAGGGCGTGAGAGGAAGACAGTGTCTGCCCTTGTTAGCTTTCGTTGGTTCTGTAATTGTAAAAGAGATAATTTATGGGATATTCTCTGTTTTATATGAGTCATATTCTATTTACCTTTTTCATCATTGTTTCATAAAAAAACTTTTTGGTAATTGGGTAGGGTGAGAAATTATAGCTATCTTTGTAATAATAATAAATAAAAAAAGTATGAGAGACCTAAAGTATTATACATGCATCTACGATTCTGATGAAATCGAGTTGTTTTTTCTTGAAGAAAATGGCAGTTGTAGTTTTTTAATGAAGGAATGTCGTAATAACTATGATTATTTTTATGAAGTGATTATATCCACAGCAGATGCACTTACGTTGGCTGAATATCCAACAGATAATGACGATTTAAGTTTAACAGAACGAATAAGTTTTTCTCTTTGGTGCGAGTAATGGTTATTGTCGATTTGTAAGAATGTGTGAAAAGAAAGGTTTTGATCTCAAAGATATAAAGTGGTAATAATTTAATAATGAGTAATAATCAATCCCAGATGACAGGCGCTTATGGTGAGGCGCTTGTCGTAACAGAGCTTGTTAAGAGAGGTTATGTAGCACTGAATGCAAATACAGCGGTGAGAAATCATAGAGCAATAGATATTGTATGTATTAAATATGATGATGCCACTTGGGCGCATAAATCAGTGTTGATACAAGTAAAAACTCGGAGAGGGAGAGACTTTTCAACAGGATTTAATCTATCTGAGAGTATTAATATAGACCTTTTAAATAAAAGAGATTAAGGGACCTTATGTCTTTATTTATTTGAAAGATGAGAATAGTCCCGAGTATTATATCTTGTCAAGAAAACAACTGATTAAACTCCTCTCTGGTTTGCATATTGCATATTGTAAGAATATAACAGGGAATACTTCACGGATGAATAGTGAGCCTGCGATGCTTTCTTTGCGCTTTATACAGGGTGAAAATGGTAAGAAAGGTACGAGGTTGGATGGATATATAAACCCTTTCCCTGGTAATATCTTTCATAATGCGTGGGATAATATATGGAAAGAGTGATAGATTCTAAGGATAGGAAATGATGTGTCGATATATATTTAAACTGCTATTTGCAGCCATATTCTTTGTTAGCAGTGTACATGCACAGACAACAACGATGAGTCGTCGACAGGCTGCTGGACGATCAATGGAGCAACAGGGGTTGGTAAATATAAAGCATGTAGTACCTTCTATCAAGGTGGCTTTGATGTATGCTCGTACGGATAACTTCTGTAATCGTGTACTCTATCATGACCTTCGTGATGCCTACGTGTTACCTGCTTGTGCAGAAGCATTGCGTAAAGCGCAGGCGGAGTTGAAGCGTCGTCGTCCTGATTTGAGCCTTTGTATCTTCGATGCCACACGACCGATGAGCGTACAGCAGACGATGTGGGACGCAGTGAAAGATACCCCAAAGTATTTCTATGTGTCTAATCCTGCGCACGGAGGAGGTATGCATAACTATGGAATGGCTGTAGATATCAGTATCTGTAAGGCCTCATGGAATGATGCTACATGGCGTGATGGTGCCACCCGTTGTTTGATAGATACGATCCCAATGGGTGTGAAGGTAGACCACATGGGGATAGCCAGTCATATTGATAAAGAGAATGACCTCGTTGCCCGTCGTCTTATCTCTCGTGAGGCATTAGCCAACCGCAGACTCCTTCGTGAGGTGATGAGTGCTGCCGGCTTCATGCCTTTACGTACAGAGTGGTGGCACTTCAACCTTTGTACAAGGGCTTGGGCAAAGCAGAATTTGAGGGTGGTGAGGTAAAAAAAGATGCCTCACCCCCACCCCTCTCCGAATGGAGAGGGGAGTGATTACCGACTTTGCTACTGTGATAGATGGTAAGAATAAAATTCTAAGGACTATTAAGACAATACAACTATAGGATTAGATGAAGCAAAAAAACGATATAAGTCATTCAGAACTACAACTGCCAAGATATGTGCGGGACGTTCTAAGCAAACATAACATTTCACTCCCCTCTCCATTCGGAGAGGGGGCGGGAAAGTGAGGCTTCTTGCCCTCCAATCCCACCGCTACCCTGATATTGATATGCCTTTCCTGCTCGACCAGTTGGCAGGATGGCAGACAGCACGCACGAAACTGCCGTCGTGGGCAGCGAAGGAGGATATCATTTACCCTCCGCATCTATCGATGGAACAGTGTTCAAGTGAGCATACTGCGGAATATAAGGCACGATTGGTTGCATGCCTTGTAGGACTGGAGAACATAGCTTCTTCTGACCTTAATAACGATTGTAGCAGACCTTCTGCAGGAGAAGAAACTACTCCAAAGCAGCAAGAAAATCATGTTTGGAACAGTTTTGAAGGGTCGTTCTGCGACCTAACAGGCGGCTTTGGCGTTGATTTCTCCTTTATAGCACGTAGCTTTAAACGTGCTATTTATGTCGAACAGCAGGAGAAATTGTGCGAATTGGCACGTCATAATTTCCACGCTTTAGGCTTAACACAAGCAGAAGTAGTTAATGGTGACGGTACAACTTACCTCCATCAGCTCGACCATGTGTCTGTGTTATTCCTCGATCCTACGCGTCGTAACGAGCAAGGAGGTAAGACTGTGCTCATAAGTGATTGTACACCCGATGTCTTGGCATTGGAAGAAGAACTCTTAGAGAAGGCTGATACGGTTGTCATCAAGCTGTCGCCAATGCTCGATTGGCATCGTGCTGTGGACGAACTCAATCGTTTGGGCAATGTTGTTCGTGAGGTACATATCGTCTCTGTACGCAATGAATGTAAGGAATTACTGCTGGTATTACAGAGAACGAAAGATGAAACAGATGGCAAGACGGCTACGGAAAAAGCCTTGCAGGTCTTCTGTGTGAATGATAATAACATCGTTTCTTATTCTCTCGATGAGGCTTTAAGCGTATCGCAGCGACTTCTTTCGGCTGCTCCCAAAGCTGGTCAGTATCTCTATGAGCCCAATGCTTCATTGATGAAAGCAGGCTGTTTTGCTTTACTCACTGTCCGTTATCCACTTTCAGCACTCAGTCTTAATTCTCATCTTTTTGTCTCTGAGGAGGCTATCAATGAATTTCCAGGCCGAAAGTTTGAAATAGCAGCGGTTTCATCGTTCAATAAGAAAGAGTTACGACGTAGTCTTTCGGGGATAGACAAAGCTAATCTTGCCGTGCGCAACTTCCCTATGAGTGTTGCGGATTTGCGCAAACGGCTGAAGATAAAAGAGGGTGGAGACGTCTATCTCTTTGCAACCACGGATGCAGAAAGCAATCATCTCCTCTTCGTTTGTAAGAAAACAGCGATGTTAGCAAGAAAGTAGAGGATGCCATGAAGTGTTATCTATCATTATAATAAATGGTTATTGAGGTTTCAGTGAATGCTTAAGAACTATTTGATAAATGATGTTTTGCAAGTATGTTAAGCATAAACAGGGGTTGTACCAATGTCAAACACGTGTGGTGCGCATGGTTAGCACGTGTGGTGCGGATGCTCAGCACATATGGTGCGGATGCCTAACACGAGTCCTTATGACTGAGTAGTAGGGTAGTGATAGTCAATAAAAAGGAGCGTAAATTTGCCAATCTACCTTTTTTTTAGTACTTTTGCACGTTTAAGATTAGGAAAATAACGAAATTAAAAGATTCTAAATGTCATCAGTTCAGATAAAGAGAGTAGAGACGAAGAAAGACCTAAAAGCTTTCATCGAGTGTCATTATGACCTCTACGAGGGTAATCAATATGATGCCCCAAACCTCTATAGCGATGAGTTGAATACGTTGTCAAAAGACAAGAATGCTGCTTTTGACTTCTGCGAAGCTGAGTATTTTCTCGCCTTGAAGGAGGGAAAGGTGGTGGGGCGTGTAGCTGCCATCATCAATAATAAGGCAAACGAAAAGTGGGACAAGAAGGATGTTCGCTTTGGCTGGATAGACTTCATTGACGATATTGAAGTGTCAAAAGCTCTGTTGAAGGCTGTTGAAGACTACGGCAGAGAGGAAAGGTATGACCTCTGTTGTTGGTCCACTTGGTTTCACAGATATGGACCCAGAAGGTATGTTGACATGGGGCTTTGATCAGCTCGGAACAATGGCAACTATCTACAATTACGATTATTATCCAAAGCACATGGAGAAACTTGGTGGCTGGGAGAAGGATAATGACTATGTAGAATACCGTCTTGATGTTCCAGAAACAGCGCCAGAGAAATACACAAAGATTGCAGAGATGGTGGAGAAACGATATAATCTCCATGCGCGTAAACTGACCAAGAAGGAAATCTTCGAGGGTGGTTATGGTAAGAAACTCTTTGACTTAATCAATGTTACTTACTCTCATCTCTATGGCTTCTCTGAGTTGAGTGAACGCCAGATAGACCAGTATGTCAAGATGTATTTCCCACTTGCCGACCTCGATCTCATTACAGTTGTTGAGGATGGTAATAAGGATAACCAGTTAGTTGGTCTTGCAATCACAATCCCATCACTAACACGTGCCTTGCAGAAGTGCCACCGTGGACGTCTTTCCCATTTGGATGGTGGCATTTACTACGTGCAATAAAGTTCCATAAGACGGAGGTTGTAGACCTTCTTCTTATTGGTGTCCTACCAGAGTATCGCTCAAAGGGAGCTAATTCCCTTGTCTTTGCTGACCTCATTCCACGTTATGTGAAGTACGGCTTCAAGTGGGGTGAGACGCATGTGGAGATGGAAACCAACGAAAGCGTACAGAGTCAGTGGGGCCCATTAGACCCAACTATGCACAAGAAGCGTAGATGCTATAGGAAAGCTATTGGGTGATAAATGTTGAGTGTTGGGTGTTGATGAACAGTTTTAACATGTGTTCTTTCTATATTTTCACGTGTTTCTTCTATTTCAACACCTAATTGCTCATTAATGAACACTCAATATCATAAAATAGCTAAGCCCTTATCACCTAATAATTAACCCTCAATAACCAATAATTCATAGCCAACAACCCAGCACATGGATAAATCATCAACCCCCAACACTCAAACTCCAACACCCGTAACTTACACCGACGATAATATCCGACACCTATCGGATATGGAGCACGTGCGTACCCGTCCGGGTATGTATATTGGTCGTTTGGGCGATGGAAAGTTGCCTGAAGATGGTATTTATGTACTCTTGAAGGAGGTCATTGATAACTCTATTGACGAGTTTAAGATGAATGCTGGCGACCGTATCGAGATTGATGTGGAGGATAACCTTCGTGTTAGTGTGCGCGACTATGGTCGTGGTATTCCACAAGGAAAGCTTGTTGAGGCTGTGTCAGTGCTGAATACGGGTGGTAAATACGACTCTAAGGCATTTAAGAAGAGTGTTGGTTTGAATGGTGTCGGTGTGAAAGCCGTTAATGCACTAAGCTCACATTTTGAGGTAAAGAGTTTCCGTGATGGTAAGGTTCGTGAACTGTCGTTTGAGAAGGGTAACCTCCAAAGCGACAAAACAAAGAAGTCTGCGGACGAGAATGGTACCTATATCTACTTTGAACCAGATGCAACTCTCTTCAAGAACTATAGCTTCCATGATGATATTGTGGAGGAGATGCTCCGTAACTATACCTATCTAAACACGGGATTGACCATCATGTACAATGGTCGTCGTATACTTAGTCGACATGGTTTGAAGGACCTTCTGACTGATAATATGACTGTTGATCCATTGTATCCTATCGTCCACATGAAGGGAGAGGATATTGAGATTGCTTTCACACACACCAATCAATATGGCGAGGAGTACTACTCCTTCGTGAATGGTCAGCATACAACGCAGGGCGGTACACATCAGACTGCTTTCAAGGAGCATATTGCCAAGACGATAAAAGAGTTCTTTGGTAAGTACGAGTATGGTGATATTCGTAACGGATTAGTGGCTGCTATCGCTGTAAACGTTGAGGAACCTGTGTTCGAATCACAAACAAAAGATTAAGTTAGGTTCCACACAGATGTCGCCTGATGGTGAGTCTATCAATCAAGTATGTGGGCGACTTTATCAAGACAAACGTAGACAACTATCTCCATATCCACAAAGAAGACTTCACCGATATACTTGAGAATAAAATCAAGGAGACCGAGCGAGAGCGTAAGGCAATGGCTGGTGTAACGAAGTTGGCACGTGAGAGAGCGAAGAAAGCTAACCTCCATAACCGTAAGTTACGTGACTGTCGTGTACACTATTGTGACGTGAAGAACAATCGAAAGGAGGAGAGTTCTATCTTCATTACAGAGGGTGATTCTGCCAGCGGAAGTATCACTAAGAGTCGTGATGTCAACACACAAGCTGTCTTCTCATTGCGTGGAAAGCCGCTTAACTGCTTTGGATTGACAAAGAAAGTAGTGTATGAAAATGAGGAGTTCAACCTCCTTCAGGCTGCGCTCGACATTGAAGACGGACTCGATTCGCTGCGTTATAACAAGGTAATTGTCGCAACGGATGCCGATGTTGATGGTATGCACATCCGTTTGTTGATAATAACTTTCTTCCTTCAGTTCTTCCCAGAACTGATAAAGAAAGGACACGTATATGTCCTCCAGACACCGCTTTTCCGTGTTCGTAACCGTCGAACAAAGATAAAGAACAAAGAGGTGATTGCCGAAGCGGACGCTCGTCGTGTGAAAGGAGAGAAGAAGAACGACTTTATTACACGTTATTGTTACTCTGAAGAGGAGCGTGTAGCAGCTATCAGCGAGCTTGGGCCAGACCCAGAAATCACCCGATTCAAAGGTCTTGGTGAGATTTCTCCTGACGAATTTGCCCATTTCATCGGTCCAGATATGCGTTTAGAGCAAGTTACTTTACATAAGAATGACCAGGTAGCTAAGCTCTTGGAGTATTATATGGGTAAGAACACGATGGAACGTCAGAACTTTATTATAGACAACCTCGTTATCGAAGAGGATCTTCCTGACGTGGAAGAATAATAAAGAAAGTCGGTAAAAGGGATAGAATTTCCAAATGATGTCCGTACGATTGTTGGTACATCTGTGAATAATATAAATAAAATTGAAGAGCAAAAAGCTGTCTTTAAAAAGTGCTTTTTTTATAGCTTTCTTCACGCATATAACAAAAACTATTAAAACATAAAATTAGGATATGAGAAAGTATATTTGTCTTTTACTTTTTACCTTTTTACCTTTTTACCTTTGTCAGCGCAGCAGGGTAACGACTCTCCTTTACGGAAGTTGCAGTTGGCAGAGATGGCTATTAAGAACTTCTATGTGGACTCTGTGAACGAGCAGAAGTTAGTTGAGGATGGTATTAGGGGTATGCTTGAGAAACTCGACCCACATTCTACCTACACGGATGCGAAGGAAACCAAGGCAATGAACGAACCATTGCAAGGCGACTTTGAAGGTATTGGCGTGCAGTTCAATATGATTGAAGATACACTTGTCGTTATCCAGCCTGTTGTCAATGGTCCATCTCAGAAGGTGGGAATCCTCGCTGGCGACCGTATCGTCAGTGTGAACGACTCTACTATCGCTGGTGTGAAGATGGCACGTATCGACATCATGAAGATGCTACGTGGTAAGAAGGGAACGAAAGTGAAGTTAGGGGTTGTGCGTCGTGGCGTGAAAGGTGTGTTAACCTTTGTTGTTACACGTGCTAAGATACCAGTTCATACTATCAATGCCGCTTATATGATTCGTCCTAATGTGGGTTATATCCGAATCGAGAGCTTCGGAATGAAGACCCATGACGAGTTTATGTCGGCTGTTGATTCACTGAAAAAGAAAGGTATGAAGACCCTCCTTCTCGACCTACAAGACAATGGTGGCGGTTATCTTCAGTCGGCTGTTCAGATATCAAATGAGTTCCTCAAGAACAATGACATGATTGTTTACACTGAAGGACGACGCGCTCGTCGCCAAAATTTTAAGGCAATTGGCAACGGACGACTGCAGGATGTAAAGGTTTATGTATTGGTAAACGAACTCTCAGCTTCGGCTGCAGAGATTGTCACAGGTGCTATTCAAGACAATGACCGTGGAACAGTTGTGGGCCGCAGAACCTTTGGTAAGGGACTTGTACAGCGTCCGCTCGACCTTCCTGATGGTAGTATGATTCGTCTGACAATAGCCCATTACTATACGCCAAGTGGTCGTTGTATTCAGAAACCTTATACAAAGGGCGACCTGAAGGATTATGAAATGGATATCGAGAAACGCTTTAAGCATGGCGAGTTGACCAATCCAGACAGTATTCAATTCTCTGATTCTTGAAGTATTACACCATCCGCAAGCACCGAGTTGTCTATGGTGGCGGTGGTATTATGCCTGATAACTTCGTCCCACTTGATACAACAAAGTTCACTCGCTATCATCGTATGTTAGCCGCAAAGAGTATTATCATCAATGCTTATTTGAAGTATGCTGATGCAAATCGTCAGGCTTTAAAGGCGCAATACAGCTCATTTGACGCGTTCAATAAGGGTTATGTGGTACCACAGTCATTGCTTGATGAAATCGTGGCAGAGGGCAAGAAAGAAAAGATTGAGCCAAAGGATGCTGCAGAATTAAAGGCTACGCTTCCTAATATTGCACTACAGATAAAGGCGCTCACTGCTCGTGATATCTGGGATATGAACGAGTATTTCCGAGTTTGGAATACTCAGAGTGATATTGTCAATAAGGCTGTTGAGTTGGCTACGGGCAAGTAGAAAAGTAGGGTAACATAACTCTTTAGAGTTTTATAACCTGACGTTATAGGGCAAACTGAATAAGAAAAGGTGCTTAATTGAACTCCAATTAGGCACCTTTTCTTATTTAGTTCTTTCGTTAAACCCAATCTGTCATTAGGGACTAAGCTTATTCCGACACATAAACCTTGCCATGTTATTAGGTTGAAAATTCACAGATAAACGTTTGAAAAAAATAATTACATATATTCGGATAAAAATAGCTATTAACAAAGGGAAAAAAATACGTATAAAAAGGCACGTTTGTAATCAGCAGACAATCAGTTAGTTATGAAGTGGTATAGTGAAAGGTGCTTAATTGGGCTTCAAAAGGGCGTTAGTAAGGGTCTTAAAGGGCACCTTTTGCAAGTCAATTAGGCGTCTTTTAGAAGCCAAAAGAGCATGTATTAGTTTTGAGTTAAGTGAAAAATAGTTTACAAATGTAAGGTGAAATAGGAATAAGTGATACGGTCTTAAAAACATTGTATAAACCTTTATTCTAATTCCGAATACTAATCTTTCTGCAGACTTTCAACAATCCTTCAGCAGAGAAATGAGGGCAAACAATAAGGGCTGAAACCCAAAGTAGGATTTCAGCCCTTTTGTCTTTTACGTGTGAGCCGTCTACTGAAGTAGAGTTAAACGCTTATTATTTGTCACTCATCTCCTTTAATAGGGCGAGTGCTTTGTTCTCGTTTTCTTCCATAATCTCACGTTCTCCAGGACCCTTGTCATTGATACCACAGAGGTGAAGGATACCATGAATGATAACTCGGTGAAGCTCGTCCTCATATGACTTCTTGAAAAGTTCGGCATTAGAGCGGACTGTATCAAGTGAGATAACAAGGTCGCCATTGAGCACATCATCCTCATCATAGTCGAAAGTAATGATGTCCGTGTAGTAATCATGTCCAAGATACTCGTTGTTTACTTCGAGAATCTTCTCATCATCTACGAACATATAACCAATTTCTCCAACGTTTCTACCATGCGTTGCAGCAACAGCTTTAATCCAACGAGAAATCTCTCGTTTCTTGATTTTAGGCATCTTAACACCTTCAGCACTATATGTTATCATCGTGTCTATGTTTTATCGATGAGGCTTGTGCGCCTCTGTCTAATCGTTAATATCCCTTTGGCAAGAACTCAGTGATGTCTCTTCCAAAGTTTTTCAGTTCTCTTACAACGCTTGAACTGATACTTTCAAATTGTGGTTCAGCGTAGAAAAAGATGGTTTCAATAGAGCTCAAGCGTCGGTTGATATCAGCTTGTTCGCGTTCATATTCAAAGTCTTTTATGCTACGTACACCCTTAATGATATATTCGGCGCCCTCTCTTCGTGCAAAGTCGATGGTGAGATCGCAGTATGCCTTTACTTCAATCTTTGCCTCGTCAGCATAGAGTCGTGCTATGCGCTCGGTCCGTTCCTCCGCACTGAGCATGCACTTCTTCCGCTCATTGATGCCAACACCAATCACAACCTTGTCGAAGAGTGGCAAGGAACGGCGTACAATAGCGTCATGTCCTATTGTAAATGGATCAAAGCTTCCAACGAATATACCTATTTTCATATCTTTATTTTATGCAAAAATATTGCCAATGAGCACAAAGTAAAGCTTGCTTTAACTTTGCCGAATGCAGCTTATTTTATGCAAAAGTACTCTATTTCTGTTATATAACCAAAAAAGCTGGGGGATTATTTCCCACCAGCTATTCCTTGAATATCCTGTAACGAGATATTACCAAGTAGGTTGATAATTGTAATTTCGTTGCGTTCTATGGCGAGCAGGGAAAACTCATTCTTTCCATTCGGGTAATGCCGCTCGTAGATAGTAGTATGTTCGCCCCCTCATTGACTTGCATTACAATCGAATACTTTTGTTGATTGAAGATGTTTTGGGCAGACTTCTTGATAGAAGGAATCAGTGAAGGACGCTCGCAGGAGAGTATCTGCAGATAATCGAGACGGCTGGCAATCTTACTGATATCCTTGTTACCTGCTTTCACATTGCCCATCATTCGCATCATATTACGTGATATGTAGACAGTAGAGACACCATCTGTTTCGCTGTATTTTTCGAACAATGCCTTTTGAGCGAATGCCGTTATACAGGCTATCATAGTCATACAAAGCGTTAAAATAATTCTCTTCATAATCTAATCCCTTGTTTTATTAGTGATGTTCTCTGTAGCGTCAATACCCTTATTGAGCGTCTTTGAGAATTTCATCAATGCTTTGGACGTTTCGGCGTAAGCGTCTTTAGCGTTAGTATAGGTATCCTGTTCAGTTTGTGGAGACTTATTCTCGTTTTGGTAAACGATAGCTCCTGCAGCAAAGAGAAGCAACAAACTGGCTGCTATCCCTACTACCCAGCGCAGGTTGATATGCCTTATCGCACGACGATTAGTGACTTCTAAGGTGTTCCACTGACTAATCTGTCGACTGAGTCGCTCTTCCATCCCTGCAGGTGTAGGGCATTCTGATGACTGAAGAGCCGTGAAGAAGATGCGTTCCTCCTTCAAACTGGCATCGATATCACTGCCGTTGAAGTAGGTGTGCAGCGCCTTCTCCTCCTCTTCGGTGGTCATTCCATCGTAGTATCGGTCAAGCAAACGCTTTATGTCTTCAGTCTTTATCATATCTCATTGCTTTTATCTGTTCTCTAATCTTCTTTCGGGCACGGCTGAGAATACTTCTTATATTCACCTCCGTAAGCCCTGTTTCGATGCTGATTTCCTCAAAACTGCGGTCTTCTATGTCGCGCATCAGCATGATTCTTGCCTGTGGTTCGGGCAGATGGGTAATCAACTGCCTTACGCGTTGGTATTCGTCAGCTTCCTCTAATTGCTTACTTATGTTCTGTGAGGAGCTTACTTGCAGACTTCCCACGTCTTTGTCGACTTCTTGAAGGTGTCCTACTCTCATCTTGTCATAGAAGATTCGGCGTAGTACCGTTATGCTATAAGCCTCGGGATTGTCAACTTTTTCCATCTTATCACGCTGCATCCAGAGTTTTAAGAAGGTCTCTTGCACCATATCCTCAGCAGCTTGAGCGTTGCTCATCAGCCTATATGCCACCGAAAAGAGTTTCCGATGGCAGGGTAGGAATAGCTGTTTAAAATCGCTTGCTTGCATAGGCAGATGTGCGCTTTATACAATAATCGGCTATGATGTAAGGTTGTCAGCCCTATAACTTATAGCTTTTCAGATTCTTCTTGTTGGTACTTTCTTTCACAACAGAGTCGACATCGTTAGGACTTATCTTACCCTTAATCCGCACAATGGCGCCATCTTGTTTGTCAATAGCAAGAATGAGCACTTCACGAATGCACCCTTTCTTTTCTTTGAGGTAAACATAATTAGCCTCATCTGCCTGCTTATTGTAGATGATTGGCGTATATCCCTTAGGATGGAAGGTCTGAACGGTGTTTCTAAAACGACTTTTTACAATCGAATCACAGTCGTCAAAGACAAGTATACGAAAGGAAGACACCGCTTTCAGAGCCTTGGAATCGTCCGAATGGCTTTTAGCAAGCACCTTCAAGAACGACATTAAGGCAGGTGTTATATGAAGGTGAATAACGTTTTTCTCGTGCCTATATTGCTCAATTAGCCCTTTTACGCTCTGCGCTGAGGCTGATAATGTACTGAGAGCAAGGATGCCTATGATGATAAACCGTCTCATAGTGTGTCTTTGTTTACTTGGTCTGTGACTTTACGACATCATCAATATTAGCAGGATTGATATGTCCTACGATATTGATGAGTGAGCAGTCTTCTTTGTCCATAGCGAAGACAACAAGGCTCTGCACTTCCTTCTCGTTGCCTTTAATGAAGATTCTGACCTTTTCGCCGTCCTCATTTGCCTTCACCATAGGTTCATATCCCTGTGCTTCCAACTTACTGATACGGTTGTATAAGCCGTCTTTAATCTTTTTATCAGCCTTCTCGAAAGTTAAAATTTGCAGTCCGTCGATTTGCTCAGCGAGTGCATTAGCGGTCTCGTCGTCGGCAGCCTTCAATCCAAGTTTTATGAGTGTCTTAGGCAAGTTGACGTAAGTGACGTTGTCTCCACTCTTAAACTCTTTGATAATAGACTCTACCTCATCATTCATAGGTTGTGTGATGAGCGTCGTTGGGTTGGCTTTTACGGTGCAGCTTGAGCATAGAATAGCCACAGCGAATGCGATAGAAAGGATTGTTGTTTTCATTGTCTTGATAATTAATTAGGTTGGTGATTCAGTTTTCGTTCACATTTATAGAGACGGAAGATAGGGTAGATTTGTGGCAAAGAAATGTCCTTTTTTTCAATATTAGCTACTTTAATGGTATTAAGATCCTATGCAAGAAGATGATAACAACCGCCAGCCATAGCCCTAATAACCCCTTTCATTTCCAGCGTAAAGAGGATTCCAGTGAGCCTTGAGATAGGAATATTCGCCTGAATCGATAAGAGATTAATCTGCAAGTCATTGTTTTTAGCGAGCACGCGAACGATAGCTTCCTCTTCTGAAGACAAATCAGGGAAAAGCGTTCGTTCAATACCTCGTTGTTGTGCCTGCCCCAATTTGATATCATCATCCCATCCCATCGCCTTCACAAAGTCTGTTGCTGATGTGATGAGAGCCGCACCATTGTCACGAATAAGATTATTACAGCCCTCGCTATAATCAGAATAAACAGCGCCAGGAAAGGCAAATACTTCCCGTCCATAGCTACGAGCGATACTGCAGTGATAAGTCCTCCACCCTTCGCAGCCGATTCTACGAGGATAGTTGCATCAGCACAACCTGCCACGATACGGTTACGTTGTACGAAGTTGCGGGCAACGGGCTGCGTATGCGTGGTATATTCCGACAGTAATCCACCTTGTTTAATCATCTTTAAAGCTGTATCTCTGTGTCCACGAGGGTAGATATCATCGAGTCCATGAGCCAATACTCCTACAGTTTCAAAGCCATTCTCCAAGGCGGCTCGGTGTGCATGGATATCTACTCCGTAAGCAAGTCCACTGAGGATGAGCACATCTGGGCAAAGTGCTTTTAGTTCTCTGACAAACGAACGGATAATATCCTGCCCGTAGGTGGTGCAGTGTCGTGTACCGATAATATTGATAACGTGCCGATTGTTAAGGTCTGCATTACCGAGATAATAGAGTAGGATAGGAGCATCTGGACACTCCTTGAGCCGCTGTGGATAGCGTTCATCATTCATACAGATAGGCTCAATGTTATGCAGACGGTCGTATTCCAATTCTTGTTCAGCCCATTCTCTCAGGCTATCAATGTCTTTCAAGGCTTGTATGAGATGCGTTGAGGCTTCAGGAAGAATCTCTCTGATGTCTCTTTTATGTTCTATGACAGCCGTGGCAGAGCCTGCTCGCTTGTAAAGTTCAGCCAATTCGCTGAGGTTAAAGCGAGTAAGTCGGGTTAGTAAGATTGAGTTTAAGGATTCCATGGTGTAGGTAATGATCAGTAGTAGCTCCCTACCTTCCTTAGAAGAGAGGAAGGTTTAGGGAGTAGATAGACTTTTACAATACTCTTGCAAACGCTTCGTCATATTCCTTGCTACTGCCCAATCTACCATTAATGAGTGTCACAAGGTCTACATCTGCATGGAAGCAAAGGCGTTCGTCACTGGCACGGAAGAGGTCGTGAGAGAACACCCAGCGTAGTCCATTCTTCTTTAATGACATGCGTGAGATAATCTCGTCGTCGCAGGTAAATGGCACTTTATAAGTGAGTTGCATACGTGCTACAACGGCATCAACGCCTTTTTCGTGAAGTTCAGAGAAGCTAACGCCCAATGATTTGAGGAATCTATGGCGTGTATGCTCGGTGTAATGCAGGTAGTTTGCATTGTTAACGATACCTTGGATGTCGCACTCATAGTCGCGAACATCCAGTCTTGTCTCAAAGATGTATTTCTTCTTTTCCATAATCTATTTTGTTTTTAGGATTTTATTGGGCTTATTAGGCCTATTAGCCTTATATGCCCCATTAGCCTAATTATCCCAATTCTCCTAACCCTTTAATGATGAACTCCCTTCAGATACTCATAACCAATCCTACAGCGGAGGCAATCTTTTCGGTCGCAGTACTCCTTCTTTAGTTGTATAAGGGCTTGCGAATCACCCGCAGTCTCTACCATTAGCCCCACTTCCTTCCACATTCTAACGATGTGATTCTCCTCTGCTTTCAAGGTTTCGAGGAAGTCGAAGGCACGTTCACAGTACTTTTCCGAGTTCTTATGTTTGCCGTATGCGAAGAGGATAGGTGCAACGGTGTTGATAATCTGTAGATTCAACGATGCTGCTGATAGTTTCTTCTCGCTCTTAGCACTCTCTCACCAAAGACATAATGCGTCTCCCAGTAGTGTGTCACCTGTGTTGCCAATAGTTCTCTCACCTGCTTAACGCTCTCACACTCCAACAACTGAGACAATCCTGCTCGCTGTTTCATAGTAGAGGTGAGCGAGCTGTGCGATGCGGATATGCGGAAAGTTCTGCGGCCGTAGGCGGAGGAATCGCCATTGATTGGCATCCATCGCCTGTAGTCCAAACTTATGTGCTAAGTACTGATATTCGCTTTTCAGCTCAGTGAAATAGCTGTCGTTCAGTGCCTGCTGTTGATATCTTTCGGGGATAGCTGCTGTGTCTAACAATCCAGCTTGCCCCAAGAAGAAGGCTTCAATCTGCATGAGATTGTCCCGATGATGTGCCACACTCTGCAAAGGAATCAACTTAGCCCATGTCTCGAAAGCGTCTCCATTGATGCCGAAACCATAGTTGCGGGCAAGTGTTACGAAGTAGGCAGCTTCCCAAGAGCCGTCACAGTCCTTCACTCGATGGGCTATAGCCTCTGTCTTCTGTTCCAGCCTTTCAGTCTGTAAGGCACTCATCCACGAATGAACCATTAGTTTTGAAAGACTCGGAATGATACGATAACAAGCTGGATATTCGTCTGTTGTGAGTATTTCTTCGTAATGTTCTCGCACAGCCGTCGGCACTTGCAGTCGCATCTGTGGCGGATAATCGCCCCTACGTGTCTTAACATCAACGTCGATAGACTCAGCCACGTGCAGGATAACATTGTTATAATTCGGGTCGCGGTCGTGTCTGTGTAGAAACCAATCGGAGGCACGGTCGTGTATCTCCACATTCCCTACCCACAGCGTACCGCCTATCTTCACCTTTGCATTGAAGAAGTCTGGTCCAGCGTTGTGATTATGTAGTCCAGTGTCAATGACCTCCACCTCTTGTCCGTCAGTGGTTTTAAGCCCTGTCAACGGAAACAGCTTGTGTTTCCATACGTAGTGGATGAGTTGTTCCATAAAAGATTCTTGGTTTTGTAACAGTACGCAAATATACAAAGTTTTTAAGAAAAATAGAAGTCTTATCTACGTATTTTTCTTATTATTTTGCACCATAGTTTCACTCCTCTTCGCCCTTCGCACCATTGGTGTTAAGCACCCGCACGATGCGTGTTTACCATCCGCACCAGACGTGCGGGGCGTCAACACGATGGTTGAAAATGGCAAGTGGGGTAGAAACCTATCTGTTGTTTTATCAGTAAAAGGCAACTCCCAACTTGTCTATACCTTATTTAAAAATACGTAAACTTATTTTGTTTTATGCCGCAAATCAGCTACCTTTGCAATGTTTTAATTCAAATTAATTATGAAAATAGCATTGATAGGCTATGGCAAGATGGGGCATATGATAGAACAGATAGCCCTTGAACGTGGCCACGAAATCGTAAGTATTATTGATGTTGACAATATAGAGGACTTTGATTCTCCTGCATTTGCATCAGCTGATGTAGCTATTGAATTTACGAATCCTACGGCTGCTTTTGCCAATTATCAGCGTGCCTTTGCACACAATGTGAAGGTTGTCAGTGGCTCTACGGGCTGGATGCAGGACCATAAGGCTGAGGTTGAGCGTATGTGTACGGAAGGTGGACAGACCTTGTTCTGGGCAAGTAACTTCTCTATTGGCGTTGCTATTTTCTCAGCTGTCAACCGTTATTTGGCAAAGATAATGAATGGTTTCCCACAGTATAGCGTTGAGATGGAGGAAGTACATCATATTCACAAACTCGATGCACCATCAGGAACAGCCATAACCCTTGCTGAAGAGATTATCAACGACCTCGATCGCAAAGATAAGTGGGTGAAAGGCTTCCAGCATGCAGCCGATGGTACGGAGTCAGGCAGTAACAAGGTTGCTCCTAACGAACTTCCTATTGCCTCTATTCGACGTGATGAAGTGCCTGGTATTCATAGCATCAGTTATGACTCAGAGGCTGACAAGATAACCATTACTCACGATGCCCACAACCGTAAGGGCTTTGCTCTTGGCGCAGTCTTAGCAGCAGAATACACCAAAGATCATACTGGTTTGCTCACAACAAGCGATTTATTTAAGTTTTAATGTTGGGTGTTATTTAATAACAAACATACCGACATAACTCATTATTCAACATTTATCACTTCAATATATAGTATGATAGACAAAGAGAAAGCAGCCCTGAATCCTAAGAAGCAATGGGCAAAGTTTATTTGTGTTCTTGTTCTCTACCTCCTTTTTCTGTTCTGGGTAAAGAGTTGGTGGGGATTATTAGTCGTTCCATTTATCTTTGATGTGTATATCACAAAGAAGATTCGCTGGCAGTGGTGGAAGGATTCTGAGGGTCCTATCCGCTTCGTTATGGGATGGGTAGATGCACTGGTGTTTGCATTGGTAGCAGTCTATTTCATCAATCTGTTCTTCTTTCAGAACTACGTTATCCCTTCTTCTTCCCTTGAGAAGTCACTCCTTACGGGCGATTACCTCTTTGTTTCGAAGGTAAGTTATGGTCCTCGTATTCCTGAGACACCATTGACAATGCCGCTGACACAGCACACTTTACCAATTATCAATACTAAGAGCTATATCTCTTGGCCACATTGGGACTATCGTCGTGTGAAGGGTTTGGGTAAGGTACAGCTCAATGATATCGTTGTATTCAACTTCCCTGCAGGTGATACTATCATGAGTGAGCCTGCTTATCAGGGCAATGATTACTATTATGATGTCTATACAATGGGTACGAACTTCCTTGCACAACAGAACCCTAATATCAATCTGTCAGCGATGAATACACTCCAACAGCGTGCTTTCTTTGATAAGGCATATGCTATGGGTAGGGATTATATTGTGAGAAATGTAGGCACCTACGGAGCGTTGGATTGGCGTCCTACTGACCGTCGTGAGAACTATGTGAAGCGTTGTGTAGGTCTTCCAGGACAGACCTTGCAGATTAAGAACAAGATTGTTTATGTCGATGGAAAGGCAAATAAAGAGCCAGAGAAAGTTGAATATACCTATTTTGTTAAGTTTAAAAACATCGCTGTTTCTGATTTTATAGGAGAACGTTACGACGAACTTCGTAAGGATTTAGAAATCAGTGATGAGGATGTACAGACGCTCAGTCGTCTGAAAGGATATGACTTGAGCCACGGTAACGTGCTTAATAAGGATATTCTTTCTTATGATGGTTATATGCCATTGACTAAAACGAGCTGTCGCTGAGCTGAAGCGTCAGGGGTATTGTACAGTCTATCCGTCCTGTAACAGACAAGGATCTCTACTCTGGGCTTATCTATCCACTCAATGGTTTTACTGGTTGGACACGCGATAATTATGGTCCTATTTGGATTCCAGCAAAGGGCAAGTCGATTAAGTTGACATTAGAGAACCTCCCAGTTTATGAGCGTTGTATCAAGGTTTATGAGAACAACGACCTACAGGTTAAGAACGGAAAGATATATATCAACGGTAAGCCTGCTAATAGCTACACCTTTAAGATGGACTATTACTGGATGATGGGAGATAACCGTCATAACTCTGCTGACAGCCGTTTTTTTGGGGCTTTGTACCAGAGGATCATGTCGTTGGTAAACCAATCTTCATCTGGTGGTCAAGTGATCCAGACCGTAAGGGCTTTGGTGGAATCCGCTGGCACAGACTGTTTAACTGGGTGGACAATATAAAGTAGGTTCCCAAAAGGACCTCCCCAAGCCCCTCCAAAGGAGGGGATGTGCAAGTTACCTGATGTTTGGGAAAACGTTACACATCCCCTCCTTTTTCTGTCATCGTTCAATCATATTATACGTAAAACTGTTATGGCATATTCTGATAACAACAACATTGTCAATTCAAATAAGACCGACATCGGTAACTTGACATCCCCTCCTTCGGAGGGGCTTGGGGAGGTCTTGCTCTCCTCTGCTTACTTTGCGCCCATTCAATGGTATCAGAAACTGAATCGCTATGACAGCTGTCTGATAGAGCAACACGATAACTTTGTTAAGCAGACCTATCGTAATCGTTGTGTAATCGCTTCTGCAAATGGTCCGCAGGCACTCTCTATTCCCTGTCGAGAAGTTTGAAGGTCAGAAGTGTCCGATGAAGGATGTGCGTATCAGCGACCACGATAACTGGCGTCACCAGCACTGGAACGCATTGCTGTCGTCTTATGGTGAGAGTCCGTTCTTTGAGTATTATGAGGACGATATACGCCCGTTCTTTGAGCGGAAATGGAAGTATCTCTATGATTTCAATTGGGAGATAACGTTGAAAATGTGTGAACTCATCGATATTATGCCCTGTATGCGTCGCACAGATGCCTATCTAATGGATGTTTCCGATGGAATCGTTGATTTCAGAGAGATAATTCGTCCGAAAGCATCCGGGAGTTGATACCGACTTTGTTCCTCGTCGTTACTATCAAGTTTATCAACAGAAGTTTGGCTTCCTGTCCAACCTTAGTATTCTTGACTTACTTTTCAACGAGGGTAATGAGAGTGTGCTATACTTATAAGAGGCCGTAAATGGAGTGTTTATTAGGCTGTAATAATCCCTTTTTATCTCTCTTCTCAATTCTTTAAAAGGTATGTCTTTGAGAATTATTTTCATGAAAAAAAGAAATTATTTACGTGAAAAAGAAATATTTATTTTCATGAAGAAAAATATTTATTTTCATGAAAATAATTCGATAAAAGGCGTAGAGTTGTTGTCTTAGAACAGCTCTACGCCTTTTTGTTTCTAACCTTTTTCAGCGTTTTTATTTTTGTAGCTTCTTAAAAACAAAAATAGAGGGGAGCTTGGATTATAACTGTCCAGCCTCAACCTGCAAGACAATGCGCTCTACAAGTCTGTCAGCTCCATTTTGGCTCGTAGCGTTTCTTCAAACTACTACCGAAAGCCCAGGCAAAGGCTTGATAGAAACCTGCTCGCACAGGACCGAGGAAAGCCTGTACCAGTTCGTAGGAAGTCGAATTACACTCTCGGTCGATAAGCTTGATAAGCAACTTACCTTGGGTGAATGTTAGCTTCTTCATACGTGGCTTATAGGTGTTCCAAATTTCTTTCTCCACCTTCTTCATGTGTTCGTCACGCTCTTTCTTAGTAGGAATAGTCTCAAGATAAGCACCCGTTTCGAGAATAATCTGGTGACACTCCTTGGCGATTGGAAGTACCTTTTTGATGTTATAAACCAATCGATAGTAGGCTGTTTCCTGCGATTTATTCTTGAATTCAAGCGGTGGAAAGACGTAAACCTTGCTCGTTCTGACATATTGAATGCTGTCAGCGCCTACCTTTGCCTTACCGATGTGAACCATAGGCACAAACGTCGGAGAGTCCATATCTACCACACGATCCTCGGGGTTGATATGGTCTTGCGCTGTTGCAGCTGTAGAAAGCAATAGTAGCGTTCCAAGTGTGAAAAGCAATCGTTTACTCATAACTGATTCATAATCCAACTTCTCGTTGGGTACAGTTTATTTTCTGCAAAAGTAGCGATTATTTCTGAAGTGTGTTAGGAAATTCATAATAATTTGTCATTTGCCCTCATTAATTGTCTTTATATATTGATTTTAGTCCCGACAAAGGCAACTACTCCATGACTATCTTTGGGTTATGAGATAGGATAGAAAACTATACTTTTTGTCGTATTTATAGGACTTATCCTATGCTTTTACATATCAAAATGTCAGCTTTATATCATCTTGATTTCATATACTCCTTTCTTTAGCTTGCTTTATGACGCTAAAGAAAGTTAAACGCTTATATTTATGTAGGGTATTTGTAAAAAGCTATCAATATTTTTTTCTACTTTTTGTGAAACAAACCATAGCGCAGAACACAACACTTACGGAAGCGGTTTATTACGCCCGTTATAGCTGGTTTACTTCGGTTTAACCTGTAACGTGAAGTTTCAGGAGTGTGACTACATTCTGTGTCAGTTTATTTTATCGTTAGAGTTTATCCTTAAAAAAGAACGAAATAAAACATATATCATGATGAAGAAGACACTACTATGTAGCTGCCTATTTGCATTTTCTTTGGGTGTACAGGCGCAAGATAACCATGGATATGGGGCTAGACGACAGTCAGTTTAAGTCACTTGCTGAAGAGGTGGCACACTTAAAGAAAAGCAACGATATGTTTAATGTCTACATCAACTATGCTGCTAATGCGCAGGTAGTATCGGATGCAGACCACCAGTGGAGTACAGGTTTCACGAATAAGCACCTCCGTTTAGAAATCAAAGGTAATCTAACCGATAAGCTCTACTATCGTTTGTGTCATCGTCTGAACAATACAACAGAGGCGAGAAGTGAGGATAATCTTGCTAAGGCAACCGATATTATGATGATTGGTTATAAGTTCTCTGATAAGTTTCGCCTTGAAGCTGGAAAGGTATGTCAGAGTCTTGGCGGTTTTGAAGTGGATGAAAATCCTGTCTATATCTATCAGTTCTCTGATATGACGGGCTCTATGGATTGTTATATGGCAGGTGTTACAGCCGTATATAAGCCTGTTCCGTCACAAGAGTTTGTACTTGGTATTACCAATTCTCACAACGAAAAGTTCAGTGAGGTATATGGTAATAATCCCGTATCCATCGAGGGTGATGGTACATATAGTAGACTGTTGGAGAAGCCACGTAACCCACTTGCCTACTGTTTGAACTGGAATGGAAGTTTTCTGAACGACAGATTGCATACACGTTGGTCATGGGGAATACAAGGAGAGGCGAAACATAAGTATAGTCGTATTCTCATCTTGGGACAGAAACTACAGTTAGACAGACTGCAATGTTACTTTGATTACATGGCTCAAAACGATGGCATCGACCGCTTAGGCTTAGCGTCAGACGAGTTGAGGGGGCTTTTTCCCAAGTAGTGGAAATGATGTGTGGATGAGTGATATACATTATAATTCATTTATAACAAAGCTCAATTGGCAGTTTGTTCCACGTTGGAATCTGATGTTGAAGGGTATGTATGAGACGGCAAGTGTCACAAAGATTGACCGTTTTAAGGACTTCCGTAAGAGCTATGGCTATGTAGGCAGTGTGGAGTATTATCCTATTAAGGGGCAAGACCTGCGTATCTTCTTAGCCTATGTGGGTAGGAAAGTTACTTATAAAGAGGGTGTTGGCTTGGATAAGTATAATACCAATCGCATCGAGTTGGGCTTTAAGTACAGAATCAAAGCTTATTAAAAGTAGGAAAAGAAAAGGATAGGAAAGATACTGAGAGGTGTAGGAAGGGTTGGAACTCTTCACGAAAAGAAGTAAGTATACGCACTATAAGTTGGATAGAAAAGTCAGATAATTGTCGTAGAAACTTCATGGATCAGTGTTTTGAAACATCCTAATAAATAAAGAAAATAAATCATTCTCTTCTCGTTAGTGAAAGAGATCAACGCTAACTTTATCAAAATAGAATCATGGAAGAAAAGAAATTTCGTGTAGAAAGCGACCTCTTGGGTGAGCTTCAAGTTCCAGAAGAGGCTTATTATGGTGTGCAGACACAGCGTGCCATCAACAACTATCACATTTCACGCAAGCGTATGTGTGATTATCCAGACTATGTTGTTGCGATTGCTTACGTCAAATTGGCTGCTGTAGAAACCAACCGTCAGCTCGGTGAAATCAGTGATGAAGTGGCTGATGCGATGGCACAAGCATGCCGTGAGCTTATTGATGGTAAGATGCACGAGAACTTTGTGACCGATATGGTACAAGGAGGTGCGGGCACATCTGTCAACATGAATGCCAATGAGGTGATTGCCAACCGTGCTTGTGAGATTATGGGTCACAAGAAAGGTGAGTTCCAGTACTGCTCTCCTAACGATCATGCTAACTGCGGTCAGTCAACGAATGATGTTTATCCAACTACCATTCGTCTGACACTTATCCTACTGAATAAGAAACTTGTGGCTTCTTTGAGTGAACTCATTGCTGCTTTCCGTAGAAAGGGTGAGGAGTTTAAGCATGTTATAAAGATGGGTCGTACACAGCTTCAAGATGCTGTCCCAATGACAAGTGGTCAGGAGTTTAATGCCTTTGCCAATACATTGGAAGAAGAGATTGCCAACCTTAATCGTAACGCTGCCCTCTTGCATGAAATCAATATGGGTGGTACTGCTATCGGAACAGGTCTGAACGCTGCTCCTGGCTTCCCAAAGATTTGTGCTGAAAAGCTAAGCGAATTGACTGGTATGGAGTTTATTGCAGGTGCCGACCTTGTTGAGGCTACACCTGATACAGGTGCTTATGTAAGCTATTCAAGTGCTTTGAAAGCGCTTAGCTGTTAAACTTTCTAAGATTTGTAACGACCTTCGTCTGTTGGCTTCTGGTCCTCGTTGCGGTCTGAATGAAATCAATCTTCCACCGATGGCACCAGGTTCAAGTATCATGCCTGGTAAGGTGAACCCTGTTATCCCAGAGGTAACGAACCAGACTTGTTTCAAGGTTATCGGCAATGATACAACTGTTATGATTGCTGCTGAGGCTGGACAGCTGCAGCTGAACGTAATGGAGCCAATCATTACAGAGTGTCTTATCGAGGACCTTACTTGGTTGCCAAATGCTATGGACACGCTGCGTGAGAAGTGTATTGACGGTATCACGGTGAATAAGGACCGCTGTCTTGAGATGGTGAAACACTCTATCGGTATCGTAACAGCACTCAACCCATACATCGGATATAAGAATAGTACGAAGATTGCTAAGGAAGCTCTTGCAACAGGTGGCTCTGTTTATGACCTTGTACTTGAACATAAGTTGCTCTCTAAGGAGAAACTTGATGCTATATTGTCACCAGAGCACATGCTTGCACCAGAAGAAAGAGTGAAGTAAAAAAGCTTTTTATGTTCGTGTTGATTAGCAGTAAAAAACTGCTTTTTGCATACTAACTATAATGAAGATGCTGTATCCACACGTTGGATATGGCATCTTTCTTTTTATGGTGGCTGTGGTAATTGCCTAATATCCCACTGATAAGATATTCTCTACTGCTTAAAACCACTGTGTTCTATTGTCCCTTTTCCTTTGATAGATATGTTTTGACGATTCTTTCATGCTGAAAAAATGAAGTAGACGTGTATAATTCCCCTTATCATTGCCCTATATTGTGGAGCTTAATCTTGTTTGTTTTGTCCTAATTTTTTTCACATGTCGAATTTTAAAAGACCACCAAATGGCTTGCAATTAACGCCCTTTTGGCTTTGCAAAAGATGCTCTTTAGCAACGTTACTAACGCCCTTTTGAACCCTTATTAAGCACCTTTTAAAATCCGCCTTTGCAACTGTTTGATAATAAATGACTTACAAACGGGTTAAAATAACTCGCTTTTAAGCCATTTTCCTATCTTTTCTTTGAATGTTTTGTCAATATATTTCTTTGCCTTTTTGTGTGAATTTCACATGGAGTCAGGAGATTACGGAGGTTTTATTCTACCATGATAGGAAAATCAAATATCATTTGAGTTCTTGTAACTCTTGACATACTTCCCTTTCTCAAAGTAATGGAAAATTGCGTAGTTCAGTTCCTTGTCTGTATGTCCAGTCAAGGGTGAATAGAAAAGATCAAGGTATTTTGCCCTCCATTTAGTCGGGAACTGCTTTGTATCAATCATTAGCATAGGGGAACGTAGTATGCTTTTGTTTGAATATGTCATCATATATATTCGAGATGACAAGGACGTTAATTCCCTTGTCTTTGCATTGAGATACTAAGGCTGCAGGCGACACACAATAGGTAGAATGACAGAAAGGAGTATAATTATATAGCAGTACTTTATCGTGCGTTTCGATATATTGTTTTACCTGATTAAGGCTGACTTTGTATACTTTTGAGAAGTCATGAATATCGTCAATGTTTTCTTCAAGCGTTATAACTCTCTCCTTTTGTGCATCTGATAGATGGGAATAGCCAGAAGTTAAGCCTGAAATCTGGCATGATGAGAGTCCCAAGAGTATTAAAGCTGATAGAAATAAATGTTTCATAAGGTAGATTTAATTATTCAATAAAATGTGCTACAAAGATAAAGAAAAATAGTTAGATTATGCAGAAAACCTACCTAACAAGTTCTTTTAATACCACTTCTTGTTCTCTATAAAAGCTCTTTTCATCAGCTTCTGATACGGGTTTAATCTCCTCTAAACTCGCTGCAAGGTTCTGCATCTCCCATGTAATGGAATAGCCTAACTGCTTACGCATGGCAATACATTTATCTAATTCGTAGCGGGCTCGGCTTTTATCCTTTCTAAAGAGTAAGCCTGCAAGGGTGAAACGCATACGTTGTCGGAACTTTTCCTCTCGTTGTGCGGAGATAGCTTTACAGAGAAGTGCAATCTTGTAGCGTTCGTCATCAAGGAGTTCTGACAGCTCGTGATAGAGATAGGACTGTCGGTGGCGCTTGATTAGATGGGTATAAATATTGATTGCCTTATCTTTTTTGCCCATAATCCGATAGACCATCGCTTTGTAACGTTGGTTGTGCATATTGTAAGGACTATGCTTTAGGGCTTCAGCTAATATCGGTGCAGCCTTTAAAGCCATGTCAACAGTAGGCTTACTTTCCACTTCCTTAAATACTTTTCCAACGATACGCATTCCTATTGAGGGAATAGGATGCCCATTGCCTTGCTCCATTGTCCAGTCTTCATCTGTCAGTCGGGTGATACCCCATTGTGAGATGAAGTCGAGCATAGAGAATCCTGGATGATGATCGAATACTAATAATGAGGCACGCATTAAGGCGCTCTGTCCCTTAAGGTCCTTGTCGTCCATCGTTGGATAGAGTCTTAGCAAACTCTTGAATATCTTATATGCCTCTTCTAACTGGCGTTGTTGATAGCGAAGCTTCATCATGTCTACACCTACCCAGAACATAGCTATGGTCGTGTAGTGTCCCTTGTGCACAGCATACATCGGTAGAATGGCAGCGTATGCCTCCTCTGTACGTCCCTGCTTGCGCAACATAAAGATGTCTCTTATCTCCATCTTTCCAAAATTAAAGAAAGCAGACGCCAAATTCGAAACAATAGGTTCGTCTTTTTAGCGTCTGCTTTTTATTAAACAACTTTCTTTCTTAACTTTATCCATTATAGGTGTAGCTAACAATAATACTTGTAGTAGTGGATATTTGTTGAACAAAGCTGACGATTATCGGCAGTATAAATAAGGAAGAAAAATAAGCGTCTTTTCATATTCATAAGGCTGGCTTTTTATGTTATTTTTCAGGTAGAGTTGTATGTAATAGATAAATATGTCGCAAATATAACTAAAAGTTTTCAAACAATCAAATAAAAATGACAGAAATAATTAAAAAGAATAATATCTAATGCTTTTACGATTGTAAGTCTTATTCTGTACAAGAATTCTGTTAGACAGTGGATGTCATACTTTTTACATGGTTAGTAGGAGATTGTTTTCTACGGAAATGTATTTTATTCTTTAGGTAGTCAAACTAGAATTGATCATAAAAACAACGACATATGTTGTTTCAGTAGGATTAGTTAAATTAAAAGGTTATATGAGAAAAATAACATTACCTTTGCCATAGAAACAAACAATCAAAGGTGATATGAAATATCTATTGGTATCAGATATCCACGGATGTCTGCCAGCACTGGAGAAGGTGCTACAATTCTATGGTCGTGAGCATTGTGACATGCTTTGCATACTTGGAGACATACTTAATTATGGTCCACGTAACTCTATCCCAGAGGGAATAGATGCTAAGGGGATAGTGGAAGCACTAAATAAACGTGCTAATAACATCGTGGCAGTACGTGGAAACTGTGATGCAGAAGTTGATCAGATGCTACTTGATTTCCCTATGATGTCCGACTATTTGATGTTAGTTGATGAGGGACGAAAGATTTTCCTAACACATGGACATATCTATAACAAATCCACAATGCCAAAAAGGTCATTTCGATGCGATTGTCTATGGGCATACACATCTTTGGGAACTCACCCAGCAGGAGGGTACGCTTGTTTGTAATCTCGGCTCTATCACTTTCCCAAAAGGTGGAAATGTGGCTACCTTCATGACCTATGAGCATGGTGTCTTCACAGCTTATACGCTTGATGGAAACACCACTAAAAGCAGGAAAAGAATTTAGGAAAACTTATTAGCCTTATTAGCCTTATTGGGCCTAATTGGGCTAATAAAGGCTAATAAGCCTAATAAACAATAACCACCTAATTCCCTTCCTTATATCAGTCCTTTCTTTCCAAAGAATAGCTTTGAGATGCCCGTAGCATCCATCAACCATGTTATGCCAAACGAGCCTGCAATGGCAAAATACCACACTGATTACAAGGAAGAACATTCCCGTTGGCTCTGTACGAAGCAACAATGGCTGATAGAATTTGGCAAGAATTGTGAAGATAGGGGAGAAGAGTAAGAGCGGTAAAGTGTTACGTCCGATAAAGAGAAAGAGGTTGCGTAGTGGTTGTGGAATTCCTAACTGATAGATCCACAACAGCGAACCGATAACTAAAAACACCAAACATGCACCTGCAAAAGATGCCTTTTCGTAATGGGTTGGGTCGATGCACCATACTACTAAAAGTCCTAATGTCCACCAACGATTAGGGAAAGCTTGACGGAAATTGCCCACAACTTGGCGTATGATAGCACCTACAAGGAAGTAGCCTGCATTGGCTATTGATAGTAGTCCACAGCCGTGTGAGAGCAACCAAAGGAACAAGGCAAAGAGCGTAAATCTGCCTAACAGCAGCTGATTTTCTAAGCTCATTATTTTGAGAGGCAGCAATGGCTTCTCTTGTTTCAATACCGATGAAAAACGCCCTTTAGGTTTTTTGAATGCGATATAATAGAAGATACCGCAAATCATCAAGGTATGTAAGTACCAATAAGGACCCATCGGATGAAGGAAGATATGGTCAATCAGTACTCCTATAGTCAAATGATCAATGTGTTCACGGATAGGAAGTAGTGAAGCCATTACGGTATAGCCACTTTCCATCACAGCGTATGGAATGAATATCCAAAGCATAGTCTTCCCCAAAGCAGCCCACGACTTATTCACATTAAACAGATAACCTGACACCAATAGGAAGCCCGGCATATGAAAAGTGTAGACCAACTGTTTAGCAACAGGGTAGGTGTCGCCAATATAAGTAAGGTGGAAAGGCAATCATCAACGTGATGAAAGACGAACTTGAGAAAGTCCAGTTCTTCCATTCTTGCCTTTGGTTTATGCATTTGAATAATCATGACGACAAAGTTAGGAAATTAGTAGGACACTTCAAAAAGATGTAGTTGTAAAAGAATAATTAGCCTCTTAAATTTCGAGATTTGATAGGTGTTAGCAATTTATTATCATCCTCTGACAAAGAAAAACTTTGTCATTTAATACTTCGAAAAGTCTGTAGATAAAAGGTTTGAAAAAATCATTACATAAATTCGAGTAAAAACACCTACAAATAACGATAAAAAAACACCTTTAAAATGACGAGTTTGTAACAATCAGGAATCAGTTGGTTATAAAACTGCATAAGAAAAGGTGCTTAATTGGACTTCAAAAGGGCGTTAGTAAGGGTCTTAAAGGGCGTCTTTTGCAAGTCAATTAGGCGTCTTTTAGAAGCCAAAAGAGCATGTATTGGTTTTGAATCGCACGAAAATAGTTTACAAATATCAGCACTTGTGGGAACGAGTAAAAGAAAAACTCCATTGCATTGTTCATAGTGAACGTTTGCAATGGAGTATCTTTTAATCGAATAATCCCGGTTGTAGAGGATTGTCTTGATATGAGTTTCGTCCGAGATGGTCGTAGGCAAGCTGTGTTGCCACACGTCCACGAGGGGTTCGTTTGATGAAACCTTCCATAATAAGGAAAGGTTCGTAAACCTCTTCTACCGTACCAGAATCCTCACCGATGGCAGTGGCAATGGTTGAGACACCTACTGGACCGCCACGGAACTTATCGATAATGGTGAGTAGAATCTTGTTATCTATCTCGTCCAAACCATATTTGTCAATGTTCAACGACTGTAGTGACATCGTAGCGATTTCGGGTGTGATAGTACCATTACCCTTCACCTGTGCGAAGTCGCGTACACGGCGGAGTAGGGCGTTACAGATACGTGGCGTACCACGTGAGCGACGTGCTATTTCGTCTGCAGCTTCGTCCACGATAGGCACTTTTAATAAGGCTGCCGAACGCTTGATAATGCGCTTCAAAGTCTCTGGATCATAATACTCTAAATGGAGATTAATACCAAAAGCGAGCACGGAGAGGAGCTGTGAGCAGTCCGCTTCGTGTCGTTGCGCCAACGAGTGTGAATGGGTTGAGATCAATCTGGATAGAACGTGCAGACGGTCCCTTATCAATCATAATGTCAATACGGTAGTCCTCCATCGCAGAGTAAAGATACTCCTCTACGACAGGAGAAAGGCGGTGTATCTCGTCAATAAACAAGACGTCGTTAGGCTCTAAAGAGGTGAGGATACCCGCAAGGTCGCCCGGCTTGTCGAGTACCGGACCAGAGGTAATCTTGAAACCGACGCCCAATTCGTTAGCGATAATATTGCTCAACGTCGTCTTACCCAATCCCGGAGGACCGTGCAAGAGGGTGTGGTCGAGCGGTTCGCCACGGAACTTAGCGGCTTCAACAAAGACGCTGAGGTTTTCGACCACCTTCGACTGTCCGCTGAAATCATTAAATTTCAGAGGGCGTAGAGCGTTTTCGAAATCCTTCTCAACCGAGTTCAGCCTTTCTTCATGTATGTCAAAAATCTTCTGGCATATTGCTAATTTTTCTGCAAAAAGATGCAAGTGGAAGAGTGTGTAGATAATGTCTTTGCACATGGTTAATATATCCGTCAAATGCAGTCTTTTATGGATATATGTGTTGTGCTTCCCTATGAATTGCCGTATACGACTCTTCTTCTACACCCTCAAGGTATATATTATTTTCTGCAAAGGTACTCTATTTTTTTCTGTGCAAGTGCTTTGTTTCGGAAAATTTATCTAAATTTGTAGCGTCATTTCACTTATATCCTTAAATGTATGATTAACAAGATTAATAAGAAAGTCCTTTATCGGGAAATCTTAGACTATGTAATGATAGCTGTAGGTATGCTGTCCTATGCTATCGGCTGGATGGTTTTTCTACTACCTAATCACATCGGTAATGGTGGCGTAGCAGGTCTTGCTTCCATTTTGAATTGGGGACAAGGAATCCCTGTTGCTAACACTTATTTCGTCCTAAACGCAATTCTATTAGCCATTGCACTGAAGGTTTTAGGCTTAAAGTTCTGTATCCGCACTATCTATGGCGTTGTGATGCTGACGGTTATCACAAAGGTTATGGGTACTGTCTTTCCCCATCCGGGACTCTTACATGGGCAACCTTTTATGGCAGCTATTATTGGTGCGTCGTTTTGTGGTGTTGGTTTAGCTTTTGGACTCTCCTATAATGGTAGCTCTGGTGGCTCTGATATCGTCGCAGCGATAGTCAATAAATATCGTGATATTTCTCTTGGACGTGTTATCTTATTAGTGGATATGACCATCGTAACGGGAAGTTACCTTGTTCTCCGTAGTTGGGAGCAGGTTATCTATGGTTATGTAAACTTGATTATCACCTCTTTTGTACTCGACCAAGTTATCAACTCCAGTCGTCGTTCGGTGCAGTTCCTTATCATTTCGGAGCGTTATAAGGAGATTTGTGATATGATATCGCAAGACCAACCCCATCGAACCAGTACGATAATCGATGCTAAGGGCTATTATACGGGTAGCGATATAAAGATTGTTATCGTAGTAACTCGCCAGCGTGAAGCGTCATATGTTTATCGTATGATTGATGATATCGACCCAGATGCCTTCGTAACTCAGAGTCAGGTAATGGGTGTCTTTGGTAAGGGATTCGATAAGTTTAAGGTGAAGAAGAAGTCATCTAATAAGAATAAGCCGAAGGCTACTAATCTGCCTAAGCAGTAAAAGGAACAAAGCCGGCTGACACGTGGTTGCGTGTTAGCCGGCTTTGCTTTGTGGGGATTGGGCTTATTAGCCTTATTAGGCTTATTAGCCCAATAAGGCTTATTGTTCTCTTAGCTTTTACTTCATCTTTAATGCCGCCTTGATACCAGCCTCAACGTCTTTCATATCGGCTGTTGGCTCAAAACGATCGATAACGTGTCCCTGTCTGTCAATGAGGAACTTTGTGAAGTTCCATTTGATACTTGGATCTTTGGCGTAGTCAGGGTTCTCTGCGCGGAACTTCTCATCGAGAAACTTACCGATGTTGTTATTCATGTCAAAGCCCTTGAATGGCTGTTGAGCCTTTAGGTAAGTGTAAAGCGGAGATTCGTTACGACCATTGACATTAATCTTTGCAAACTGTGGGAAAGTTGTTCCATAGTTGCCTGTACAGAAAGTGTGAATGTCACGGAAAGAGCCCGGAGCCTGTGCGCCAAACTGATTACAAGGGAAGTCAAGGATGACAAGTCCTTGGTTCTTATAGGTTTCATAGAGTTTTTGTAATGCCTCATACTGTGGTGTAAATCCACATTTTGTCGCTGTGTTAACGATGAGCAAAACCTTACCCTTATAGTCCTTCAGTTTGACGGTATGCTCGTTTCCGTCCTTTACACTAAACTTGTAAACATTCTTCTGAGCCATGATTGGTAGTGTCATGAGAGCTAAGAAGAGGAGTGAAAATAGTTTCTTCATTTGTTTCTTTATTGATATATGCTTTCGTTTTTGTCCCTATGAAAATATAGGGAATGGAATTTTGGTAGTTTATATATTCTCTTTTTATTATGAATAGGAATTTATATCTGTGTGTGAATGTGATGTAATCAGTTCCTTATAATGCTATAGTAAACTTCTTACAATAGCTTAATCAACTCTTTCATACCTTCGCTTGCACCCTTTTTGATATGCGTTAATCGTCCAGAAGCATGTGCAGGCGTATCGTCAGGGTCAATCAGATAGATAGGAGTTCCTGGTCGGGTGTATTGCACAAGACCTGCAGCAGGGTAAACAACCAGCGACGTTCCGATGATAACAAGGATGTCTGCTTGTGCCACAACCTCTGCAGCGGGTTCAATCATTGGGACTGATTCACCGAAAAAGACAATGAAAGGGCGCAACAGGCTACCATCTTCAGCCAATGCTCCAGGGGCTACTTCGCAGTTATCTTCAGGTAGTTTCTTAATGTAACGACTGTCGTAAGGAGCCGTACTTGAGCATACCTTTGTCAGTTCTCCATGTAGATGGATGACCTTTAAAGAGCCAGCTTTCTCGTGAAGGTCGTCAACATTCTGCGTAATCACCGTTACATCATTGTCTTTCTCAAGTTCCTTGATGAGGCGATGCCCCTCGTTAGGCTTGGCAGCATAGAGCTTTTTGCGTAGATTGTTGTAGAAGTTGTTGACGAGTGTGGGGTTGGCTACCCAGCCTTCGTGCGTAGCTACCTGTTCTACAGGATAATCCTCCCATAATCCATCATTGCCGCGAAAGGTCTTGAAGCCACTCTCTACGGACATTCCAGCACCTGTTAAGAATACGATTTTCTTCATACGTCTGTCTTTTATGAGTTGAGGCTTGAAGGAGATAGACGAGGTTATAGGCATTAATTTCAAAACACTTGCAAATAGAGTTTTGGACAAATGAAGTACTAATAATCTACTTCTTGTTTTTTTGTCGATACCTTTAACTTCTGCACAGTAATCCTCCATTCTCTTTGACAAATTTAGTAATTTTAATCCGATTAATGCAAAACTATACCTTAAAAATAGTATCTTTGCACATTAATTATTAATAATATTAAGAACGATAATGGACAAATTAAGCTATGCACTGGGAATCGGTATCGGTTCACAGCTCGCAGGAATGGGCGCAAAGGAACTGAATATTGACGACTTCGCACAGGCTATCAAGGATGTTATTTCAGGTTCAGAACTGAAAGTTGACAATGCAGAAGCACAGACTCTGTACAAAACTTCTTCCAAGAGCAGGAGGCTAAGCAGCAGGCTGCAGCCGCTGAGGCTGGTAAAGTAGCAAAGGCTGCTGGTGAGGCTTTCCTTGCAGAGAACGGTAAGAAGGACGGTGTTGTAACCTTACCTTCAGGTTTACAGTATCAGGTATTGAAAGAGGGCAATGGTAAGAAGCCTTCAGCTACAGACCAGGTAGTATGTCATTATGAGGGAACACTGATTGATGGTACTGTTTTTGACAGCTCTTATAAGCGCAATCAGCCAGCTACTTTCGGCTTGAATCAGGTTATCGCAGGTTGGACAGAGGGTGTGCAGCTTATGCAGGAAGGTGCTAAGTATCGCTTCTTCATCCCTTATAACCTTGCATATGGTGAGCGTGGTGCTGGTGCACAGATACCTCCATTCGCAGCACTTGTATTCGACGTAGAGTTGATTGAGGTAAAGTAAGAAAGGTGTATAGGCGATAATAGACTGCAATATACGTCCATCATCGCCTACTCTAATAATATTGCTTAAGAAACTAAACAATTAAAAATAATGAAGAAAAATTTATTTTTTTAGCCGCTATGGCTATCGCAGCTGCAGGCTTCACAGCTTGTGGTAACTCAGCTCCAAAGGAGGATTTGAAGTCTGATGTTGACTCTTTGAGCTATGCTTTCGGTATCGATCAGGGTCAGAGTGTTAAGCAGTATCTCCAGCAGATGCAGATTGATACAGCTTACATCGATGAGTTTATCAAGGGTATGAACGATGGTGCGCAGAATGCTGATGATAAGAAGCGTGCTGCTTACAATGCTGGTATCGGCGTAGGTATGCAGATGAACATGATTATCAAGAATCAGATCAACCGTCGATCTTTGGTGAGGACTCTACAAAGTCTGTTTCTTTGGCTAACTTCCTCGCTGGTTTCGCAGCAAGTGCAAAGGGTCATGGTCAGAAGATGACTGTAGAGCAGGCTCGTGAAGTTGAGCAGAAGACTTCAAAGGCAATTCAGATGAAGGCCGCTGAGAAGACTTATGGTGCTAATAAGAAGAAGAGTGATGCTTACATGGCAGCCAATGCTAAGAAGGAAGGTGTGAAGACTATCGGTCAGGGTGTACAGGTTAAGGAACTCAAGGCTGGCTCTGGTGCTACACCAAAGGCTTCTGATGTTGTTAAGATTAACTATGTTGGTAAGACTATCGATGGTAAGGTTTTCGACCAGCGTGATGGTGCAACAATGCCTGTAGGTGGTGTTATCCCAGGTTTCACTGAGGCTTTGACTAAGATGCCTGTTGGTTCTAAGTGGGAGATTACAATTCCTTATACAGCTGGTTATGGTGCTGAACAGCCAAGTCCAGACCTCAAGCCATTCTCAACACTTATCTTTACTGTTGAGTTACTCGGTATCGAGAAGGCTCCAGAAGGTCAGCCAGGTATGCCTCAGGGTATGTCTGCTATGCCAGGGGTAAGCCAGGTATGTAATCAACTAAAAGCTTGATAATGGTTCGATGAGTCTTCCTTTCTTATTATGGAAGAGCATCAGCTGTAATCCATTTTCACGATGATAGCGAATTATTTTCATGAAAGAAAATCTTTATTGTCGTGAAAATAAATATTTATTCTCATGAAAGTAATTATTTATTTTCATGAGAATAATTCAGTAATGATACTCTTATCTTATAGGAAAGGAAGACACATACATACTTCTTAAAGCTTAGTAATATAGTTCTTGAAGCTTAGTAATCATCGAATCTACATCCTTTTTAATATAGAAAAACCTTTTCTTTAAAAACGACAAAACAATGAAGAAACTTTTAATGCTGGCTCTGCTCGTTGCAGCAGGTTCAGTCTTCAATACTGCAAGTGCACAGAGTAAGAAGAAAGGAAAGCAGAATACGAAGTGTTCTGTAGAATGTAAAGAAGGCGCAGTAGTACTGACTTCACCTTCTGATACATTGAGCTATGCTGCAGGTATGTCTATGACACGTGGCTTGGACGACTATCTTGCAAATCAGTTTGGTGTTACTCCTGCACAGATGCCAGACTTCCTGCGTGGCTTGCGTCAGGGTATTGCTAATCGCAAAGACTCTGCTTTTGCTGCATATGTAGCAGGATTGCTCATCAGTTCACAAGTAGACAAGACCATGTTGCCTAATATCGCATCTAAGTTCGAAGGCACATCGGCTCCAATTAACCCAGATTTGCTTTTATAAGGGCTTTGTTGCAGCTTTGGCAAAGGATTCTACTGTCCTCAAGCAGGCTACTGCTGAGCAAATCTTCGAGAAGAAAGAAGTAGAGTTGAAAGCACAGAAAGATGCTGAGATAAAGGCTAAGAATGAAGCTTACTTGGCTGAGAATAAGAAGAAGGAGGGCGTTGTAACATATGGCTGATGGTCTTCAGTATCGTATCATTAAGAAGGGTGATGGAGCTATTCCAACAGCAACTGACCGTGTTCAGGTTGTCTATGAGGGTAAGACCATTGATGGAAAGGTATTCGATGCAACTTCACGTCATGGCGTAGAGTTCGATACCTTCAATGTTGGTGGACTCATTAAGGGTTGGACTGAGGCGTTACAGATGATGCCAGTAGGCTCAAAGTGGGAGATTGTTATCCCACAAAACCTCGCGTATGGTGAGCGTGGTGCAGGTCGTGACATCGGTCCTTTCTCAACACTTATCTTCACCCTTGAGTTGAAGGGCATTGAGGCAGCACCTGAAAAAGGAGTCAAAGACGATCGATGCTGCAAAGCTCGTTCCAGCCAAGAAGGCTCCTGCTCAGAAGGCAAAGAAGAATGTAAAAAAGTAAGATAAAAGCAGTGAAATACTGTTCTCTTGCTTAAAATAAAAACAAAATGCGCCCAAGTGGCGCATTTTTTATGTCATTTTGTTGTCTGTTCCATAATTATTCCCTACTTTTGCTCGTCATCAATTAAAGCTTTAGAAACATAGAATTAAGAAATAATATCAACCGTAGAACATGGAAAAAGTAGATCGTTTGGACAAGAAGATATTGGGTATCCTCTCGCAGAATGCTCGTATGCCTTTTAAAGATGTTGCTGCCCAGTGTGGCGTTTCACGTGCAGCTATTCATCAGCGCGTACAACATCTCATAGAGCATGGAGTCATAACAGGTAGTGGTTTCGACGTTAATCCTAAGAGTTTAGGCTATACAACCTGCACTTATGTGGGACTAAACCTCGAGCGTGGCTCTATGTATAAGAAGGTTGTTGAACGTATCAGTGCTATTCCTGAGGTGGTTGAATGTCATTTTACAACAGGTCCTTATACAATGCTTGTGAAGCTTTATGCAAAAGACAATGAGCAGTTGATGGACCTTCTTAACAACCAGTTGCAAGGTATCTCAGGTGTCGTATCAACCGAAACACTTATTTCTCTTGAGCAAAGTATCAAGCGTGAGATACCTATAGCAGAAGAATTGCTCTAAAGAAGTCAACGACAAACCAATCTTTTAAAAAAGAATAAGAATGCAATACGATCTTCAGTCACATCTCGATAAGGTGTATTCAACTTTCCCTGAAGCAAAGCGTAAGCCTATAATTGGTATCACTACCAATTATATGAATGGTGATGCAGCGTTAAGGAATGTCTATTATAAGCAGGTGGTAGCTGCGGGCGGAGTCCCAATGCTTATTCCTCCTGTGGCTGATAAGGATGTGCTTATTAACACCCTTGACCATCTTGACGGTCTTCTCCTTACAGGTGGTGCTGATATCAATCCTCTGTGGCTTGGCGAGGAGCCTTCTCCTAAACTTCATAATATCAATGCTGAGCGTGATTTACCCGAACTGATGCTTATCCGTTTGGCGTTTAATCGTCAGTTGCCTATCCTTGGTATCTGCCGTGGAGCGCAAGCTCTTGCTGTCGCTTTGGGTGGAAAGATACAGCAAGATATCTATGATGAATATATAGAGAGGAGGAAACGGTTGAAAAGAAACTGAGCAAAGACAAAACGGTAACAACCTATCATGCTGCTACATTAAAGCATTCACAGGACGCTGAACGCTGTGAAGCTACGCATAGCGTGACCCTTAGTAAGTCATCTGTCCTCTATGCGCTCTATAAGGAAGAACGTCTTATGGTCAATAGTTTCCACCATCAGGCAGTGAAAGACGCTGGAAAGCACTTCCGTGTGACAGCACTTTCGCCCGATGGAGTGATAGAAGCCATCGAGAGTAGCGAGTTCAAGCCTATCATGGGAGTGCAATGGCATCCCGAATGGATGGGTGAAGAGGGAGGTAAACTCTTCCAGTGGCTGGTCGGACAGTCTAATAACTTCTACCTTGCTAAGCAACTTCATCAGCGCATCTTGACGCTTGATACACACTGCGATACGCCTATGTTCTTCCCACAAGGTGTCAATTTCGATCAGCGTGACTCACGTATTCTCTACGATCTCCATAAGATGACGGAGGGAAGACAGGATGCCGTGACGATGGCTGCTTACCTTCCACAACCGAAGATAGGTGAGTCTTTCTCGTCAAAGATTGATGTTGAAGGGTTGAAACGCTATAATCCTCACCTCGTTGAGACATTGAATCATCTCTCACCAGCTGTCTATACCAACCTTATCTTCGACAAAATAGAGGAAATTGTTAAGCAGAACCAACGCTATATCAGTATTGCTCGTACACCTTCCGACCTTTACGAAGATAAGCGCAAGGGACGTAAAAGCATCATGTTTGCTATTGAGAATGGTCTTGCTTTGGAGCATAAGCTTGAGAATGTAAAGCACTTTGCACAGCGTGGTGTGACCTATATAACCCTTTGTCACAATGGTGATAACGATATTTGCGACTCTGCACGAGGTTGCAACACCCACGGAGGAGTAAGTAAGTTTGGCGAAGAGGTCATCAAGGAGATGAACCGTAACGGTATTATGGTCGACTTAAGCCACGGCGGAGAGAAGAGTTTTTATGATGCGTTGGAGATTAGTACGATGCCAATCGTATGTAGTCATTCTAATAGCAAAGTACTCTGTGACGTTCCTCGCAACCTTACCGATGATCAGATGCGAGCATTGGCAAAGAAGGGTGGTGTGGCACATATCACAATGTACCAAGGCTTCTTGAAGAAGGGTAGTGAAGCAACAGTGATGGATGCGATAGCCCATCTTGAGCATGCTATCAACATTATGGGTATCGACCATGTAGGTATTGGAACCGACTTTGATGGTGACGGAACCGTACGCGGTATGGCTGATGCGAGCGAAATGATAAACTTCACCCTTCATCTTTTGCGTCGTAAGTATAGCGAAAGAGATATTGAAAAGATATGGGGAGGCAACTGGCTGCGTGTAATGGCACAGGTACAGAGCGTTAGAAAATAAGTAGAAAGAAGGTTTCTTACCAACTCTTTAGGATAGAGTGGGAGAGAATAAGAAAACAATCAACAATGAAGACGAATATAAAAATTATTTTCGGCTGCCTCTTGGCAGTGTCCCTCGCAACCGTAGCATACGGCTGTAAGGGAAAGCAAGCAACAGTGATAATGGTGCTGACACAGTAGCTACAGCAAAACCGGTCGGTCCTTCGTTTAATGCCGACTCTGCATACGCCTTTACAGCAGCACAGTGTGACTTCGGACCACGTGTGATGAACTCTGCAGCACATGATAAGTGTGGCAAGTGGATAGTAGAGAAATTCAAGGAGTATGGCTGTGAAGTGCAGGAGCAGAAAGCCGATCTAAAAGCCTATGACGGTACGGTCTTGAAGTCAACTAATATCATTGCACGCTTTAATCCAGAAGCAAAGAAGCGTATCTTAATCTGTGCGCACTGGGATAGTCGTCCTTGGGCAGACAATGATCCAGACTCTACTAACCACAAGAAGCCTGTTATGGCTGCGAATGATGGTGCCAGTGGAGTGGCTGTAATGCTTGAGTTAGCACGTCAGTTGCAGGCTGATAAGAAGTTAAAAAGTAGGTGTTGACTTCGTATGCTTTGATGCTGAAGACTGGGGAATACCACGTTGGGAAACTCGATATCAAGACGATGGCGACTCTTGGGCATTAGGTGCACAATACTATGCAAAGAACTTCCCAACGGCTGTTAAGCCTGAGTTCGGTATTCTTCTCGATATGGTAGGAGGCGAAGGCGCTCAGTTCTATCGTGAGGGAATGTCTGTTCAGTTTGCTTCTGATGTCGTGAATCGTGTGTGGGAGGCTGCAAAGGGAGCAGGTTTCGGCTCTTATTTCCCTGATGCTGTTGGTGGCATGGTTACCGACGATCATGTTCCAGTGAACCAGTTTGCAGGTATTCCTACTATTGATATCATTCCTTACTATCCTGATTGTCAGCAAAGCTCTTTCGGTCCAACATGGCATACAGTCAATGACACTATGGAACATATCGATAAGAATACGTTGTTAGCAGTTGGTCAGACCGTCATACAGGTATTGTATACGCTCTAAAATATAAAGTCTCATATAAAGAGGATGTGTCCAAAATAGATACATCCTCTTTTTTGTTTTTGTCCCTTTTTGGGTTCTTCCGAAATATGGAGTGATAAATTAAAACGCTTATATAATAAGGCACACAGAGCTACGGAGAGGACGGAGATAAAGGCAATGTCACGGAGGTGCCGACGGCACAAAAGAGCGACGGAGGTATAGCGTACAGATTTCTGATAACTCTTTTGGTGTGAACGATTTGTATATAAATTGCTAATAGAATTGGCAAACAATCTCCGTCGCTCCACGTACCGACGGTACCTCCGTGCCTACCAGTGCTTGTTTTGATATCCCTCCGTACTCTCCGTTCCTCTGTGTGACATTTCATCAGAGACCTAAGCTTAGGTGCATTATTATCACTCCAAAATACTGAAGACCCTCTTTTTGACGCTCTGACCCTGATATAGAAAAATAGAAAGCGTACTATGCCGCACAAAGTGTTTTTTGTTTTATAACTTCAAAAAGTATGGATAAGGTTTTGAAAAAAATAATTACATAATTTCAAATAAAAACATCTATAAATAACGGCAAAAATACGAATAAGAAACAGGTTTGTAACTAACAGGAAATCAGTTTGTTATAAAGGAGCAATTTAAAAGGTGCTTAATTGGACTTCAAAAGGGCGTTAGTAACGTTGCTAAAGGGCACCTTTTGCAAGCCAATTGGGCGTCTTTAAGAAGCCAAAAGAGCATGTATTGGAATTGAAGTGTGCGAAAATAGTTTACAAAAAGCGGTCGTGAAAAGATGAATCCGATTATGGGCAGAAACTTTTGCAACCATAACCGGAATTTATTTGGATTGATATTGTGAATCCTATTCCAGACGTTTAGATACGCTTTAACGACTGTTTAACGCCAGAGATAAGCAAGCCCATTTCCGCAGCATTCAGTCCTCTAATTAAGACGTTAGGCTCTCTATACTCCACAGCGTAGTTGGATAAAGCGGGTACACAATGAAAGAAAGGTAAGTCAACCACCTCACCTTTCTTTGTCGTACTTACAAATGTAAGACGAATGTCAGAGAAGTTTTCTTCTTCGTTTTTATATAACTCATTGGGATACATTGGTAGAATGGTATTAACTCCCTCTGTTATAACAAAACTCAAAAAGCTTTTCTTTTCCCTCTTTTTCATAACATTGTGGCTCTGCCACATAAGCCTTCGACCATAGGTCAGCCTCCCCTGTCCCTTCTTCATCAAAGAGACATTGTTCATTTTGCTGCGCCTTACACTTATTCTTGTTAAAGAAATCGAATATACCCATATAGTCTTGCTGTTACTATCTTTATTCGCAAAGTGACTAATTATGTAATAAAAGTAATCGGAAATAGATAAAATTCTATCCCAAAAAGACGTTTGCAAAGATAAAGACTTCGTACAACATAAACACAATTACGTATGTTAAAAAAAGACTAAACTGTACATACAAATCGGTTTAATCATCGATAAAAACATCTAAAAAAACGGGGGCTTAATAAATGTTGTTTTGGTAGTGCTTTCGAAAAATATCCTACAGCTTATTATCGACAAAACAGTTAGAAACACGGAGGCTAACAACATCTTTTTAGTTTATTATGCTGTAGGTTCACACAGAAATGTTTATCTTTGCATTGGGAAAGAATGGTGCCATTGTGGGGCTGTCTGTCCCCACTTCTGATTCATAACAGACATATTAAAACAGTTATAAAAAAAGCGATAAATGGCACTGAACTATATTTGGATAGGATTCTTCATAATAGCATTTGTCTTCGGAATTATCTCTCTGTTGATGGGCGATACAACGATATTCGAGAAGATGATGAACTCTACCTTTGATTCATCTAAGAATGCCTTTGAGACATCAATAGGCTTGACAGGAGTCTTGACACTGTGGTTAGGAATCATGAAGATTGGTGAGAAGGCTGGTGTTGTCAATGTTCTTGCACGTATGCTCAGCCCTTTCTTCTCAAAACTCTTCCCTGATATTCCTAAGAATCACCCTGTTATGGGTTCTATCTTTATGAATATAGCATCGAACATGTTAGGACTTGACAATGCAGCTACGCCTACAGGACTGAAGGCGATGGCGCAGATGCAAGAGCTGAACACAAAGAAAGACACGGCAACTAACCCGATGATAATGTTCTTAGTATTGAATACTTCGGGTCTGACGCTCATCCCTACGACTATTCTTGGCTATCGAAGCATGAATGGTGCAGCACAACCTATGGATGTGTTTATCCCAATTCTGTTGGCAACAACGGTAGCTACGATTGCTGGTATCCTCATTACGGCAACTTGGCAGCGTATCAATATCTTCCAGCCAACATTATTCTTGGGACTTGTTGGTATTATTGGCTTTGTCGGATTGTTAATTTGGGGATTCGGACAGATGGATAAGCAGATGACGAATACGGTGTCATCTGTTGCGTCTAACTTGATTGTCATGTCGATAATCATGCTTTTCATCGTTGTGGCGTTGTTACGGAAAGTGAACGTTTATGACGCTTTCATCGAAGGAGCGAAGGATGGATTCCAAACTGCAGTACGTATCATTCCTTATTTAGTAGCTATCCTTGTGGCTGTAGGAGTGTTCCGTGCTTCGGGTGCAATGGACCTTTTGATACAGGGAATTAAGTGGTGTGTGGAGCAGTGCGGACTTGACACAAGATTCGTAGATGCACTCCCAACTGCTTTTATGAAGCCGCTTTCTGGTAGTGGCGCACGTGGTCTTATGTTGGAATCAATGAAAACTTTTGGTGTTGACTCATTCGTTGGCAGATTGAGTTGTATCTTCCAAGGTTCAACAGATACTACTTTCTATATCTTAGCGGTTTACTTCGGAAGCATCGGTATAAGGTATACACGCCATGCATTGGCTTGTGGACTATTAGCCGATTTGGTTGGTGTAATTGCCGCAATCGCAATCTGCTATATTTTCTTTTAGGAGATCATTGAATCTATTAAGCTATTGGGCTATTAGCCCTATAAGCCTTATTAGCCTAATAAGGCAAATAAGCTAAACTACAATACAACAATGGCAAATTTAAAATCACTTGCAAAAGACACTGCTATCTACGGAATGAGCAGTATCATCGGAAGGTTCTTAAACTACCTTCTTGTACCCCTCTATACAGCGAAAATTAGTGCAGCGAGCGGTGGCTATGGTGTTATCACAAACATCTATGCCTATACTGCGTTGCTGTTGGTCGTTTTGACTTATGGAATGGAGACGACTTTCTTCCGTTATGCCAATAAGACTGACCAAGATCCGAAGAAGGTTTACTCTACTACTTTGTCTTTGGTAGGGCTTTCTTCACTGCTATTTATAGCGATGGTCTTCGTCTTCCTGCAGCCTATTTGCGACTTTATGGGTTATTCGGAACATCCTTCATATGTGTGGGTTATGGCTGTAACGGTAGCGATTGATGCCTTTCAGGCTATTCCTTTTGCCTATCTCAGATACAAGAAACGCCCAATTAAGTTTGCTACTTTCAAACTGTTATTCATTGCTTTGAACATCATTTTGAATCTTGTTTACTATCTTATCCTTGACGGACATGAGGTGGGTTATGCCTTCTATATCAACCTTGTATGTACAACGACTATCACCTTCTGTTTCTGGAAAGAGCTAAAAGATGGCTTCTTTGCAGGCGGTAAGCTGCTTGATATGCCTTTGGCAAAGAAGATGTTGTCCTATACTTGGCCAATTCTTTTCCTTGGTATAGCTGGTATTCTTAATCAGACGGCAGGTTATATCATCTTCCCATACGTCTACAAGGACAATGATGCGCATACACAATTGGGTATCTTTGGTGCTGCAAGTAAGATAGCAATGATTATGTCGATGATTACGCAGGCTTTCCGCTATGCCTATGAGCCATTCGTTTTTGGTAAGGCACGCGACAAAGACAATAAGGAAACCCTATGCGAGGGCTATGAAGTTCTTTATTATCTTTACGCTCCTTGCCTTCTTGGTGGTAATGGGGTATATGGATATTCTGCGCCATATCATCGGTCGTGACTACTGGGTAGGCTTGAAGGTGGTGCCTATCGTGATGGCAGGAGGTATCATGACAGGTGTTTACTTCAACCTTAGTTTCTGGTATAAACTCATTGATAAGACGATTTGGGGTGCCTACTTCTCAGGCATCGGATGTGCTGTAATCATCGGAATCAACGTGATTTTCGTACCAAAATATGGTTATATCGCTTGTGCTTGGGCAGGTTTCATGGGTAATGCAACGGCAATGGTGCTCTCTTATCTTGTCGGTCAGCGTAAGTATCCGATAAACTATCCACTGAAGAGTATCTTTGTTTATCTTCTGATAGCAGGTCTCTTCTTTGCCGTTATCACCTATACTAACGCTAATCTTCCTGTTCCTGCAGCCTTGGGAATCAATACATTGGTTATCATTCTCTTTATAGCTCACGTGCTATACCATGACTTCCCCATTGCAACAATTACGCAATCGTATTGCGAAGAAATAGCAGAAACAAAAGGAATTGAGAAAAGATAAGGAGTTAAAGGACAATCGTCTTAAAGGTTTTAAGCCCACAGGGGCATTGTTCTTTAGCTTCTCCACCAAAGCTTAAACAATCTTTCTTCCACACAAGGAACAAATATATATCAATCAATAAATAATATCAATATGAAGAAATCGACTTTACTTATTGCCGGACTTCTCGCATTGGGTAGTACATCCATGCACGCCGACGAGGGTATGTGGACGCTCTTTAACTTGCCAGATGCCGTCTACGAACAAATGGTAGCTGAGGGATTCCAGTTGCCACGCAACATGCTTTATGGCGCACCTAACGCTATTAGCAATTCTGTTATCAACTTCTCTGGCTTCTGCTCAGGTGTTGTTGTATCACCAAATGGTCTTGTCTTCACTAATCATCACTGTGGATTCAGCGCAATTTAATGCTCTTTCCACCGTTGAACATGATTATATGAAGGATGGTTTCTATGCAAAAAGCTATGCAGAGGAACTCCCAAGCAAGGACTTGTTTGTTTCCTTTATGAAGAAGCAGGAGGATATTACTCCTCGTGTTAATAAGCTTATTGCTGGTAAGAATGCTGAACAGACAGAGGCAATTATCGATTCTCTTACAAATCATTTGACCGACTCTATCAAGACAATTGATAAGACTTTGCATATCAGTGTTGATGCTTTCTACGAGGGAAATAAGTATTATGCCACTACATATCAGGACTTCCAAGACGTACGTTTGGTCTTCACAGTACCAAAGAGTATGGGTAAGTTCGGTGGTGAAACAGACAACTGGATGTGGCCACGACAGACAAGTGACTTCTCTGTGTTCCGTATTTATGCCGATCCTAAGACCAACGGACCAGCTGCCTATTCAAAGGATAATGTGCCTTATAAGCCAGCTAACTGGGCTCCTGTAAGTCTTGAGGGTTACAAGGATAAAGATTTTGCAATGACAATCGGCTATCCTGGCTCAACGAATCGTTATCTATCTTCATTCGGTATACAGCAGCGTAGAGACATCGAGAACACCGTTCAGGTACAAGTTCGTGATATCAAGCTTGCTATTATGAAGAAGTACATGGATAAGAACGAGAAGACTCGTCTCCAATATGAGAACAAGTACGTTACATCAGCTAACTACTGGAAGAACTCTATTGGTATGAATAAATGTATCGATTCCATCGGTTTGATTCGTCAGAAGGCTGAATATGAGGCTAAGATACAAAGATGGTTGGACGAAAAGACCGTGAAGGACCCAGCTATCAATGTTGATTTCAAGAAGTTAAGCAACCTTTATAAGGAGAGTGCTGAGCCTGCTTGGTTCAAGCTTACTGGAACGAGTCATTCTGGAAGGTGTCTGAATTGATTCAGAGAGCCTTGGATATTACCCGTGGCGCTATCGAACCACAGGGTCCAAAGGATGATGAATCAGCACAGTATGTACAGTTTAAGGACAATAGTAGCGACTGGAACTTAGCCCTTGATAAGGAAATGACCGCCGCTATGTTGAAGAACTATGCTGAACACGTACCTGCTGCATACCGTCCAGAAGTATTTAATGTTATCAAAACAAAGTTCGGTAACAATTATAAGAAGTACACTGACTGGCTCTATGCAAACAGTAAACTACTCGTTAAGGACCACAAGTTCTATAATGATGAGAAGACTCTCAATGACCCAGGTATACAGCTTGGAGTAGAACTCATAATGCTCTATCAGCAAGTTATGAGCAATTATGTTAGCAAGGTAGAGGCTATCGAGCAGGAAGAGAAGAAACTTTGCGAGGCAAAGGTACAGATGGAAATGGATATGCCACATTACAGTGATGCTAACTTCACCATGCGTATGTCTTACGGACAGGTCGGTGGTTATATGATTGGTGGCTTTGACAGCAACTACTACACAACTGCTGAGAGTCTTGTTGAGAAGATGAAGTTAGGCAAGAAACTTGAGGATTATAAGGTTGAGCCTATCATGATGGACCTTATGAGTACTAAGGACTTCGGTCGTTATGCTGATAAGACAACTGGTAAGATGCAGCTTTGCTTCCTTACTAACAATGATATCACTGGTGGTAACTCAGGTTCTCCAATGTTCGATGGTAAGGGTCGCCTTATTGGTCTTGCTTTCGACGGCAATTGGGATAGTCTTTCAAGCGACATCAACTTCGACCGTAAGCTCGCACGTTGTATTGGTGTTGACATCCGTTTCGTCCTCTACCTGATGGATAAGTGGGGTCACGCTGACCGTCTGCTGCAGGAAATCAATCCACAGTAAGGGTTACTCCTAATATATTAAAAATAGGTATGTTCAAGAATGAACATACCTATTTTTTTCTTTTGAAAAAGTAGTATCTTTATGGGTATATTATCAGCTTATTGACTTTTACTGTAAGCATACTACATTTTTATTTAGATAATAACGAAAAGGGTAATCATTAATATTATTACCAAGAATACATAAGAAAACAGTCCCAACTGATATTCTTTCTTTGTCAGTAATGCCTCTTGTTCTTTCATCTTTCGTTCGGGAAACATACGAAACATTAAGAGGTATAAGGGAACGACAATAACTGCACCTATTAGGTAATCCCCTCCTTTTGAGCCTGTATGCCAAAATTTTAATACACTCTGCATATTTAATAAACCAATTATTATAAAGAAACAAAGTGTAAACAGTGCGAGAAGGTTTGTCAAGGTAGCAAAATAAGGAATGCTTCTGTTAGACCCTCTCATATTAAAACGGTATAAACTGGCTATGATTTTGTACATAGTTATTGCTGGTAAACTGAGAAACAGCTTTTGTATGAGTGATACTTCACGATATACGATACTGGTAATAGCCTCCTCTCTTTCCCCTTTTCGCTATCGTGTTGAGGCTCCGCACTACTCGTGTTGATGCTCCGCACGAATGGTGCTGAGGGTTAACACCACTCATGAAGATAGTAATGCGCTATACAATATATGATTGATGTATAGCCAATTTATCGAAAAACCTCTCCAAAGTTATACGCTAAGTCTCCCTCCCCTTTGGGGAGGGTCGGGGAGGGGTCTTTTACTCTTCGGTCTGCGTCTTGCCCATCCCTCTTCAGAGAAGTCTGGTTCATCGCCCTTTAGCTTAGCTGGACTGGACTTCATAAGTTCCTTCCAATCATCTTTCTTGAACTTATGCTGACCTCCGAAAGGATTCTCATCATACTGGCGACGACCACGGCCTTTGCGCTCACGAGCGTCCTGACGACCTTCGCCACGGCTGCCGTAACCACCACGACTGCCTGCAGAGCGACCATTGCCACTGGCAGAACGACCATTAGAAGAGCGACCGTGACCACCTTCTTCTGCATCGTTACAACGCACCTTACGACCTTTATAGGTTGCACCGTCCAGCGATTGCATTACCTTCTGAGCGTCCTGCTCAGGCACTTCGATGTAGCTTTGTTTAGCAAGGAGGTCGATATGTCCTACAGCCTGCTTACCATGCACATTCTTATTGATGAACTGCATCACCTCGCCCGGATAGAAACCATCTGCCTTACCTAAGTTGATAAAGAGTCGCTTATAACCACTCTCCGGCTTGCGTGGACCACGGCTGCGGCTTCCTCTGCCTTCACCTCTTGCGTCACGGCTATCTTCACGTGCACTACGTGATGATGGCTTCTCAATCTCCTGAGCATTCTTATAATAGTCAAGGAAACGACCGAAGGTTGCAGAAACAATCTTCTTGATGACAACCTCCTTATCGATATACTCGAATTGGCGGTTGATATCCTTCATGTAAGGGGCAATCTGGTCCTCATCGACGTCTGTCTTCAGGATGTCATCCATTGTCTTAAACAGCTGCTTCTTACAGATTTCCTCTGGTGAAGGCAGTGTTCCGTCAACAAATTCTTACTGATTTCGCGTTCAATATTACGTACCTTATACTTCTCACGTGAGTGAATAATCGAGATAGAAGTACCCTTCTTTCCTGCACGACCTGTACGGCCAGAGCGGTGGGTGTAGTTCTCGATATCATCAGGCAAGCCATAGTTGATAACGTGTGTCAAGTCGTTCACATCCAATCCACGTGCTGCAAACGTCTGTAGCGACGAGAATCTGTGTGAGATGTGAGCGGAACTTCTGCATCGTGAGGTCACGCTGCTGCTGTGAGAGGTCGCCATGCAACGCCTCAGCATTGTATCCGTCCTTAATCAACTTATCGGCAATCTCCTGCGTCTCAGCCTTTGTACGGCAGAATACAATTGCATAAATCTTTGGATAGAAGTCAACCAATCGCTTCAAGGCAAGGTACTTGTCGCGTGCATTCACCATATAATAAATATGGTTTACACTCTCAGCACCCTCGTTACGGCTACCTACTACGATCTCTTTATAGTCATGCAGATAACCCTTTGCAACACGCTCTACCTCACGACTCATCGTAGCCGAGAACAACAATGTGTTACGATCTTCAGGTACACCAGTCAATATCTCAGTGATACTCTCTTGGAAACCCATGTTCAGCATCTCGTCAGCCTCGTCCAAAACAACGTTTCTAACCTTGTCAAGACGAGCCTTACCACGGTGCATAAGGTCAATCAGTCGACCTGGTGTAGCCACGATAATCTGTACACCATGACGCAACTGGCGTATCTGTGTGTCAATAGACGCACCGCCATAAACCGCTGCGATATGTAGATGAGGGATATACTTGCTGAATTCCTTCAAGTCATCAGCAATCTGCAAACAAAGTTCACGCGTAGGACTAAGTACGATAGCCTGCGTCTCCTTGCTGCTTGTATCAATACGTTGCAGCAAAGGCAAACCGAATGCAGCCGTCTTACCCGTACCAGTCTGTGCCAGTGCGATGACGTCGTTACGATTGCCAAGTAAATAAGGGATTACTTCTTCCTGTACAGGCATTGGATGTTCAAATCCAAGCTCACTAATGGCGCGACGAATCTCTTCGCTCACACCTAACTCTTCAAATGTCTTCAAATTCGTTTGTTTATTATTTATTATCCTATATAAAAAGGTAAGCTCACCACCAAACGAACCCACTAAAAGACACTTGCCTGCGACGGGCTTCAACCAGTCAGTACGCAGACTCTCAGGTGGTATGTTACCTTTAATTGGCTGCAAAGGTACGTTAAGAAGTTGAGATGAGCAAATAAAACCTTTTTATAAATCAATGGAATGGAAGAAAAAGAGGATAGAGAGCAGAGGAGGCGATGAGAAATCTAAAAAAGTTGATAGATTTAAGTATTTTATCATCAGCTATTAAAAAATACTATGAAAACACTTGTACTGTTATAAAGTCTAAAAAGTGTCATCGAATATTCGTGAATTACAATTTTTATGTGTTTTTTGTAACTTTGCAATGTCAAATAGAAAAAAATAGTCGTTATTAAAGTTAATTATTTGAGTTAGTATAAGGACACAAAACTTACGTGAGTAAGTTTGATGTTAAACGAAAGGCTTCGCAGTGATGCGAAGCCTTCTTCTTTATTCTATATGTAAAGAGGTGCTTTCTGTTAAATACATGGACTGGAAATAGAGTCAAAGCTTACACGCTCGTATGGTGTGGATGTCTCCAATTAGTCGGTCTTACACGGGGAAATAAACTATAAGATAATATGCAAATCGATATTATCGCTATTCGTAATTTACAAATAACTTATTCTCACTTTATAGCTGTATGTAAATTATTTTTCGTATGACTCAAAACCAATACATGCTCTTTTGGCTTCTTAAAGACGCCTAATTGACTTGCAAAAGGTGCCCTTTAAGACCCTTACTAACGCCCTTTTGAAGTCCAATTAAGCACCTTTTTATTTTACTGTTTTATAACCAATTGAGTTTTCTGTTGGTTATAAGTCTTCCTTTTTGTTCATGTTTTTGTTATTATTTATAGATGTTTACTTGAGAAATTTTGTAATGATTTTTCTGTAGCCTTATCTGTGATTTTTGAAGTATTTAAACTGCAGCGAGTTTTTCTATAGACAGAGGATTATCATAGGATAAATAGCTGAGCGTCTTGGCTGTGTTATTTGTTTAATGAGGTAACTTCCAGTTCTTCCGTTAAGACTATATGTTGCATTTATCCCACATTTTACGGAAAAGGAACCACAAAATAGTAAGAGTATATTAAAAAAGGAAAAGAAAAGTAAGTTAAGCGATTTTAACATCTGATAATTAGCTGACTTAAAAAAATTCATTTTTATTTGGGATTACATATATAATAGGTAAATTTGCACGGATTAATTTCTTTTGGGACGCGTGAGAAGGTAAACGTCAAGGCATTCGAGCCTTGCCCAGAGTTACCACTTTTTGGTTCCCTAAGATGTTGGTCAAAACAATAAGTATTTTTAAAATTTTAGATGAACGTAATTACGAAAACAGTTCAATTGCCAGATGGAAGAAACCATCTCAATTGAAACCGGGAAAGGTTGCAAAGCAGGCTGATGGTGCAGCAGTTCTCCGCATGGGTAACACCGTACTTCTCGCTCACTGTTTGTGCAGCTAGAGAGGCAGTTCCGGAACAGACTTTCATGCCTTTGCAAGTTGATTATCGCGAGCAGTATGCTGCCGCGAGGTCGTTACCAGGTGGTTTCACCAAGCGCGAAGGCAAAGCCAATGACGACGAAAATCCTAACATCACGCCTTGTGGACCCGTGTTCTTCGTCCACTTTTCCCATCAGATTATCACTGTGAAGTTTATGTACAGGTAATGTCTGCTGTCAGCCGACGGCATCGATCAGCCTGATGCACTTGCTGGTTTGGCAGCTTCTGCAGCCTCTTGCAGCTTCAGATATTCCAATCGAGCATACTACTTCAGAGGTTCGTGTTGCGCGTGTTAACGGCGAGTACGTTATCAACCCAACATTCTAGCAGATGAAGGAAGCTGATATGGACCCTCATGGTTGGTGCCACCAAGGACAATATCATGATGGTAGAGGGTGAGATGGACGAGGTTTCTGAACAGGACCTTATCGGTGCGTTGAAGGCCGCACACGAGGCAATTAAGCCTATGTGTGAAAATGCAGGAAGAGCTTTCAAAGGCTTGCGGTACAGATGTTAAGTGCATATCGAAGATGAAGTCAATGATGAGGAGTTGCGGTGAGGAACTTCGCAAGGCTACATACGACGCTTGCTACGCCAGGCTCAGAGCGGTGATGATGATAAGAAGCACCGTGAGGAGACTATGACAAGATTAAGTCTGATTTCACTGAGGCTTATGACGCAGCTCCACAGAACTTTCAGAAGACGACCTCGAAGAAAAACACAATCTTTATTGACCGTTACTTTGCTGATGTTCATGTGACTCAATGCGCCGTAGCGTACTTGATACGGGCAAGCGTATGGACGGTCGTGCAACAGATGAGATTCAGTCCTATCTGGTGCGAGATTGATACTGCACAAATGCCACACGGAAGTTCACTCTTCCAGCGGTGAAACAATGTCTCTCTCACTTGTACCTCGGCACAGATGGATGAGAAGATGGTTGATAACGTATTGGAGAAGAACTATCAGCGCTTCCTTCTTCACTATAACTTCCCTCCATCTCTGTACAGGTGAGGCTAAGGCTCAGCGTGGTGTAGGGCTCGTCGCGAGATTGGTCATGGTCATCTTGCCTGGCGTGGTTTTGAAGGGTCTAGACCTGGCTAGACTCTCCTTTACACAGTTCGTTTGGTAGTCAGATCTCGAATCTAATGGTTCTTCTTCTATGGCAACCGTATGTGCAGGTACACTTGCATTGTTAGATGCTGGCGTTCCAATGAAGAAGCCTGTTTCAGGTATCGCTATGGGTCTTATCAAGAACCCAGGAGAAGATAAAGTATACTGTCCTGAGCGACATCCTCAGTGATGAGACCACTTGGCGACTGGACTTCAAGACAACGGGTACTAAGGATGGTTTGACCAGCAACTCAGATGGATATTAAGTGTGACGGTTTGTCATTCGAGGATCTTGAGAGGCACTTATGCAGGCAAAAGCTGCTCGTGAGCATATCCTCAACATCATGACCGAGACAATTGCAGAGCCACGCGAAGAGATGAAACCACCGGTTCCACGTATCGTTCAGTTGGAGATTCTACAGGTTCATCGGTGCTGTTATCGGTCCTGGTGGTAAGATTATCCAGCAGATGCGGGAGGAAGCAGGTGCTACTATCACTATCGAAGAGACTGATGGTGTTGTAAATCGGGTTTCTGCACTATGGGATCCAATCGATGCTGCTCTTGGTAAGATTAAGTCTATCGTTGCAGTTCAGAGATTGGTGAGGGTTTACGAGGGTACAGTACGTTCTATCGTGCCATGCAGCTGCTTTCTGAGAGATTCTACCGTAAGGACGGCTTGCTTCACATCTCGAAATCGACTGGAAGCGTCTTGAAACTGTTGGAAGAGGCAGGTATCAAGGAAGGCGATAAGATTAAGGTTAAACTCCTCGAGATTGATCCTAAGACTGGTAAGTACAAGCTTTCACGTCGCGTTTTGTTTGAGAAAACCAGAGGATATGTTGAGCCACAGCGTCGCCCACGTGGTGACCGTCGCCCACGTCGTGATGGTGACCGTCGTTTTGATGAGCGTCGTCACGTCGAGCATGAAGGCAATTTGAGAACAACGATTAATCGTTTGTTATAATACTATAATCCCTCTCAGAGGCTGTCGAAGCTTGCTGGGGATTACTAATTCTCATCTACAAAGCCAAGTAGACTACAAACCCAATTCTATTTGACGGTACAAAACCATATAGCCTAAATGGTAAAACTATATCTATTTTTACCACATTGTTTGATAGAATAGACCTCATATTTAACATAACCAAAACAATTTTGTTTTTCGTGTAACTATTCAGCGGTATTAACCCGTCAGTATTCTTTTCCTCTAAAAATCTTCGAATAAAGACTATAAAGATGCTCATTTTTTTCTTGCGTATTTCAGATTTTCTTTTGTACCTTTTATACCTATGAAAGAGCAAGTTACGGACATATCAAAAGTATTACAAGACATGACGAAAGAGATGCGACTGTTGCGTGAAACTGTCAGCCAGCAGTATGCCGAGATTATGAAATTGAACCGTAACATAAATGCTCTGAACCTCCAAATCCGCACGAAAGATACGGAACTCACAAACTTACGGGAACGCTTGGCCAAGTATGAAAAACCCTGACAAGAACTCTAATAACAGCAGCACTCCACCAAGCAAGGAGCGTATGAAGGATGAGGTTGTCAGAAGAACAAGAAGCCTGCGTAAGCCAAGTGGCAAGAAGCCAGGAGGACAAAAGGGACATGATGGGCATAAGTTGTCTTGCTCTTCCGTACCTGACGAGATAATCGATGAGGTTCCTAACTATTGCAGTCGTTGCGGGGAATCTTTATCAGACGCCGAGCGTGTGCTTGATTATGTGACGCAGGTTATTTCCATTCCAGAGTTGAAGCCCGTAATCAAGGAAATCCGACACTATGTGATGGTATGCAAGAACTGTGGTAAACGTATTCGGACGGCACCGAGACGGCGGTCAAACGACGTGGTATACGATTCAAGCGTAAAGACTTTAGTGGTTTATCTGAGTGTCGTGCAATTTCTCCCATACGGTCGTATAGCAAGTTTTTGCGTGAGGTATTCGGTCTCACCCAAGCGAAGGCTCGCTGGTGAACTGGGTGAATGAAGCAAAGAGAAATGCGCAACCAGTGATTGATAAGATTAAAGAATATATCAAGTCATCAGCAGTAGTTGGTTTCGATGAGAGTGGTTTGTACTGTAACAAAAGACTCGACTGGGCCTGGATAGCACAGACAGTTTATTACACACTGCTTTTCCGTGCTGACGGAAGAGGCTCGAAGGTATTGGCAGACAAGTTTGGCGATAGCTTGGAACGAATGACTGCCGTTACCGACCGCCATAGCGCATACTTTGCACTTCATTTCCTCAATCACCAGGTATGTCTTGCTCACTTACTCAGCGAACTGCAATATCTTTCAGAGTTGAACACTGAACAAGAGTGGTCTGGGGAAGTTGCCAATCTGTTCCGTGAAGCTATTCACCAGCGGAACACTAATCCGAAGGACGTTATAGACAAGGTGTCATGGACCCGGCGTTTAGACAATCTGCTCAAACAGAATATAGAGAGGTTTGGTAAAAAGTTCATTACGTTCAAAAAAGGCCTAGTCAAATGCAGGGACTACATTTTCAATTTCCTTGAGAATCCGATGATACCCTCTGACAATAATGGAAGCGAACGGGAATACGCAAGCTAAAAATCAAACTAAAGAACTCATGTACATTTCGTTCTAACTTCGGAGCAGACGCTTTTCTTGAACTTCATTCGATTGTAGAAACAGCGAAGAAGCACGATAAAACGCCATATAATGCGATTCAAGCCTTATTTAAGGTTTGATAAATTGATATGCACTGTATATATCGAGTATCGCTGAATAGTTACTTTTTCGTGTTACAGATCAAATAAGTAATCAACAAATACGTACAATAGCCATAAAAATAAAATAAAACTTGCACGATAAAGATAAATAAAAGGTTAAAAACATTCTTGTTTTTAAATTCTAAATACAATATCTTTGCAGCCCGAGAGTTAAAATAGAGTTTATACATAAAAACTAAAATGATTATGAAAAGATTATGTTTATGGTAGCTGCTTGTGCAGCTATGGTAGCTTGTAACAATGGCAAGACTACTGCAAACAATGAGGGTGCAGATTCATCAGCACAGGATTCAGCTGCTGCTGGCGACTCTGCTGTTTACGAAGGCCTGACACCTGCTGCTGATGTTGCTGGTATCAAGTATCGTGTTGCTTTTGGCAAAAGGATTCATCAAATGGTTTCAGTGTATCTGAGGCTTACATGAAGTCTGCTTCTGAGACTGATACTGTTTACAACTATACAGGTAAATATCAGATTGTAAAGAAGGACGTAAAGGGTAAGCCGAATACTTACTACCAGTTCGAGTTGGGTAAGGACAACAGACCAACTTCCTCGTAGTAAACGATTCTACACTTCGTCTTGTTAACTCTGACTTTCGAGGAGCCAGCAGTTAATACAAAGGATATGAACTACGACTTGAAGTTGAAGTAAGAAGAATCTGTAAACAAAATATTAATATAAAAGGGCTTGCCAGGGGTTTTATACCTTGTGCAAGCCCTTTTTACTTGAGTAGCTTTACGTCTCTTTATCCCAATCGGTCATAAAAGATGTTGGAAACATACCATTGTAAGAAGAACTATACATATTGTGGTCTAGACTGATTTGAGTATTAAATAGAGAATATTTCACTTTGCTTGTACGGCTCTTTTCTCACGTCATATTGTGGTCATTATAAGAATTGGTAAGAACGTGTTTTGCCTTTCGCACCATTGGTGTTAAGGCTCCGCACGATGTGTGCTAAGGCTCCGCACCATTAGTGCGGAGCCTATACATGGTTGTGACGATGAGAATAGTCGAAGCTTTGTCGTCGTATATTTCTACAGAAAACACTAATGATGGACATACGAGCGATGTCTATCAAGGTTACACAAAACCGCTTGGCGTGACTTTTTGATGCTCCTTATAGAAAAACAGAAATAGGGACACGGTTGTGTCCCCTATTTTGATATTGCGATGTAGCAAAAATGAATCTTTATCTTCTTGCCATGAGAAGCTTTGTACCAGCTTGCATCTGGCGAACCTCATATACACCAACTGCATCAAGTGTAACGTCTGCTGTCAAACCATTGTTGAGGAAAGCCTTTACAGAACCATCACCATTGAAGTGGATAATCTTCTGCTCGCTTACCCTTCAGCATTCATGTACCATGTGTTCTCTTGCTTGTTGTAAGTGAAGTAGAATACGCTACCATCTGGCTTTGTAATCTGATAACCATTCTCGGAGATACTTTACAGCGTAAATCAAACCATCGTCACCCCTTGATGTTGCGTGAGTCTTACCAACGCGATTAGCTACAGGGTTATTACCTGTCCAGAACTCAATACTGTTGAGTACGAGTGCATCTGCAGCACTACAGAATGCGTAGGCAGGAGAAATTACGAGGAAGATAATCTCATTGAGGAACTTAGACTTTTGTAGCGTGCTTGTTCCACTATGCAAGTTTGTTGAACAAAAGCAAATGAACCTCACACATGAACTCATGAGTGTTGCGCCAAGCAAGAGGGCAACCATAGACTTGATTCCTTTTGTTTTTCATAACTTTCAAATTAGTTTATTTGGTGAATATTAATCTATTATTACTAAGCGGTTTAATTTATGTCTACAAAAATAACACTCTTATTTTTATTAATAGATAATTTTATTTTATGATATTGAATGTTTGACGTTTTTAACTTGATAAGTTAACGTTTTTTGACATAAAGAGACGCTTTTTGTTAACGCTTATTTAATCCTGAGTCGGTTATTAGAGTCTAAACATATTTTTGTTTTATTATCGATCAGATTGGCTGTCTTTTTGGGTGCAGGCGTAGCGGGCTACGTCAAGTTATAAAGACAGACAAGATGACGATAAGAAAATAAAAAGATGTTAGGAAACAATGCCATAGTTATAAAAAACTATATATATAGTGGTCTAATAACCGATTTGGGTTTAATTTAGTGGAGGTCTGATTTACCAATTACTCGACAGAGTTTCATCACTTCTTCCTCGAATAATTTTTGTTAATGGCTTTTCCCTTTAGGACGGAGCGATAGTTATAGATGGTCTGTGGAGAGTAGAATAGTAGGTCGGCTATTTCGGCACTTTCCTTTACACCTAATCGGATGAGTGCCATAATACGCTGCTCGGTAGTAAGTTCATCTGTGCTTTTATTCTGAATTCTGCCCTTCTGGTACGAGTAGGTTATTCAACTCTTCTGTAAAACCTGGATAGAGATCGAGGAATGCCTTGTCAAAACGAGATAGAAAAGGTTGTAGCGTCTTCCTCTGATAATCGTTCTGATGAAAGCTGACTAAGCAATTCTGTTGTTTGGTTGGCTTTTATCTTTCTCTTTACCAATGTCTGTTGTTTTTTCAGTCGAGCAATATACTTTGCACAAAGGTCAATATACAACTTTGCCAATCTTTCACGCTTACGGTTGGTGTCGACAAGTAATGCATTGAGGTCATGTAGCTGTGTATTCAGTTCTTTGTTGGGTGCTGTTCAGTTCTAGAGAGTTGGTTGTTATTCTTTTGCAATTCCTGTTGCTGAAGACTAAGACGTTTAGTCTGTTTACAATATAAAAGACTGCAAAAAGCAGGAAGAGCAGAAGGAGCGAGATGACTATGATTGCGGTCATCTGCACTTTATTACGCTGGTTGAGGGTCTGCTGGTAACTGTTAACAATTACTGGTAGCTTACTTGAAATTTCAATAATACGGAGTCTGTTATTATAGAAATGTGCATCCTCGAGTGCTGTCTGTATGTATCGTTGTGCATAATCAAGGTCGTCTTTATTGTGCTCAAAGATATACATAGCCAAGTTTTGCAGTGCAAAGTTCTCCATCGTACAGTTCTCTATATCTGCAATACTCGACAATAAAAGGAACTCTTCTTGTTTTTCAGTATTTCCCTCATTGCCATAACTTCCAGAGAGGGCAAAGCACGACATGGCATAGAATCGGGAGTTTTGGGGTAACTGTTTTATGGCTTTTAATGTAATGTACACGCTGCAACTTGAGGATTATTCAATACAAAAACAGCGTATTCACCGAGGTAATACTCGTAGCTTTTTATCGGTTTTCATCGCAAAAAGGCATAGCCTTTCTTAAGATAGTCTTGTGCCTTTAATCGGTGTGTTGGCGTGTAGGTTTTATCGTTACAGAAGTCTGCCCAATAGGTGTGAATACGGAAGAGTGAGAAGTAATAATCAAAGCGTTGTGCCTTGTCAAGAACCGTTGTGTCAACCAGTTCTATTTCATGAATAGCCTCACTATACAAGCCACCAATGGATAATAGTTCTGCTTTACTTATGAGTATTACTATTGTAATAGTAGGTGTTCTGTGTTTCTTTGTGCAAGTTTGATACCTTTGTTTAGGTATGTCATTGCAGAGTCAAATTGGAAGACATAGTATTCTTCAGATAGTTGTTCGTAGGTCTGTAGGCGTTTAAGCGTATTCTCGCTGGTTTGTGAGATTTTTCTTTAGTCGGTTGATATCTTTTATTCTTATTGTCTATAAGTGTATTGCGCTGCTCCAACAAATTGTCTAACTTTTGTCGTAGCTGTTGTGTCTTACTACCAGCAGACAATGTCATTAGCAGTAGTAAGAAGAGTATATAATAAGCTTCTTTCATCGTTTAATTACTATTGAGTACAAAGATAACACTTTCCTTGGAAATAGAGGATATCTACTTCGATAAATTATTATTATTATTTAAAAATATTGATAATAAGTTATTTGTGATTAATAATAACATACGTCTTTATCTACTTGGGTACTACTATTGACGATTACTTCAACTCTTTTTACTATCTTTGCATAAAAATCAAATAATTACTCTTGCAATCTTTAAATAGAAATTATAATCATTTTATACTTTAACAAAACAATGAAGAAAACCAATATTGCCCTTATTGGGCTACTAATGGGGTGGGCAAGCATTGCGAATGCTGCAGACTGTAAAGTCTCCTAACGGTAATGTTGCAGTTACTTTCTATTAACAGGAAATGGAGTGCCTACTTATGAGATGACTTATAAGGGTAAGGCTGTTGTAAAGCCTTCTGCACTTAGGTTTGGAGTTAGCTAAGAACAAACATGCCAGCAAAGGCATGGAAGAAACCAGTCTTATGGATGGTTTCGAGAGACAGCTACCAAGACAACAACTTTTCGATGAGACTTGGAAAGCCTGTTTGGGGTGAAACTCGCTACCATCCGTAACCACTATCAATGAGTTGGAGGTAGACCTCAATCAGCCAAGCAGCAAGCGTAACATTGTTATCCGTTTCCGTGTTTATGACGATGGAATGGGCCTTCGTTATGAATTCCCACAGCAGCCAGAACTGAACTACTTTGTTATAAAGGAGGAGCATACACAGTTTGCTATGGCTGGCGATCACACCGCATGGTGGCTTCCTGGAGACTATGATACACAGGAGCAGGAGACACAAGAATCAAAGCTTTCGAAATCCGTAAGCGTTTTCCATGATGCTGTAAACTCGGGACAACTCATCTGTTTCAGTATTCTCAGAAACTGTGTTCAGACCTCTTTACAGATGAAGTCTAATGATGGTCTGCACATTAATATTCACGAAGCAGCATGTGCAAACTATGCTACAATGCACTGAATCTGGACGACAAAAACAATGACCTTCGAGTCATGGCTTACTCCTGACGCTACTGGTTTGAAGGGATTTCATGCAGACTCCTTGCGAAACTCCTTGGCGTACGGTGATGGTTAGCGATGATGCACGTGATATGCTTGCTAATAACCTCATCCTCAATCTCAACGAACCTTGTAAGATTGAAGACACTTCATGGATTCATCCAACCAAGTACTGTGGCGTATGGTGGGAGATGATTGCTGGTGGTAAGCCTTGGGCTTATACTGATGAATTTAGTTCAGTGAAAAGCTTGGTGAGACTGACTATGCACATGCAAAGCTAAATGGTCGTCACCCGGCTAACACCGCAAATGTGAAGAAATACATCGACTTTGCTGCTGCTAACGGCTTAGATCAAGTATTGGTAGAAGGTTGGAACATCGGTTGGGAAGACTGGTTTCGGTCACTGGAAAGACTATGTATTCGACTTTGTTACTCCTTATCCAGACTTTGATCTGAAAGGCTTGAATGAGTATGCACACTCTAAGGGCGTTAAATTGATGATGCATCATGAGACTTCTTCAAGTACACAGAATTATGAGCGTCACATGGAAGATGCCTATAATTTGATGAATAAGTATGGTTATGATGCTGTGAAGACAGGTTATGTGGGTGATATTATCCCACGTGGTGACCATCACTATTCACAGTCAATGAACAATCATTATCTCCATGTTGTTAAGGAGGCTGCTAAGCATCATATTATGGTGAATGGACATGAAGCAACTCGTCCTACAGGTCTTTTGTCGTACATGGCCTAACCTTGTTGGTAACGAGTCAGCACGTGGAACAGAGTATGAAGCATTCGGTGGTAGTGATCCCTAACCACACTGTTATCCTTCCATTTACTCGTCTTCAGGGCGGACCAATGGACTACACACCAGGTATCCTTGAGACTCAGCTCTCAACATGGTGTGATAATAAGAGCTATATTCACACAACTCTCGTGGGACAGCTTGCACTTTATCGTAACGATGTATAGTCCACTTCAGATGGCTGCTGACCTTCCTGAGAACTATCAAAAGTATAATGATGCTTTCCAGTTTCATTAAGGATGTAGCTTGCGACTGGGATGATAGCCGTTATCTTGAGGCAGAGCCAGCACGTTATGTCACTGTTGCTCGTAAGGCAAAAGGAACTAACAACTGGTTTGTAGGAGGAAAAACTGGTCTTGCACCACACCTTAGTGTTCTCAAACTCGACTTCCTTGATAAGGGGCGTAAGTATGAGGCAACCATCTATGCATGATGCTAAGGATGCTGATTACGAAAAGAATCCAAAGGCTTACACCATTACTAAGCGCACTGTCAAGAAGGGTGATGTTCTCAAAGCTTCCAGCAGGTTCGCGGAGGTGGTTTTGCCATCAGCTTGAAAGCACTTTTAAGCCATTGGTTTTTATCGGTATTAACCGATATGAATATTATATAAGATAGAAGTGCCGCAGGAAATGTTATCGCTTAGAAAAATCAAAGGGTTATATTCTTTTGAAAGATGGCCTACGTTCCTCTGCGGTTATTCTGTATCTTATATGAAGCGTCTTACTTACTTACATTACGACATACTAAAACCATGAATTGTAACGTTACATAAGAGATGATATCATGTCTCAAAATAAGAATGAAGCAAATGAAGAGAATTGCAATCATCTGTGTAATATTATGTACGCCATTACTTATTAATGCACAGGCCTAAATACCAACACTTGACGATCTCGACCATGAGATAGCCATGTCATCCCAGTATGACAAAGCAATATGAAGATGTTATCCGCGGTGTAAAGAAGCAACTTCATACCGCTAAGAGCATGGAAGCTCGTTACAGATTGTCCGACAAAGCTATTTTAATCTTTATACATCCTATTCTGTTGATTCTGCCATTGTTTATGCCCTAAAAAGCAGAATATAGCAAAACAAATGGGTAGTCAGACTAAGGTGAATGATGCTAAACTTAATCTTGCTTACCTTATGATAAAGGGTGGACAACTTAAAGATGCAAGTGATATTATTAACTCTATTCCTCGGAATGAGATTAATAAAGATTTGTCCTTCTACTATTTCTCCACTCGTAAGACTCTTTTCAGCACACTTGCGGAAGGCTCTTTGACCGATTGGCAGAGAAATAACTATCAGCATTTAGCGAAGATAAGTAACGATTCCCATCGTGGATAACAATGCTTCTCCCTGATAGTTGGTCACGTGCAGAACAGTTTGTCAATCGCCATCAGTATGAACAAGCTAAGAAGATTCTTCTTGATGCTTATCAAAAATTAAAGCTAGCTGATCGCCAGATGGCATTTGTTACTTTTGCCCTTGCTGACATCTATGGTCGAGAGAAGAATGTTGAAGCTCAGAAACAATATCTTATAGCCGCCGCTATTTCCGATATTCGTAACTCTGTAAAGGAGTATCTTGCTCTACAACAGTTGGCTGTAATCCTCTTTGAAGAAGGCGATACAAAAACGTGCCTATGCCTATATGGGGACATGCGATGAATGATGCTGTCTTCTGTAATGCACGACAGCGTACGACTGCAATAGCTGACGTATGGCCTGCTATTGAGAAATCGCATGAGCGTGAAACAAAGAGTCGTACACTCCATGCTTATAGCTATCATTGTTGTTATCAGCTTTGTTATCTGTTGTCCTATTCGTTATGATTATCTATACGCGTCGTCGCGTAATAGAATTGCGTGCTATCCGTGCACGTCTCTCCAATACTAACGAATTGCTGAAAAGAGTCAAATAATATTAAAGACGAGTATATTACCCGCTTCCTCACTGAATGTTCTGTTTATATCGACAAACTCGATAGCTATCGTAAAGCAGATTTATTGCCTTGTCACTGAAATAAGCGTACGGAACTACTCAATACGTTAAAATCACAAGAGGTAATTGATCGTGAGTTGGAGTCTTTCTACTCCAGCTTCGATGAAACTTTCCTTGGTCTTTTCCCAAACTTCGTAGATGATTTCAACGCATTACTCAAACCAGACGAGAAGATTGTTCCTAAACAGTCTGGTCATCTCTCTACCGATTTACGCATCTTTTGCGCTTATTCGTCTTGGCGTAAAAGAGAATGAGCTTATCTGTTCTTCCTTCGTTGTTCAAAGGCAACGGTTTATGCTTATCGTTCCCGTGTTCGTTTGAAGTCGATAGACCCAGATAATTTCGATGAAATGGTACTAAAAATTATAGTTGTCTGTATTTCTTTCTATAATTCATAGAATGCAAAGAATATTCATGTGCGAAAAATCAATGTTCTTATATATTGATCTTTCTCGCACGTCTTATTTTTAATTGTCGTTATTGATTTTTCCTTGTGCGAATTTACTTTTTATATACTCATAAGCCATCTTTCTACTTCAAACTTTGTTTACTCACTTTCGTTATCATTTTTATTGATTTCATCGGTATAAATCCATTTTTGTTAAAAATATTATGATTAACAGTTAGATGTACTATTAATAGCTTGATTTCTTTTGCTAAACTCTAATTAGCTTTTATATCTTATTTAGATTATAGATTGTTTTTCTGTAACTTGTTGTTTATATGTGTATTAGACTTTTATAGCTTGTATTTACTGTTTTATAAGTTTAATGAATAATTTATTTGTTTATCTTTGTAATAGTTTCTCTGTTTTATATTGTAAAATTAAGAATGACTCTTAATTTATTAAATAATCAGGAAATGAAAGATTTGTTTAAGGATGATAATGCAAAGATTGAGGTTGGAGAAGTGGTATCTATTAAATAGGGATAAACTGAAATTCTATATTAACCTAAAAGAATGAAAGTTGCCGTATAAGGCACATTAATAATAACTAAAAACAAACACCATGAGATTAAAAACGATTGATTATCCTGTGTCTCACGCTGTCGTCAGCAGCGATGTTATTTGCTGATGACTTTGTTTATGACAACCTTTAAGTACATTACAAACCCGACAATTCGGTGACTGTAGTAGATGGAAAGAGGGCGAGTGGAGAGGTAATTATTCCTTTGACGTTCGCAACAAAAACAAAGTTTATGTTGTTACAGCTATTGAGCACAATGCCTTTGAAGGTAACAACCTATTACTTGCTGTGACAATCCCAAGTTCGGTTAGTACCATTGGCTATAGTGCATTCAATAGATGTAAGAGTTTACGACGAGTGATGGACGCCTCACGTGTCACCGAGATGCAAGGCTATGAGTACACTGATTGTACAGAATCTAACCTCTGTAACCTTATCAGGAGCACTATAGAAGGTAGGTTATCGTTCTTTTGCTGGTACTGCTTTGACACGTCTTGTCTTACCAGCAAGCATGAAGGAGATTGGTAGCAGTGCTTTTGAAGATTGCCACCAACTGAACAGTGTAGAGTTTAATAAAGGTCTTCTAGACTATAAAGGACCATGCTTTCAAGAACAGTGGTTTGGTTTTTCTTTAGAACTTCCTGAGGGCATAAAGGAGATTGGAGAATGGTCTTTTTGAAGGCTGTCCGGCTTTGAAATCGGTTCTATTCCTGTGTCAGTATCCGCATTAGGAACGGGTGCTTTCTGTTCAGCCTTAGAGTCAATTGTTATACCAGCTTTCTAACAACTTTCAACGACAGAACCTTCAATGGATGCCGTTGTTTGTCTGCCGTTTATTACTTAGGCAGTAGTTGTCCGAGCCTTGGGCAGTACACTTTTGCTGATGTATCTACTGATTTTGGCTTCTATGTAAAAGCCATCGGCATTGTCTGCTTTTTGCAAAGGAATAGCCTATGTCTCTGACAAGGTGAAGGATAGTTTTCCTTATCAGCAAGTTAGTAAGTACACCACCTTCTCTCGTCCTTTTGATGTCGATTTTACATCTGCTATAGGGCTGAAAGCTTATATCGCAAAGGAAAGTAATGGAAGAACTTCTGTTTCTTTGACACCGGTGACTTCTGTAAGTGCAGGAACTGGTCTTATTATAGAGGCTGTACCTAATACTATTTATCAGCTCCGTATGGCTGATAATGCAGTCCATTATGATGATAATGTCTTCGTGTTTCAACTGAGAAACAGTTGGTGCAACAACATTAAAACTAAAAGAAGATATCACTTCTATATGCTCCTGTAGAACTAACAACTGATAAGGTACGTTATGAGCCTGAGTCCACGGTTCGCTTCACATCAAAGTATCTTCTTCCTGCATAATGCAAAAAGTACGTTACTTACATGGTAACACTGTTATAAAAAATCGATGAAATCGGTGAAAAACAAAGTTGGTCTTGGAAGGTTCCAGCACAGAATTTTACTGGCTATCTGGCTGAAATCTATGTTGCTGATGGTATTGCCGAGCAGACACTTTACATGATTGGTATTGATGTTTCTACCGAATGGGGCCGCTTTCCACGCTATGGTTTCGTCTCACACTATGGTTCTGATAAGACTGTTGAGCAGGTTAAAAAGGAAGTAGATATGCTTAATCGTTACCACATGACTGGTGTTCAGTTCTATGACTGGCAGTGGCAACATCACAAACCAATTCCTGAAGGTGCTTCACAATGGAAGGATGTTGGTTTACGCGATGTCTTCAAATCTTCTATAGAAAATTATATTACCAAGCTACATGAGGTTGGAAGTAAGTGTATGTTCTATGATTTGCTCTATGGTGTAACGGGTAATATTGGCGCCGATGGAAAGCCGGAAAAACCTGCAAATCTTGACGGAAAGGATGGTGTCAGCAGTGATTGGGGCTGGATAGACCTACATGAAAAGAAAGGGGGTGGCTATGACCTTCATCAGGTACAGTATCCTTTAGGTTCATGGCCAAGTATCTATGTGATGAATCCTGGCAATCAGGATTGGGTGAACTACCTCTATAAAGAAATAAAGAAGGTATATCAGCATCTTAAATTTGATGGTTATCATATTGACCAATTAGGTCGTCAGCGCGAGGCTTATTATATCAATCTGCAGAGCAAGACAGAAAATGGTCAGAAGGTTTATACTGGTGGGGACCGCCATGATACTAAAGACTTTGAAGGCTATTATGCAGACTTTATCAATCGTATGAAATCTGATAGTAAAAGACAAGTCCCTTGTTATGAATGCTGTTTCAAACTTTGGAGGACCCAAGATAGTTGGTACAGGTAACGTTGAATTCGGCTATAATGAGATGTGGGGTGCTGACGATTATCTGTGGAACTACCGTAAAATCATACAGGACAATCGTCGTAATAGTGGTAAGAATACCTTTAATACAGTCTTTGCTTCTTATCTGCACTGTCGCAATGGTAAGGAAGGTCAGTTCCATACAAGCAGTGCTTTGTTTGGTAATGCTACTATTTTCGCACTTGGCGGTTCCCTGTATTGAGTTGAGTGGTGACCATATGCTGTTTTACAGAGTATTTTCCTGATAACGCCCGAAAGATGTCAAATAAGTTGCAAAGGTCAATCATCCACTATTATGATTTCCTTGTTGCCTACGAAAACTATTTGCGAGATGGTAATGCAGAAACCTCTGTTAATTTAACAATGGATGGTGTTAATGTTGCAGCATGGGATTTATCAGAACCCGGTCTAACAAAAAGAGAAGAATGAATTTCAGACGATTGGGCCAAAGCCTTATTGTGTAAATACTTACAGCACTACGAAAGGTAATGTAACAGCTATTCAGCTACTTAATTACAGTAATGTGTCAAGAGACAACTTTAATGTTCGTGATTTAAAGGAGACAATGCCAGAGCCAAATGTTTTTGCTTAATAAGAAGATAGTTCTTGACGATCTCACTTCTGTATCACGTATATGGGTAGCAAGTCCTGATTGTTTCGGTGGTGCACCACAAGAAGTAGTTTTCACTCAGAATAATGGTAAGGTGATATTTACTCTTCCTTCTTTTAGAGTATTGGACTATGGTCGTTGTTGAGCATGGTCATAAGGCGGATAACAGTGCATCAGAGCTTCGGAACTATATTCTACGTGGTGATTCTTATAGAGGCATCAAAACAACACTGTACCAGCAGGTCAGCTTTTATCTCTTTTCCCTACTACTAGGGAAAAACTTTGCAGCCATTGTTACCTTTTGATTCCTGTTACTGCTGGGATTACCAATGTAACTGATAACGGACGTGAAGATTATTATGGTTCTTCCGGAATTTGGAGTGATAAACAGATAAAATAAAAAGAAACCGCTGTAAATATTGTATATTTGAATAAACACCACCAAATGTACAAAGATGAACAGCAGTTTCCTATATCATGCTTGGGGTCTTTACACCCACGAATGCACTTGTGAAGAATACAAAGGTAATAGAATTATTTTGCATGTACAAGCAAAAGAGCGAATAAGGTGTTGCCCTTGTTGTGGGGCTCGCTCTGTTGTGAAGAACGGGTATCGCCTGCGGGACTTTGTTGGACTTCCCATAGGTGGCAAGCGAGTAACTATCCGCATGAAGGTGCAACGCTATAAATGTAAAGGAATGTGATTTCGACCAGCAGGAGAATATTCCCTTTGCTACTGGCAGTCGCAGCTACTCATCGCTTTGCCAAGTATGTAGTAGATTTACTTCGTGGTATGACGCTTCAGGATGTATCGCACCATCTGGGCGTTTCATGGGATACGATAAAGGAAATACACTCCTCTTACCTTGAACGTCATTATAGCCCTCCATCTCTGGATAAGGTGGAGAATATAGGTATAGATGAGTTTGCTGTTAGGAAAGGACATGTCTATAAGACAATCGTCGTGGATTTGGACAGTGGCAGGGTAATCTATGTTGGCGATGGAAAGGGTACGAAAGCTTTGAAGAAATTCTGGCGGAAAGTCAAACGTAAGAATATAAAGATAAAACATGTAGCAACAGACTTGTCTGCGGCTTTCATAGCCTCTGTCATGGAGAATTGTCCCGATGCGGTACATGTGTTTGATCATTTCCATGTAGTGAAGTTAATGAACGAGAAACTTGACGATATTAGACGTAAAGTTTATAGTATGGAGAAAGATATAAATAAGCGTAAAGTACTCAAAGGAACAAGGTTTCTGCTGCTTGGTAATGGTGCGGACATCTTTGACAAACAGCACAAGACAAGGCTTGAGAATACTTTTAGCTATGAATGAACCATTGTCAAAAGCATACTATCTGAAGGAACAGCTCCGTCAGGTATGGTCTCAACCCATGAAGACTATGGCAGAAGATGTACTTGATGACTGGATAAGGCAGGCAGAACAAAGCAAGATAGCCCAACTATAGAAAATGGCTGTTACCGTAAAAAACTATAAGAAAGGAATCCTTGCTTGGTACGATTGCCATCTATCAACAGGAAAAGTCGAAGGCATCAATAACAAGATTAAAGTAATGAAACGAAATGCCTATGGATTCAGGGATGAGAGGTACTTTACACTAAGACTCTATGCACTGCATGACTGCCGTATCACTCGAAATGTCGGATGAACCATTATTATACCGTTTCTGGTGTCAAGGTTGATAAGCCGTGAAGGGGATATATATTCATAAAGGAAAAGAAACTGGTAAAAAGTAATTAAGCACTGACTCTGTATTCCCCCAATTGGTTATTAGTAATTTTCAAAGCCTTTTGAATGGCAAGTTCCTAATGATTGATGGGGATAATATTTAAATAAGGCTTTGAAAAAAATTATTACATAAATTCATATAAAGCATCTATAGATAAGGATAGAAAGACGCATAAAAACTTGGGTTTGTAATCAGCAACAAATCAGTTAGTTATAAAGTGATACAAGAAAAAGGTGCTTAATTGAACTTCAAAGGGCGTTAATTAGATTTCAAAAGAGCGTCTTTTTGCAATTCAAATAGGCGTCTTTTAGAAGCTAAAAGAGCATATGTTAGTTTTGAACTGCGTGAAAAATAGTTTACAAGAGTCATGGTTAATTATATGGATGTAATATTCTGCTAAGTACATATATACTTGAGTTCGGGACAGTTTAGCATGAAAAGAGTTCCAACTGCCTTAATTTTTCCACATACACTGGCAGTGCCTCTGGCTTGTTCTCAAAGAAGCAGTATGCTGTAAGGGCAGAACACAAGTTCATGATAAAGTTGTGTATCGAGCGGTGTCTTGAGTGAACAAGGTTGGCTTTTGTTCTTGAGTAGTTCGTTAATGTACTCGATGATGTATCTTTTTCCTCAGCATGATCTTGTCCCACATAGGCATCAGTTTGTTCTTCATCTTAGCCTTTGAGTCCATGAACGAGTTGGATACCTTGACCGAACAAGCTCTCAAAGAGTTCCTGCTTGATGTATCCTCTATCAGCAAAGACCTTCCCAAATAAGACCTTTGCAAAACCGTCCATACCCCTTCTATCCCTGTCATCCACATTTGCTCCTGTAAGACAGAACGTTATCACTTCACCTGAATCATTGCATAGCAGGTGCAGCTTGAATCCATGGCACCAGCCCATGGTACCCTTTCCATCCTTGGCGAGGCCGGCAAAGACTTTGTTGTAATATCGTCGTACATTGTGACATACGGGTATCATTGTGCTGTCAACGAATGTTATACCCGTACACTTGCCGAAGGCATAGAGCTTCATGAACAGCATCATCTTAAAGAACACTCTTGGCATGAGTTCAACGAAGCGGTTATAGGAAACCGCGTCGGGAAAATCCTGACGCATTACCCCTTTTGACCCAATTCAAATAATACTCCTTGAAATTGCGATATGCGCCGAAAATGATAGCATACCAAAATGGTCATAATCTCACTTTCGAGAGTCTGCCCTTGCGGTTTTCGGTAGCGTTTTGCCGTCACTGTTATGGGACGGTAGACGCAGGTTTTTCGCTAATTCGGCACTCAAATTCTTATCAAACTCGTCGATTATACAGAAAATTTCAGTAACTTTGTCCTTGGTAATCATCGTTCAAAAATCTTGTAATCTATTGACTATCACCTATAAAGATACGAATTTTTGATGAGATTACCAACTTTTTCAAGCCTTTTTCTTATCCCTGAACTCGCGTATCCATGAGCTA
>BNJV01000278.1_pt1 | contig 100179 bp, 99 predicted proteins | sample 8540591 | NCBI WGS metagenome assembly BNJV01 (sample SAMD00202457, study PRJDB9452) | human saliva metagenome | host: Homo sapiens | reverse complement strand
AGAATCGCACGAAGTAGTCTCGCCTCGAGCGATACTCGGGGGCCGTGCCGTGTGTGGCACGGCCCCCCGACGAGTATTTGGGGAAAAGAGAAACGGTGCGAACTTAGTAAAGTATCCACGATGCTATGTCGACGCGCGTAGTTTCTTTCTCAACCAGGTCACTACGGGGATTTTGTAATGCATAGCATTAGCGACTTGGGGATTTTCCGCAGAGGCTTGTTCGATTCGGTACCACTCCTCATCGCTGAGCGCACCGAGAGATGCGATGACGTTGGCAATGCATCGCGTGTTTCGGAACGAGGAGGAATGCACCAACGCATCAAGAAGCGATGTCTTCGTTTCTTCGCGTGTCTGAGTCTCAGATAACAGCCAAGAAGCCACCATCTGTGCAGTCCGTTCTGAGGATTCGGTGTCGAGAACCTCGAGGTCCTGCCTGGCCGCGAGGAAGCCAACGGATCTTTCCTCGCCGTCATACCGTATCCACAGGACCGGTAGATTCCGTCCGATTGCCCATCCAATCTCCTGTTGGCACCACGCGCTCTTCGTGTAGCCAGTTGTGCCGATGCATAGAAGAGCAGAACTAGCTTCGAGGTATTCGCGGATCGTCAATGCCCAATCTGCGCCTGGACGGATTGAGTGTCTGGCCATGGTTGCGTCGATGCCCAGGATTCTCAGTTCGCCTTGAAGAGCCGACGCGTAGGCGTCGCCTTGTTCGTCTTCGTGGTAGCTCAGGAACGTTTGCATCTGCTCTCCCGATGGTGTCAGTGGCTCGAGTCGTGCTTATGTGCGGGCGACGAAGCAAGACCCTTCGCGAGCAACGTGCCAAGCTCGGACGCTCGCTGCGTGGTCGCTAGGCGCTGCAGGTCGGCTGTGGACAGCCCGGTGCGTGAGTGATCAAACTTCTCTTTGATCTCCTTGATTGCATTCCGATAGCTCGTGCACTGTCTCATCTCTGTCAGGGCTGCGTCCGGAATTGGCAGATCAGGTCCGAGACCGAGCTCGCGTGCCAGCAGGGCAGCGGCACCACCGAAGCCTCCCGCGACAAACAGGGGCTGACCTTTCCGAAGCGTATGTAGTGCTTCCTCGATGATTCCCGGATAGTCGCCAATGTATCCGTTCGGGTTTTCCGGCGACTGCCGTAGAGTCTTTCCGCCGATCAATAGGCGAGCGTTGCAGAAACGGGGAGAGCCTCCCTGATGCGTGTCAGAGCGCGCTTGGTTTCTTCAGCTGTCCTTCCCAGGGGTGCAGGCTACTAAGATCATCGATTCTGTCGCCATTCTTGTCGAGGACGCTGATCGATGCGTATGGAGCGAAATGATTGGCTGCGCGGTCGAGTCTCTCGATGGAGGCCGTGTCTTGCAGAACGACATGCGGGACGGTGAGACTAAACATCTGTTCCTGATGGAGGGGTTCTTCCTGCGCTGAAGTGCGGCTTTGGCGCACGTAGGCCTTCACGGACGTGGTGTAGCTTGCGACTGTGTCCATGATTGAGCTTGTTAAGTCGGGAACATGTGTCCCCGGAGCACCGGCGTAGAGGATGCTTCCCCCACCAATCAGCATCATCTGTGCTACCTCAGCGACCACACTCTCAAGATGCTTGGGGGCAAGGCCGATGCGGTCCAGATCTTCAGACACTGCCATGGAGATTCCAAGCTTGTGACCGGTGAGCGGGCGATCTTGCGACAGAATTGAGGTTGTTAACTCGGGCTCGTCGTCTCCGAAAGTGCCACCTGCAGCGAAGAATGAGCGCGGTGTCAACAAATGTACCTGCCCTTTCTCATATCCTGCCTGTTCGCAGAGGGTGACCATGAAATCTTGCTCTGCAGGAAGCAAAGGCGGATCGGGGTGGATGAGCCACAGGTGGTTATCGTCGGGAAACTTCTGCCGGTGCTCCTGGATGAATTTCAGCAGGATGGTGGGCTCGGGCGGGGAAGGGGGTGCGCTATCGAAGCCGGGGTGATTCACTGATGCGGACTCTGTAGGACCTCGCGGTGGCGGTGTACACCCGTGCGGGGATGGCCTGGCAACGCCACAGAGCAAATTTGAGGGCCTCATCAACGAGACGATTCAGAGCAGAGATGATGGCTTTGTGAGTAGGATCGGCGTCTTGAGTCCCTTCTATGGGACTCCCCCCTTCAATAATCTGCGGATATGCGACGGTCGGGACGTGATCGAGCAGGAAAGACCCGCGCGACTCTCCGGCGCTGAGTGCTGAGAGGCAGACGATGGGCATGCCCGCTTGTTTTGCCTCAAACACTTCCCATTGTGTCCACTCGCGGCTCGAGTAGCTATCCGTGCGCACCATGAGGAGCGCACTCGTACGGGCTCGTTCTCGTATTGAGGAGTTCCACTCACTGTCCGCTTGAATGTCGTACACGTCGAAAAAAGTGTCCAGGCGAGTCTGTTCGGCGAGTGCCTTCACCTTCGCGACGACGCCTCGTGGAGTGGTGCTCGTGAGGTCAGTAGCGGGGATGTCGCCACGGGCATGCGAGATGAATACTCGGAGGCGTGGACTTTCTGATGGGGACAGCATTCCCGCCTGCTTCCAGAGAAGACGTTGGATGATGGCTTGCCCGACATCGCGAGTCAGTGCCCCCGGAGCGTAGGCGTTGTCATTAAGGACCAGGCCCTGCCGACTCGTGAGGGAGCTGATGACGCCTATGGACGTATTGAGCCCCTTTTGTGTCGATGATTGGGAAAACGAGGAGACTGGGCGAGTGAGATGCTAATGCGTTGTCGCGAACCGTGCACAGACTCTTCAGGTACGAAGCCCAGTTGCTGTTGTTGTCGTGTGCCGCGCTGATCATGTGGCGGCCGATAACTGGAATGACGACCGTGAATGGAGAGGTGGTGTTGTCTGGTGCGCGCCGGTCAGGAATGTTCTTGCTGTCGGTCCCGTTATCGACTTGTCCGTAGCGCGTCACAATGGGGCAGGGGGTCTCGCTCTCGGGGGTCAGGGGCAAGGACCGAGAGAAAAACCTCAATTGCGCTGCCAGCTAGTCCCGAGAAACGCTCCGAGTGGTAGTGGGTGACCAGCTCGTCGAATACGGCTTTACCAGCCCGGTCGCGAGGATGCCAGACGACGTAGATATCGAGCACCGTTGGGGAGGGGGCTGCGAGTTCATGCACTAAATCAGCCGCGGGTATGCTGTCCATCATACTGTCTTAGTCTATGCCCGCAATCATTGGTTGACAAGCTGCTGTAGACCGTCATTCAGGGGCTTTATGTTGTCGTGTCACTTGTTGACCTGTCGCGGAGTGTGCGTGATGGAAGCACGTGTGGATGCCCAGGATCAGTCGACTCGAGCTCTCATCGAGTACTACCGCGAGAATCGCACGAAGTAGTCTCGCCTGAGCGATACTCGGGGGGCCGTGCCGTGTGTGGCACGGCCCCTCTGTGTTATCGGGTTGTGCGCCGACGCCAGTAGCCGATCAGGCCGATCGTGAGGGCGGGAGCCCACAGGAGCAGCATCGGGGCGTAGGCTGCGACCAGGATGGCCAGTTGCCAGTGGTTCATTCCGTCGGCCGGGGTCTGCCCCTCGGCCAGGCCCAGCCACACGGAGCCGAACCTGATCACCAGGGTGCCATTGATGTAGTAGAGCAGGGCATTCCCGGTCCCCCCGATCGCGAGGGGCAAGAGCCGGGGGATCTCGCGTCCGCCGAGGAGGGGAAGCCAGCGGGGAACGCGCTCACCCCAGGGGTAGATGAGGCCGAGGCACAGGGTTCCAGCGAGGACCTGGATGGCCTCGAGCCCCAGGACGTAGGCCGTGGCCGAGGCGTTGGAACGGAAGAAGTCTGCCTGGGAGAAGCCGAGGTCCGCCCCGCAGAGCATCCCGATTCTCCACGCCACGGGCAAGAGGGCGCTGATGAAGGCCGTCCAGCAGGCGACGCGCGCCCAGCGCCCGGGCGGGCGACCCGTCGAGTGGCCGTGGGGTGCCTGAGGACTCATGGCCTCACTCCCAGCGGAAGAAACGCGCCGCAGCTGCGGCGCAGACGGCGCCGAAGACGACGAGAACGAGCGCTGCCACCCAGTGCTGTGCCCACCCCTCGCCCAACCAGAGACCTCGCGTCAGGTAGGTGAGTTGCGTCATCGGCGAGTACTTCGCGATGGAGAGGATACTGGGAGGGAGCATTGCCAGGGGTACCGCCGCGCCCGAGGTGAAGATGAGTGGGTACATGAGGATGTTTCCCAGCCCCTGTGCGGCGCCGACGTTACGGAATCTCCCCGCGATGAGGTAGCCCGCTGCCAGGAAAGCCGCTAGACCGAGCATAGTAGCTGCGAGTGCGGAGAAGAACGCTCCGGCTGATGCTGGGCGTACCCCGAAGCCGAGGATGGCGATGGCGTACATGGCCGCGAAGGACGCCAGGCCGAGCACCAAACGGGAGAGGACGTCGGCGGCCAGGTAGAGGGCGGGATTGAGCGGGGTTGCGCGGAAGCGACGCAGCACACCGGCTCCCCGCTGGGTCACGAGGTCGACGGGAACGATGATGAGCGCGGTGATTGCGATGACGATTCCGGGGAAGGCGGTGAAGTTCGCCTCGAGGAATCCTTTTCCGCCGAACTCGGGCGCTGGTGTGTTGCCGAAGATGAGGCCCATGCACCCGATGAAGGCGGGGGCGAAGATGAGGGTGAAGATGACGGTGACGGGTTCTCGCAGCGCGCGCATCGCGGTGACACGGCACAGCTGAATGAAGGTGTGCATGGCTCAAGCCTCCTGACGCATGTCGCGGCCGGTGAGGGCGAGGAATACGTCCTCAAGGCCGGGGGAGCTGGTGCGGATGTTTGCCACGGTGAGGCCCGCGGCCTCGATGGCTGCGATGGCAGCCTGGGGGATGCCGGTGCCCGACCACAGCATCGAGACCGAGGTTCCGGCGATCGTCACGTCGCTGATGCCGTCGATCTCGTCGAGGACGCCGGAGCCGAGCTGCCGGGACGTGCGCAGCTGAACCTTTGTGCCCTTCGTGACGGAGGCGATGAGGCCGGGCACCGTGTCGAGCGCGATGAGGCGGCCGGCGTCGATGACGGCGACGCGGTCGCACAGGGCCTCTGCCTCCTCCATGTAGTGGGTGGTCATGACCACGGTGGCTCCGCCCTGTCGGATGGAGCGCACGACATCCCACATGGCCAGTCTTGCCTGCGGGTCGAGGGCTGTGGTCAGCTCGTCGAGGAACACGACGTCGGGCTTGCCCAAGAGCGCGAGAGCGATGAAGACTCGTTGGCGCTGTCCGCCCGAGAGCTTGTCCACGTAGGAACGCCCCTTGGCTGCGATGCCGAGCTCGTTAAGGAGTTGTGTCGGGTCGGCGGGGTCGGAGTACATGGAGGCGAAGAGTGCCATCGCCTCGTTGACGGTGATCTTGGGGGCAGGGCTGCTGTCTGTAGCTGGACGCCGATCCTTTCTCGCCATCGTGTGGAGGGGCGGGAGGGATCCTCACCCAGGACGTCGATGGTGCCGCTCGTGGGGCGGCGTAGGCCCTCAAGGCATTCCATGAACGTCGTCTTGCCTGCCCCGTTGGGGCCGATGATTCCGAAGATCTCGCCGGGGTGGACCTCCAGTGATACGCCGTTTACGGCGGTGAGGTCGCCGTAGCGCTTGGTGACATCCGTCGCGCGGATAGCTGGGGTTGTCATGAGTTCTCCTGAAGATGCTGTTGACTGGTGTCACGAGGCGGGGGCTGCGTCTGCGGGGCCGCTGTCCGCCTCGGGGGGCGTGTTGCCCGCCATGGTGTTGCGTACGAGAGCCGCGATGGGGTTCGTGTCCGCGTGTTGGGAGACGAGAACCGATAGTGGGATGAGGGCGAGGCCTTGGGATGGGTCGGTGAGGACGACCAGCTGGTCGCCGGGTTCGAGTCCGAGGGACTTGCGAGCCTGGGCGGGGATCGAGACCTGTCCTCGAGTTCCCACGGTGACGGTTCCGAAGAATCCACGCCCTCCGGGTCCGTAGTGCGCGGGGTTGCGTGGTGTCATGTGTGTGTCCTCTCCGCCATGTCAGATATAGCATGCAAAACATGTATGCATGTATTATCCGTCTTGGAGAGGATTTCGCGCGAGTGTTGAATTGTGATCTAGAACATGCTCTATGGCGGTTGTGTGAGCTCTCTGGGCATGTAGCTGACGCCTTGGGGCACTATCCGGTGTCCCAAGGCGTCAGCAAGCGCGTACTATGCCCGGCTTCTCAGGTAGGCGCGGTGCCTGGCCAGGAGAATGGCCCCTCCTACTCCCGCAGCCACGACGAGGCCAAGAAGACCCGATTGTGCCCCCGAGTTTGCGAGCCTGGGGCCCTCGCCCGAGGGAGAGGCGTCTCGGGGTGGCTCGCGCTCGGGCTTGGCTCACTCCGTGCTAAGGAACGCGGAAAACGCAGCTTGGACCACACCAAGCGGTGGTCCGAGGTCGGAAACGGATACAGACCGGTCAAACGGAAAGCCTCGTCCTCGCGCGTCGGCCAGAACACCCCCGCGTCCTCGACCTCGGTCCCGGTGTTTGGTAGGACGTAGTCAATGCGCAGGTTCCCCGGCCGCGGAGTGTCGTTAAAGTCGCCGGTATCGTACTTGGGCTCCGTCCTATGCTCCAGGTTTGCGCCTCCCTGAAGCTCGGCTTCGCGCTGGCCTCCCAGTGAGGTCGGCGCCGTGTCCAGCACTCGGGAGTTTGTCAGCAGCTGATCGATGGCACCCGGGTAGGAGTCCCCGTCAAGGGGGTCCGAGTTGTAGTCCCCGAGGATCACGAAATTGGCATCCGCGCTCAGGCCTCCCCGCGCTCCGTTGTCGTCGTAAAGGTAGTCGGCTCGGTTCGAGACGTAGTCCGCCCACAGCCGGATCTCGTCGAAGTTCCGCTTCTTGTTACGCTGCTCGGCTCCGTCGAATGACGGTGGCGTTGGGTGCGCCGCCAGCACGTGGATTGTCGTGCCATCAACATCGATCGGCAGGTCCGCGTGAGTCTTCGAAGACAGGGGGAAGCCGTCGAGCGCCTCGTCGGAGTACCAGCCGGTGCCGTCGTTGTTGGTGGGCAGGAGAGCGCCCGGCATATCCTTCCATAGGAAGTGCTGGAAGGTGCGAACCTGCTCATCCTTGATCGGGTACTTGGAGTAGACGACGAATCCGTACTGGCCTGGAAACTTGCCGAAGCCCCAGGCATCGGAGGGGCCGGAGGTGCTTCCGTCCCCGTCCAGGTCGAAGCCGCTGGGGACGCCCGTGTTTACCGAACCCGACCACGAGTAGGGGTAGGACACGGGCTGGGCACCGTTGTGTGGGACTTCGAGGTAGTTCGTGCGAAAGAGGTCAACCGCAGCCGCGGTGGCGTCGTAGTCGAACTCGTTGATCAAAATGATGTCTGGGTTCACCCGCTGGATGGTCTCTGCGACGTTCGATGCCTGGGCGTTGTCTGCTGTGGCCAGGTCGTCAAGAAGCTGACCCGGGGCGTCTCGGTTAAGGCTAGCGTTGAAGGTGGCCACCGTGAGGACATCGGTTGTCGACGACCGTGGGGGATCGGCGAGCGCGGGGGCTGCCGCCAGTAGGCACAGGGATAGGGGAAGGCACGCCGCGGTGGCTGCCGAGAGGGGCTTCATTGCCAAAGTCTCCTTCATCACCGTTGGGATGTGTACGACAGATGGTAGATCCCCGGGTGGGCAACAAACAAGGATGCGGTAGTAGCGGGAGGAGAAGGGCGGGTAGCCTGAATGGCGCGACTGCTAGTCGAAGCAGCCCTGCGAGTAAGGAATCGAGGTTTCCATGGTTTCAACAGCTTCCCTGGTATCCATGGGCGTCAGCGCTCTAGCCACGCTCGTCCTGCCGATCGTTATCCTCGTCGTTGTGCGGCGCAGGTGGCGCTTCTCCCTGTGGTCCGCTGCCGTCGGCGCGCTCGTGTTCGTCGTGTTTGCTCTCCTCGAAGGGGAAACGCACTCGCTTGTATTCGCGGCCGTCCCAAGCCTGCGCAGTAGCCCCGCCCTCACACCCTCTACGGGGCGCTCGCGGCCGGAGTGTTCGAGGAGCTCGGGCGGGTGTGTGGCTTCGCCGTGCTGCGAGCAAGCGATCGACGCCCCGACGACGTCGGGCGCGCCCTCGGGGCGGGCATTGGACACGGAGGCATCGAGGCAATGCTGCTCGTGGGAGTGGGGATGGTCTCCAGCCTCGTGACCTCGGTGAGCATCATCAACGCGGGGGCCAGCGAGGCGTTCCTCGCCGGCTTGCCCGACGCCCAGCGCGACACCGTCGCCCACCAGCTCGACTCACTCATCAATACCCCCGCGCCGCTCTACCTGCTGGGCATCGGCGAGCGCGCCATCGCCATTGCCTTGCACATCACCCTGTCGGTCCTGGTCTGGATGGCGTTCACGGGGCGGATCCGCCGCTGGTGGATCCTCGGGGCGATCCTCGCCCACGCCCTCGCGGACGCTGGGGCGGCCCTGTATCAGAGCGGGGCGGTGAGCGTGTTCGTGGCGCAGGGGTGGGCGCTGATCGTCACCGTCGTCCTCGCACTGGCGGTCAGGCGAATCTACGTGTCCGCCATGGCGCCGCTCGCCCGCGGGGCCGCGCAGGCCTCGTGAGCGAGCGACGGGCGGGACATGAGCTCACGCGGGAATGTCGCGGACGCGGTAGGTGATGAGGCCGCCAGCACAGCACGCGATGCCCACGCCGAGCTGGACGGCAGGGGCATCCAGTGGGTCGTTCCCCACGGATCGACCACGTGCCCGAGGACGGACAGGTCCTGTGCCCACGCCGGCATGTCGATGAGGCCCCCGAAGAGACGCGCGAAGGAACTCCACGCGATGACCGCCCACGCCAGGGACCGCCACCGGGGCGCAGCTCCCACCAGGAACACGGCGATGCCCGCCGCCGCCACGACCCCCGGTAGCTGGGTGAGCGTGGAGACGAGCGCGCGACCGGCAGCGTGGTCCTCGCTCACCTGGGTGGCCGTCGCCGCCGCCAGTGCTGCCCCGGACACGAGGAGCAGGACCACCCCGGCGCCGATGGCGTCGGCCACCGCCGCCACGAGCGTGCGCGTGCGCGGGACCCCGCAGGCCAGCACCGCCTCGGACAGCCCCCTCTCCTCCGACGCAGCCAGGCCGAGCACCCGTTGGACGACCGCAGTGGCCACGAGGGCCACCATCACGACCGCGAGCAACGTGGTGTACTGGACGACGGGCCGCATCTCGGGGGCCATCTTGTCGACGTAGGCGGCGCTCGCCGGGTTGTTGGCGATCAGGTCGGACAACCCGCCCGACATCGCGCCGAAGAGCGCCCCCGCGAGCGCCAGCGCGAAGGCCCAGGCCGCCAGGCGCCGAACGCCCAGGCGCGCGGTCAGGCCCAGCGGGCTGCGCACGCGCCACCGCCTGGCGGACATCGAGCGCTCGGCCAACACCGCCCCCAGCAGCTCCCGGCGGGAGTGAAGCAGTGCCGCCAGTGCCACCAGAGCGGCGACCACGAGCGCAAAGACGGCGAGTACCCATACGCGCTCCGCCCCGAAGGGCTCGGCGACATCCCGCCAGGCCAGGGGGCTCAGCCACCGCAGCCACGCGGCTCCCGTCTCGTCGGCCAGGACGCGGACGGTGACGGCCGCCCCGAGGACCGTGAAACACAGTCCTCGCGCAGCCGAGGTGTCCCGCACCAACTGCGAGGCCACCAGGGCGATCCCGGCGCAAGCCCATCCCTGGGCGATGGCCACGCCCCCGAACACGAGCGCCCCCTCGTAGGGGCGTCTCGCCCACGACGGCATCCACGCCGATCAGCGAGACCGCCAGACCCGCGCCCGTGAGCGCCATCGCGCCCAGCGCCCACGCGGTCGCCGAGGCGAAGGGCACCCAGCGGCCGGCGCCCGCCCCGAGGACGACCTCGACGTGGTCGTCCTGCTCGTCACGCCTGGCCAGCGCGGTCGTGAGCATGATCGCCATGATCGCCACGAACCACATCAGGTACCCGCCGTCCTCCCAACTGGCGAACTCTCCCACACCGCCGGTGGCGGGGAGGGGGCCGAAGAGCAGGCGCACGCCGGGCGCGTCGCGCATCTGGGTGAGGAGTGCGGTGCGCTCCTCGAAGGAGGGGTAGGTGCGCTGCAGGGCGATCGGATGGCCCAGCAGGAACAGCCACAGCGGCACCATCCACGCGAGCACCTGCCACCTGTAGCGGCGCGTCGCCAGCCCCAAGCACGGGCGCAGTCCCGTGAACGCGCTCATGACGGCGCCCCCTGGTCCCCCGAGTAGTGGCTCATGAACAGGTCCTCCAGGCTTGCCGGCTCCACTTGGACGTCGTCCGCGCCCAGTTCCGCGACCACGCCCAGGACCGCGGGGACCAGGGAGGAGGGGACGCGGGTCTCCACGCGGGTGCTGGTGGGGCGGACGGGGGCGCCGAGCCCAGCCAGGGTCTCGACGAGGCGGGGGCGGCGCGCGTCCGATTCGCCGACGCCGATGCGGATGGCGGTATTTGCCAGGGAACGCAGGTGCGACAGGTCGCCGCTCTCCACGGTGCGCCCGTCCTTGATGATCGTCACGTGCGAGCACAGGGTCCTGGACCTCCGCCAGGATGTGGCTGGACAGCAGGACGGTGGCGCCCCCTGTCGGCGGCCTCGCGGACCGTGTCCGTGAAGACCCGCTCCATGAGGGGGTCCAGGCCAGAGGTCGGCTCGTCGAGGATGAACAGGTCCACCGGCGCGGACAGGGCGGCCACGAGCGCCACCTTCTGCGCGTTGCCCTTGGAGTAGGTCCGCACTTTCTTGGTGGGGTCCAGGTCGAAGCGCTCGGTGAGTTCCTTCTCGCGGGCGCGGTCGCGCGAGCCGCGCAGGCCCGCCAGGGTGTCGAGCACCCTGCCTGCCCGTGAGGCTGGGCCACAGGCTCACCGATCCGGGTACGTAGGCGAGGCGGCGGTTGATGGCGGATGCTTCGTGGGTGGGGTCCATCCCCAGGACCCGGGTGCGGCCGCCGTCAGCCCGATACATGCCGAGCAGTACGCGGATCGTCGTGGACTTCCCCGCGCCGTTGGGGCCCAGGAATCCGTGGATCTGGCCATGCCCGATCCCCAGGTCGAGGCCGTCCAGGGCCTTGACCCTCCCGAAACTCTTGATGAGGCCCTCGGCCTCAATGAGATTAGACAATGTTCCAGTCCTTTCCTGTTTTCTCTTCGAGTACGGGCCCGAACTCCGGGTCCGCCTGCAAGCGGCGAACCAGGTCGCTAATGACGCGCCTCTGGTCGGGCTCGGGGTAGCCGATCGCGGAGAGCAGGGCCACCCGCTTCCACAACAGGTGCCCGGGCCCGCCGCTGGGCAGGTCGCGCAGCAACGCCAGGGCGGTGGTCCTGTTGCGCTCGAGGATGGCCCACTCGGCCTCCTCGAGATCCTCGATGACGCGCTCCCTCTTCTCGTCGCTGTAGGCGCCGGGGTAGCGGCTGCGGTCGAGTGTGGCGAACGTGGTGAGCATGCGTACCACCGCGCGGCGGTCCTCGTCGCTGAGCCCCTCGATGAACGGGCCCAGCGAGGCCGGGATGAGGCCTGAGATCGCCAGCGCCAGGACCATGCGCCGGTCCGTGTGGATGATGGGCAGCGTGGCCGGGTCCTCGACGAGGTCCTCGAGATGATCGTAGAAGCGCTCCAGGACGATGGGCAGGGGCGAGAGCGCCTCGCCGGAGCGCACCCTGGCCACGAGCTCATCGATGCGGGCGCGCTGGTGGTGCAGGACCTCGATGCGGGCGTCGATCTGCGCCCGCGTGGCGAGCAGGTCCGCCTCGATGGCGCTGCGCCCCTGGGCGGGTTCCTCGGGCAGCATCTGGGCGATCTTCGCCAGGGGGATCCCGGACTCGGCCAGCCACCGTATGCGCAGCAGGCGCGCTAGGTGCTCGATGCCGTAGTCGCGGCGCCCCGCGACGAGTGGGGGCACGGGGAGTAGGCCCAGGCGGTGGTAGTAGCGCACCGTCCGGGTCGTGGTCCCCGCCAGGTCTGCCATCACTTTCACTCTCATGGGCACCATCGAACACTGTGACCCGACGTCGCTGTCAAGGGCACGAGAGTCGCGGGCCGTCGGTCGCGGACTCGGCGCACTCGCGATCCCCCTCTGATCGACGCCGATCGTTCACGGAACGCTCGCGTGAGTCGCTAGTATGGCGTCATGAAAAACCTTGATCGTCGGCGCTGGGATTTCGGGACTCGCGTGCGCGGATGCGCTCGCTCGGAGCGGCCAGGACGTGGTGCTCTACGAGGCGAGCGCGCGAGCGGGTGGTCGCATTCAAACGGCTACGGTGGCCGGTTGCCGGGTTGAGGTCGGAGCGAACTTCCTGTCCTCGACATACCGTGTCATCCCCCGTATAGCCAAGCGCCTCGGGGTGGCGCTGCGCCCCATTCGTTCACGCGCAGGAATCATCGTTGACTCGGCGGCGCTCACCTACGGTCCCTCCGCATACTCGATGGTGCGCGCCGGAGTGATCGGGTGGGGCGACGCCGCACAGGCGGGATGGCAGCTTGCCCGTCAGTTCCCGCGCCTGGCGAAGGCCAATCCGGCTGATCCCGCCCACTGGGCAGACATCGACGTGCCCGCCGACGAATGGTGTTCCGCTCGCTTTGGCGAGGCCTTCACCCGCGCGGTCATCGGCTCGTCGTTTCGGGGATACTACTTTCAGGATCTTGCGCAGACGTCGGCGTCGGCGGCGCTGGCCATGGTGTCCTACGGCGCGCGTCCCTTCGTCACGCTCACCGCGGATCCCGGGCTTGAAGCGATCCCTCGGGCGCTCGCCTCGGGCCTGACCGTTCACTACGAGGCTCCCGTTGCTCGCGTCGAACGAGATGAGGGCGGTGCCGCGTTGGTCCTCGCCAATGGGACCGTGGTGGAGGGGGACCGGATCGTCTTGGCTGTTCCGGGACCCGCAGCCGCTTCGCTCCTCGCGGATCCGTCCCCGCTCGAAGCCCAGCTCCTGGCGACCCCCTATAGCTCCGGGCTCCTGGTCGTTCTCGCGTGTAGCCGGCGCCTTGAGGAAAGGGAGCTGGGGGGCGCGTACGGTCTCCTTGCGTCGCCGAGCCAGGCTGGCCCCATCGCCGCGTTGTGTGTGGCGAGCCGCGCGGGGCATGCGGCACCGGGCGCGGATGCCGTCACCGTTATGTTTGACGGAGAGGCTGCGCAGCGCTTGATGGTCATGGGGGAGTCCGACACTGAGGTGACCGCTCGGGCGGTCGCGGCGGTGTGCGAGCTCGCGCCAACTGTGGGAGACGCCGTTGATCTGGAAGCGAGCCGCGTCGTCAGGATCCCTCACGCGATGCCGACCTGCCGGGTTGGGCGAGTCAGTCAGGTTCGCCGCTATCGCAAGGAGCATACGGGGCCGGTGATTCTCGCGGGTGATTACTTGGCATTCCCGTGGTCGGATTCGGCGGCGCTGACGGGCCTGTGGGCAGCGAACTGTGCGAGGGTATCGGGCGAGCGCGACTGAGGAACATGCGGTTGCGCCGAGTCGAGCGTGCGCGGGTCATCGCGTGTTAGCAAGATCTGTGGGGCGGTAGCGGTTTGTGGTGCTGGCGATCGTAACTGGCGAAGCTGTCGTGGGCTGCGTAGGGATAGTTTGTCTCGTGCCGTCTGGTGGTCCATTGTCTCGCACCTGTGGTGCCTGAAGAATCCGGCTTCATAGCACACCGTGTTATTACCGACGATGAGCGTCGGATAGTTCATCATGTTTGTCGATTGAATAGCCCCACGCATGTTGAAAAAATACGTCAGATAATCAATACGGTGAAGGTGGCAGTGCAGGGTTGAAGGTACGCGTATGCGCATCAAAGGGAATTTGTAGTAACTATCCAAAAGGGTTGTCTGATACTTATTGGAACAAAATTGTAATGCGAACCTTAGGCGCGCCTCTGTTTAGTCGTCAGACGACTGTTTTGCGCTTTGAGAGCCACGTCTTAGTGATCTTAGAATGCAAAATGAGCAAACAATTGGACCCAGATCGTCCGCAATATAGGCGACGTTAACGCGTTCCGCGCCAGTATTGATATAGGTCGATTTTGGACGAGTAAGGTCCGGAATTCTAGGAAATAATTTGGGACCAAGGTCAGGATTGACCTGGTTCGCTCTCGATACTATTGACAGCACAAAGTTCCGCGAGTGCTACTGGTAGCCACGCTTCATGGTTAACGATGATCAGAATAGTGGCTCGACGTTGGTAAATTCCTGGATTTTCATTCAATGGTGAAGATACATGACATAGTCGCGGGGCGATGTCAACAAATTGATTTCCCAGCCTCTCAATTTCATGAAAGGTGGTCGCAGTGCTGAGCATGCTCACCCAGGAGCGCCACGCGAACGATCTCTCGCGTGGACACCGCTTCTTCCTGCTCGTTCTGGTCTCTATCGGCAGCTCCATCATCTACACCCCCGTCTACCTGCAGTACGTCTTCGAGGACCCGTTGGGTAAGGCGCTGATTGCCTCGGGTGGTGCCACCACCGACAACGTCACGACGGTCATGGGCACCCTCCTGAGCGCCTACGCGATCACGGCCCTCGTGTGTTACCTGCCCTCCGGCATCGTCGCCGACATAGTCCGCGTTCGTACGCTGTCCTGGATCGGCTTCGGCATCACCGCGCTCCTCACCTTCTGGTACGCGATGTTCCCGTCGCTGACGACCATTCGCCTGCTGTTTGTGGCGATGGGAATCTCCACGATCCTCATCTGGTGGGGCATCCGCTACAAGCTCGTGCGCCTGATCTCCGACGAGGACGGCTACTCGCGTAACATCGGCATGTCCTACGCCTTCTACGGCCTCGCCGGTCTGATCCTGGGCTTCTTCAACTCCTGGCTTGTCACCCACCTCGCCTCGCAGGGTGACATCATCCCCATGCGCGTCCTGCTGTTCATCCTGGGCGGCATCATCATGGTCCTCGCGGTCCTATCCTTCTTCTTCATCCCGAAGTTCGCCGGCGAGATCGGCTCCTCCGAGGGAGGCTTCGAGGTCAAGCAGCTCGGTCAGGTCCTCATCAACCCCGTCGTCTGGCTCGCCGCCGCGACGCTGTTCTTCGTGTATTTCTTCTACACGGGCGTCAACCAGACGACCGGCTACATGAAGGACGTCATGAACCTGGCTCCCGCCGTCGTCACGATGGTTGCGACCGTCCGCACCTACGGCGTCTCCCTCCTGTCCGCCCCCATCTTCGGTGGCGTCGCCGAAAAGGTTGGTTCCCCCTCGCGCGTCATCGCGACCGGCTCGATCATTGCCGCACTGCTCTTCGGTGTCTTCGTCTTCCTGCCCTCCGGCGCGAACGCGTTCCTCACCGCCGCCCTGGTCATCGTCCTGGCCTTCATGGCTAACGGTGTCTTCGGCATCGTCTCCTCGCAGCTGACTGAGGGCAAGGTGAGCCCCGCGGTCTTCGGTACCGCTTCGGGCCTGCTCTCTGTCATCGGCTTCCTGCCCGACACCTTCTCCTACACCTGGTTCGGCTCGATCCGCGACGCCGCTCAGCGATGATAAGGAAGCGGCCTTCCACCAGATCTTCATGATCCTGGGTAGTACCGCGATCCTCGCGGCACTGTGCGCCATTGGTCTCCTCCTGGTCGTTCGCGCCCGCGCGAAGAAGACCGGGCAGAACTGATTAGCAACGGACATCGCAAAGGATCACCTCGTGGGTCACAAGTATAACGTTCCGGCCATGTGGACCGAGCAGATGGGCCACGTCGTCGCCAAGCAGGATGAACTTGCCGCGGGCGCGTACGTGACCGGGCAGAGCCTCGACGACATGCGTGCCGCCTACCGCAAGGAGCGCGCGTTCTGGAACGAAGGAGGCCCCGAGGTGTTCTCGAGCGAGGACGTCATGGTTCCGACTCGCTACGGGCAGGTGCGCGTGCGCCACTACCGCCCGAGCGGGGAAGGCCAGCGTCCCCTCATCGTCTACGTGCACGGCGGCGGCTGGGTGATCGGCGACGTGGATACTCACGACCGCATCACCCGCACCCTGTGCCACCTGACCGGTGCCGCGGTTGTGAGCGTGGACTACACGCTCGCCCCCGAGGCCCGTTTCCCGCGCCAGATTCACGAATGCCGCGACGTCGTCGCGCACATTCGTGAGAACGCGGTGCAGTGGGGCATCGATCCCGAGGACGTGTCCTTCGCCGGAGACTCCGCCGGAGCGAACATGTCCATGGCGACGATGCTCATGATGCGCGACGAGGGCTCGCTCACGTCCGTGCGCGCCATGCTCCTGTACTACGGCGTCTACGGGCTCAAGGACTCCTTGTCCATGCGCCTCCTGGGCGGAGCATGGGACGGCCTGACCGAGGCCGACTATCAGTACTACCTCGACCAGTACTTTGCCGATCCCGCGGACGTGAGCGACTGCTACTTCAACATCCTGGGATCCGACTTTAGCCAGGGCATCCCGCCCTGCTACGTCGTGTCCGCCGGCCTGGACCCCCTGCGCGACGACTCGCGCACCCTGGCCGACATCCTCAATCTGTGCAGCGTTGCTCACCTCTACAACGAAGTCGAGGGCGTCATCCACGGCTTCCTGCATCACTCCAAGATGCTCGACGACACCATGGATGTGCTCTCTGAAGGCGCGCACTTTTTCACCGAACACCCTATCCACCGCTGAGCACGACGCTCACACACAGAAAGTGATCCGACATGGAATTTTTCGCTCAATGAAGATCAGCAGCTCATGGTCGACGCCTTTACTGAGGTTATGCGTTCGCGCAACTGGGATGCATACTTCCACGAGTGCGATGAAAAGCACGAGTACCCGATCGAGTGGACGGAGGCCATCTGTGAGCTCGGCTTCGACCGCATCCTCCTGCCCGAGGAATACGACGGCCTCGGCGCCGACTGGGTGACCCTGACTGCCGCCTACGAGGCGCTCGGCCGCGAAGGTGGCCCCACCTACGTGCTCTACCAGCTTCCCTGCTGGGAAACCGTCCTGCGTGAGGGCACCGACGAGCAGAAGGAAAAGATCCCTGTCCTTCGTCGGCACCGGTAAGCAGATGCTCAACTACGCGATGACCGAGCCGTCAGCCGGATCCTCGTGGGATGACATGCGCACCACCTACACCCGCAAGGACGGCAAGGTCTACCTCAACGGACACAAGACCTTCATCACGTCCTCGCTGTACGCCCCCTACCTGGTCGTCATGGCCCGCGACGCCGACAACATGGACACCTACACCGAGTGGTTCGTCGACATGAACCTGCCGGGCATCACCAAGGAGCCCCTCGGCAAGCTCGGCCTGCGCATGGACTCGTGCTGCGACGTCTACTTCGACAATGTCGAACTTGAGGAGAAGGACCTCTTCGGCACCGAGGGCAACGGCTTCCGCCGCGGTGTGGCTGACTTCGACCTTGAGCGCTTCCTCGTCGCCCTGACCAACTACGGCACCGCCTACTGCGCGTTCGAAGACGCCGCCAAGTACGCCAACCAGCGTATCCAAGGAGGTCAGGCGATCGCCCGCCACCAGCTCATCCAGCTGAAGTTCGCTGAGATGAAGGTGCGCCTGACCAACATGCGCAACATGCTTTACGAGATCGCCTGGAAGCACGACAATGGCCTGCTCTCGCGCGGCGACTGCTCGATGGCCAAGTACTACTGCTCCGAGGCCTCGTTCGACGTCGTGGACCGCGCCCTGCAGGTCCTGGCCGGCGTAGGCATCACCGGCGACCACCGCATCCAGCGCTTCTACCGCGACCTGCGCGTGGACCGCGTCTCCGGTGGCACCGACGAAATGATGATCCTCACCACCGGCCGTTCCGCCCTCTACCCCTACCGCTGACCCGAACATCTGAGAACGAAAGGACGAATACCCATGGCACTGCCAACGGATAAGCCGTCATTCGGCGTCCTCGATGGCGTCAAGGTCGTCTACTCCGCCGTTGAGATCGCAGCCCCCACGGCTGCGGCCATCATGGGCGAGTGGGGCGCCGACGTCACGTGGATCGAGAACGTATGGACCGGCGACTCGATGCGCGACACCGCGTGGGTCAAGGAAATGGAGCGCCGCAACATGCGCTCGATCTCCATGAACCCCTTCACCGACGAAGGCAAGAAGCTCTGCGCGCCATTGTCAAGGACGCGGACATCTTCATCGAGTCCGGCAAGGGCCCGATGTACGCTCGCAAGGGCATCACGGATGAGTTCCTGTGGGAGATCAACCCCAAGCTCGTCATCGTGCACGTCTCCGGCTTCGGCCAGTACGGTGACGAAGCGCAGATCAACTCCGCCGCTTACGACTTGACGGTCGCCGCATACGCGGGCATCGTCGCGCAGAACGGCTCCGTCGATCAGCCGATGAACATCTCTCCCTACCTGGGCGACTACATCAACTCGCTGATGATCATCTCTTCGTCCCTGGCCGCGTTGCACCGTGTGGGCGTCACGGGCGAAGGCGAGAGCATCGACATGGCCATGTACGAGACTCTCCTGCGTGTGGGCACGTACTACATGATGGACTACATGAACGCGGGCATCTCCTACCCGCGTCCGGGTGCGCGCCATCAGAACCTGTGCGGCATCGGCATCTACGAGTGCAAGGACGGCTTCATCGGCCTGTGTCTCTACGGCGTACCGCAGAACAAGTACCTGCTGGAGGCCATCGGCCTGGGCGAGCTGTGGGGCACCGACGAGTACCCCGAGGGCACCTCGGCCCTGTGGCTCGACAGCCCCAAGGCGGACCTCATCCAGGAGACCCTGGAGGCCTACCTGAAGACCCAGTCCAAGTACGACGTGCAGCGTGACTTCGTTGCGCACCGCATCGCCGCCCAGGTCGTCAACGAGTTCGGTGACATCCTCGAGGCCGAGCACGTGCAGGCCCGCGAGTGCTTTGTTGAGTGGGAGAACGCGGAAGGCAAGACCATCAAGGGTCTCAACACCTTCCCGAAGTTCCGCCGCAACCCGGGTGCCTTCTGGCGTCCGATGCCCGCCCTGGGTGGGGACACACGCGACATCCTCAAGCGCGCTGGTTACGCCGACGATGCCATCGAGGCCCTGATCGCGTCCGGCACCGTCAAGGCAGCCGACGAGGACTGATCGAATGACCAGCTCGACGTGGGTGCCAGAGAACACCACAGTTGCTCAGCTGTGGCAGCGGCAGGTGATGGAGCGCGCAGACCGCGAGTTCCTCGTGTACGAGGACGTGGACGCCTCCGAGGTGTCCCGCTTCACCTACCGTGAGTTCGACGCGCGCGTCAACACGTGTGCCAACGCCCTCGTTGTGAGGGGTGTTGAGGCCGGAAGCCGCGTTGCCCTCTACCTCCACAATTGCGTCGAATTCGTGGAGTGCACCCTGGCCCTGGCGAAGATGGGGGCTATCGCGGTCCCCGTCGATGCCACGTCGGCACCCTGCGAGCTGGGGCGCATCATGGGCCTGTGCGAGGCTCAGATGCTGATCACCTGCGTGAACAACCTCGGAGAGGTCCTCTCCCACCCTGCCCGAGTCCATGACGGACATCGTGGCGGTGGGGAGGCCGTCTCGGGGACGAGGCCGGGGCACAGTGCGTTCGCCTGGCTGACCTGCGGGCGGACGCCTCCGACTCCTTCGAGGCGAACCCGAACGTGGGACCCATGGACGTGTGCGAGATTCTCTTCACCTCGGGCACGACCTCGGCGCCAAAGGGCGTCATGATCACGCACGCGAATGTCGTCTTCTCGGGGGTTTTCGTCAACTGGGAACTGGACATGAATCCCGAGGACCGCTACATGACCTCCATGGTTGCGGCCCGCGTGAACTTCCAGCTGTCGGCGCTGGCACCCGTCCTGACGATGGGCGCGACGCTCATCATGCTGTCGCGATACTCCGCGACGCGCTTCTGGCGTGAGGCGCGCGAACACCGCGCGACCCTCGTGCAGGGCATGGCGATGATCGTTGCGACCCTCTTGCGTCAGCCCGTCGACCCGGAGGAACGCAACCACCAGGTCCGCGAGATGCACTACTTCCTGCCCCTGAGCGCAAAGGAAAAGGAAGCATTCGAGGAGCGTTTCGGCGTGACGCTGCTCAACAACTACGGGTCCACCGAGTGCCTCATCGGTGCGGTCACGGACCCGCCTCACGGCGAGCGTCGCTGGCCCTCGATCGGCCAGGCGGGGCCCGGCTACGAGGTCCGCGTCGTTGACTGCCAGGGTACCGAGCTGCCCGAGGGCGAGGTCGGCGAGCTCGTCCTCCACGGCGTCCCCGGAGTCAGCCTCATGGCCGGCTACTGGAACAACCCCGAGGCGACCGCCGAGGTTCTCTCCGAAGACGGCTGGTACCGCACCCACGACTTCGCCTACGTCGAGGACGGCTGGGTCTACTTCATGGATCGGCGCATCGACCTCATCAAGCGCTCGGGCGAATCGGTGTCCTCTGCCGAGGTTGAATGCACGATCGAGAGCCTCGACGGCGTGCAGGAGGTCGCCGTCATCGGCGTGCCCGACGGAGTGCGCGGCCAGGCCGTCAAGGCCTTCGTCGTCGCGGAATCCGGCGCTGGCCTCGACCCCCAGGCCGTCATCGACCACTGCGAGGAACGCCTGGCGTCCTTCAAAGTGCCCAGTTACGTGGAGTTCGTCGAGGAACTCCCGCGGGGAAGCTACGGCAAAGTCAACAAGCAACTCCTCGCAACCTCTTGAATCCATCCCATTGAAAGGATAATGAACGATGGCAATCAATACCGAGATGGTCGGACAGACCTTCGGTCCCTTCGTCCGTGACTACACCTTCCGCGACCTGGAGCTCTTCGCCCTCGGTTGTGGCGCGGGTATCGACGGCAAGGACGGCCTCGAGTACCTGAATGAGCACGATGAGCGCGACCCCCAGCTCAAGGTGCTGCCCATGTTCGGTGCCATGCTGATCGTCGACTCCGAGGTCACCCGCACGATCGACTACGGCTACAACTACGCCGGATCGCTGCACTGGGGCTTCGACATTCGCTTCCACCAGCCCATCACCAAGATGGCCGACCACCTGGAGACCAAGGTCCGCCTCGAGGGCCTCTACGACCGCGGTGAGGGCCGTGGCCTGCTCGCCCAGCACATCGGCGACACCTACGACTCGGACGGCAACCTGCTCTTCACCAACGAGTCCTGGGACTGCCTGATCTACGACGGCGGCTGGGGCGGCCCCAAGCCTCCGAAGGACATCGTCGAGATGCCCGAGCGTGACGCTGACGTCGAGGTTGTCGAGACGATCCCCGAGAACCAGGCTCTCATCTACCGTCTGTCGGGGGACTACCACCCGCAGCACATCGATTGGGATTACGCCGCCGAGAACGGCGAGCCCCGCCCGATCCTGCACGCGATCTCCTACGCGGGCGTCGTCATGCGTCACGCCATCAACGCCTTCGTTCCCGGCGAGCCGGAGCGCATCACCCGCTTCAAGACCCGCATCACCTCGCCGGTCCACCCCGGCACCACGCTCAAGACCAAGCTGTGGAAGGTCGCCGAGGGCGAGCTGCGCTTCATGCTCGTCGACGCGGACGCCGACGAGACCGGCGCCAAGCCGCACCTGAACTGGGGCATCATCGAATACCGCTGACGCACCTCGCGGGGTAAAGGCGCCCCGCGCCCGGGGCGCGGGAGAGGCCCCTAGCACCTCTCCCGCGCCACACCCACCACACGACTGCACACACGCTTACACCGGAAAGGAGAACATCGTGGCTCACAACGACACCGTGATCGACCTCGAAGACCTCGAGATGACACCGCTGCTCAAGCGCGTTATCGTCTTCTCCTCGGGCGGCCCCTTCCTGGAGGGCTACGTCCTGGCCATCATCGGCGTGGCGATGCAGGCAATGGGCAACGACCTCGTCCTGGACGCGCACTGGCGCGGGCTCCTCGGCGTCGCCTCCCTCGTCGGCCTGTTCCTCGGTGCCTCCTTCGGCGGATGGCTCACCGACCTGATCGGCCGACGCAAGATGTTCGTCATCGACCTGGTCGTCATCGCCGTCCTGTCGATCCTGTGCGCCGTTGTCCAGAACCCGATCTCGCTGCTCATCCTGCGTTTCCTCGTGGGCGTGGCCGTGGGCGCGGACTACCCGATCGCGACTTCGATGATCGCCGAATTCTCGCCGCGCAAGTACCGCGCGGGAGCCATGGGTATCATTGCCGCAGCATGGTACCTGGGTGCTAACGTCGCGGCCCTGGTCGGCTTCTGCCTGTACAACACGGCGCACGGCTGGCGCTACATGCTGGCCTCCTCCGCGATCCCCTGCATCCTGATCCTCATCGGCCGCTGGGACATCCCCGAATCCCCGCGCTGGCTCGTCTCCAAGGGTCGCGCCGCGGAGGCGCAGGCGATCGTCCACAAGACCCTGGGAGCCAACGTTCGCCTTCCCAAGGCCGAAGAGGCCGCCAAGACCTCGGTGTCGAAGGTCCTGCGCGGCGTCTACCTGCAGCGCATCATCTTTATCGGCGTCATCTGGCTGTGCCAGGCGATCCCCATGTTCGCGTTCTACACCTACGGCGAGCAGATCATCGGCAGCGCCATCGGCCTCGAGCACGGGCGCGACGCCCTCCTCGTCGAGCTCCTCGTTGGCACGTTCTTCATGCTCGGGACCTTCCCCGCCATGTACCTGTGCGAGCGGATCGGCCGCCGCCCCCTCATCATCGGATGCTTTGGCGGTATGACGATTGCCCTGGCTATCGTGGGCTTCTTCCCGGGTGCGGGCATTGGCCTCATCATGGGCTGCCTCATCGCCTATGCGCTCCTTGCGGGTGGCCCGGGCAACCTCGAGTGGCTCTACCCCAACGAGCTCTTCCCGACGGAGGTGCGCGCCACCGCCATGGGCTTCGCGATGTCGCTGAGCCGCATCGGCACCGTCGTCTCGCTGTACATCCTGCCCTCGTTCATGGAGACCCACGGCTTTGGCGCGACGATGCTCGCCGGTGCGGTGATCTCCGTCCTGGGTACCGTCGTCTCGCTCATCTGGGCCCCCGAGACGCGCGGGTACACGCTCGCCGAAACCGGTTCCGTCGATTTCAAGGGGCGTTGAGATGTTCACGATCGAACAGATGACCGTCGGAGCGTGGAAGGCCGAGTGCTACGCCCTCACGAACGAGGCCGGCACCATCGTCCTCGACCCGGGCGCGGAGCCCCAGCGGATCCTGCGCTGGCTGGGTGAGAAGAACGTCGTCGGCATCGTCCTCACGCACTGCCATTCCGACCACATCGGCGCCGTCAACGAGCTTGTCGAGGTCTACGGATGCTGGGTTGCCTGCGGCGCCCTCGATGTCGACGGCGTGGCCGACGTGCACCGCTCCGGTTTCGATGAGGAGGGCATCGACTACACCGTCGACCACGTGGACCGAGCGCTCGCCGAGGGCGACCTCGTCTCCTGGGGCGGGGACTCCCTGACGGTCCTGCACACCCCCGGACATACCCCCGGCAGCATCTGCCTGCTCTCCGACGAACAGAAGGTCCTCTTCAGCGGCGACATGCTCTTCCAGGGTGCGATTGGCTCGACGGCCTTCGTTCTGGGCAACGAAGCAGACATGGTGCGCTCGTGCGCGCGCCTGACCGAGCTGGACCCCGCGCTGCGCGTCTACCCGGGCCACGGGGGACCGACGACCATGCGGGCGGAGCTGCCGATGCTCGCCTTCATCGTCCAGCGCGCAACGCGCGCCGCGTCTCACAACCCGAGCTGGCGGGAGGGCTCGTGGTGGTGAAGCTGATCGTCAACGAGGTCCGCGACGTACGCGGGAACCTTCATCAAGAAACAGTCGATGAAATCGTCTGGCAGGCAGAAGGTGCGCATCAGCACGCTGCCTTCGACGGCATCGAGCAGACGAACGACCGACGTGTTGCGGGGAAGCTCCCCGTTGCGCTTGAAATCCCAGAGCCGCTCATGGATGGCCAGGAGCGGGGTCACGAAGAGGTCCTCATAGACCTGACGGATGATGGGATCTTCGGCGTTGCCGGCCTCGACAAAGAGGCGGCGCACGGCGGATCGGTTCGGGCCCAGGTACTCACGCAGGCGGAAGTCCGCCTCGTTGATGAGGATCTCCCGGGGGGACTCTCCTCGGGGGGCCGGGGCACGTAATGAGAGCGGTGAAGGCGGCATGCAGCAGCGTGTCGCGGTCGTTCCAGCGCGAGTACAGGCTGGACTTACCCACCCCGGCTTCGGCGGCAATCTTCGTCAGATTGAAGCCAGCCCAGCCGGCTTCCCCATACAGATCAAGGGCGGCGCGAAAAACCCGTTCCTCCAGCTGAGGATCACGAGGCCTGCCCGCTTTCACGGGATTCTGACCGGCAAGACGCGTCACTGCGCGCACTCCTTCCGAGAGAGGGGTCACATGGACTCATTCTAAGCGACCCGCTTCGAATCCCGCAGAGCCTGTTCCACCCATAACCACCAACAGCACTCACGTGCAGAAAGGGCAGATGATGAGCATCATCGTCGCGTACAAGTACGCAGCAAACCCGCAAGACGCCACCGTTGACGCCTCCGGTGTCGTCGACTGGTCGCGCGCCAAGGCCGCGATCTCCGAATACGATCCGGTTGCCGTCCAAGTTGGCCGCACCCTCGCTGACTCCCTCGGCACCGATGTCGTGGGCATCTCCGTGGGCGGCAAAGCCGTGGCCTCGTCGATGGCCAAGAAGGGCACCCTGTCCCGCGGTATGGACCGCGCCCTCGTCGTCGCCGATGACGCCACCGCCACCTGGAACGCCACCACCGTTGCCTCTGCCCTCGCGGGCCTGGTGGGCAAGGTTGAGGGCGCCAACATCGTCCTGACCGGCGACTCCTCCATCGACGAGTCCGCCAAGATGGTCTCCACCCTGATCGCCGGCTTCCTCGGCTGGCCCTGCTTCCAGGAAGTTGTCGCGGTCGAGGCCGCGGGCAACGGCTGGACGCTGACCCAGTCCGCCGCCGGTGGCACCCGCACCATCACGGTCGACGGCCCCGTCGTCGCCGCCGTGGCCACCGATGCCGCCGCCGTCAAGGTCCCCGGCATGAAGGACATCCTCGCCGCCGGCACGAAGCGCCTCGACGAGGTGGCCGTCGCCGAGGTTTCCCCCGTTGAGGTTTCCCTCGAGGTCACCGGCCGCGCCAAGCCCATCGCAAAGGCGCGCCGCAACGAGACGTTCACCGGTGACGACGCTGCCGCCCAGCTCGTCGCTGCCCTGCGCAACGCTGGCGCACTCTGAGAAAGGACTGCAGAACAATGACGAACACCTGGATTCTCACGACCGACGAGCGCATCGCGAACCTCGTTGAGGCTGCCGCTTCGATCGGCGGCACCACCACCGTCATCGCCGTCGCCCCCACGGCACCCGCCGTCGGCAACGTCGACAAGCTCATCCACGTCCCCACCGCCGAGAATGTGCCCGCCGAGGCCTACGCTGGCGTCGTCGCCGGACTGCTGGCCGACGCCAGGGGCGACGTCATCCTCGCCGCGAACCGTCCCGCCGAGCGCTCCTTCGCCGGTGCTGCGGCCGCCGCCCTGGCGCTGCCCGTCGTCGTTGGTGCCACCTCCGTGTCGGGCTCCGGCGCTGAGGTCGCCCGCTACGGTGGTCTGACCAACGAGACCGTCGCCTTCCAGGGTGCCGTGCTCGTCCTCGAGGGCGGCGCTGGTGTCGAGGGCGGCCCCGCCGCCCAGACCGCTGAGGGTGGTGCCATGGGCGCGACCGTCACCAACGTCCAGGCTGCCGGCTCCGGCCCTGCCAACCTCGCTGCGGCTCGCCGCATCGTGTCCTGCGGACGCGGCTTCAAGGCCGAAGAGGACCTCGCGATGGCCAACGCCCTCGCTGATGCCCTGGGCGCCGAGATTGCCTGTTCGCGCCCGCTCGCCGAGGGTACCGCCTGGCTGAGCAAGGACCGCTACGTGGGTGTCTCCGGCATGCACGTCTCGCCGGACATCTACGTTGCGCTGGGCATCTCCGGACAGGTGCAGCACACCTCCGGTATGGCCGACTCCAAGATCGTCGTGGCCGTCAACAACGACGAGAACGCGCCGATCTTCCAGATCTCCGACTACGGCATCGTGGGCGACATCTACGAGGTTGTTCCCGCGCTGACCGCAGCGCTTTCCTGAAACGAGAAGAGGAACATGTCCGAGGAAGTTGACTTTGACGTCATCGTCATTGGCGGCGGCGTGGCGGGTGCGGTGTGCGCCTACACCCTCGCCAACAAGGGCCGGGAAGTCCTGCTGATCGAGCGCGCCGCCGAGCCGGGTTCGAAGAACCTGTCCGGTGGAGTCTTCTACTGCCGCGTCATGGAGCAGGTGTTCCCTGACTTCGTGAACGTCGCGCCCGTTGAGCGTCGCATCACCCGCAACTGCGTGAGCCTCATCAACGAGAGTTCCTTTGTCAACATTGACTACTGGGACAAGCGTCTGAGCGAGCCCGCCAACGCAGTGTCCGTTCTGCGCGCCAAGCTCGATGCGTGGCTGCTGGAACAGTGCGAGGAAGCCGGAGTGACCGTCATGCCTGGCGTGAAGGTCGATTCCCTGATCGTCGAGGGTCAGCAGATCGTCGGCGTCACCGCCGGCGAGGACGAACTGCGTGCACACGTGGTCGTCGCCGCTGACGGCGTCAACTCCTTCATCGCTCAGCAGGCTGGCATCCGAGCCAAGGAACCGAAGAAGCACCTCGCGGTCGGCGTCAAGTCCGTCATCGGACTGCCGCGCAAGATCCTGGAGGATCGCTTCAACGTCCGCGGCAACGAGGGTGTCGCCTACGCGATGGTCGGCGATTGCACGCAGGGCGTCGCCGGCGGCGGTTTCCTCTACACCAACGAGGAGTCCATCTCCATCGGCGTCGTCATGCGTCTGGACGATCTGGAGAAGTCGGGGCTCGCCTCGTCTGACGTCCACGATCACATGCTCAACCACCCGGCCATTGCCCCTCTCCTGGAGGACGGAACCCTCCTCGAGTACGGATGCCACCTCACGATTGAGGACGGTCCCGCCATGGTGGCGCACGATCTGACCCGCCCGGGTCTCGTGATCATCGGCGACGCCGCGGGCGTCACCCTCAACACGGGCCTGACCATCCGTGGCATGGACCTGGCGGCTGGCTCCGCGCTGGCGGCTGCCGAAGCCATCGAGAAGGCCTTCCAGACCATGGACTTTGGACAGCAGTCGATGGACCAGTACCGCGCCCTGCTCGACAGCAGCTTTGTCGGCAAGGACATGGCGACCTACGCGAAGGCCCCGGCCTTCCTGGAGCGCCCGCGCATGTACAAGGACTACGGCAAGCTCGCCGCCGAGGTGTTCTATGGCATCTTCAACCATGACCTGACGCCGAGGCGCCACATCCGCAAGGTCGGACTCGACGCCCTCAAGGCGTCGGGCCTGAAGCTGACGCAGATCATGGGCGATGTCCTCGCGGGCATCCGCGCCCTGTGACGAGATTTCTGAAAGGAGGACGAGCAATGGCTCAATTCGTCATCGAGAGTGTCCCCGCCCGCCTGGCTGGGAACACCTACTACCTGGATGAGGAAGAATCCCACATCGAGGTCAATCAGGAACTCGCTCGCGCCACTGGCGCTGGCGCTCTGCTCGAGCGCGTCTGCCCGGCAAAGGTGTATTCGGTCGAGGCCGACGGCACCGTCGGCGTTGAGTACGCGGCGTGCCTCGAGTGCGGCACCTGCCTGGCCGTGGCACCGAAGGGTGTGCTCAAGTGGCACTACCCGCGCGGTAGCTTCGGCATCATGTTCCGCGAGGGCTGATTCAAACCCTTAAGGTGCGGCCTATGGTTGCGCCTGTGGTGAGGCGGTGGGAGCGTGAAGCTCCCGCCGCCTCACCGTTTGTGTATGGAGGTGAAGTGTCGCTTAGTGCTCAATGTGCTCGTGGCTCGCGTGCTGCGCGCATTCGAGCTGGAACGTGGAGTGCGCGATAGGGAAATGATGGCACGCGCATTCGCCCAGCTGGTGGACAATTCTGTCCCGCCTTGGCCCGTCGGCGTGTTCCGACACGGTCACGTGCGCCGTGACGGTCAGCAGGTGAGACGAGACGGCGGCCACGTGTAGGTCGTGCACGTCGAGCACGCCGTCGACGTCCAGCATGTGCGCGCGCAGCTTGGCCACATCCACGCTGGCGGGTGCCTCCTCCATGAGGATTGCGACGGAGCGGCGCAGGAGCGTGAGCGCTCGCGGCGCCATGAGGACAGCGATCAGGGTGAGGCGATGGCGTCGGCGCGCGTCCACCCGAAGGCCCACTCGGCACCCGCAGCGACGATGACAGCGACCGAACCTAGGGCATCGTTCGCAACTTCCAGGAATGCTGCCTTCATGTTGAGGTTCGCGTCGCGCCCGCCCGCGAGGATCGCCAGCGACACGACGTTGGAGGCTAAGCCGATGATGCCGACGAGGAGCATCGGTCCGGCCTCGACCTCGGGCGGAGAAAGTAGTCGCCACGCGCCCTCCCATGCGACGATCGCGCAAATGATCAGCAGCATGCCAGCCTGTAGGGGCGGCGGCCAGGACCTCGGAGCGCGCCCACCCCCACGTGCGCTTGTCATCCCGTGGGAGCCGTGTCAGGTGCGCGGCGATCAGCGCGATGACGAGGCCCGAGGCGTCCACGACCATGTGCCCCGCGTCCGCCGCTAGTGACAGGGATCCGGACCGAAAGCGCCGACCAGCTCGGCGACAACGACGGCACCCGTGACCGCGAGCGCCCACCCGAGGCGCTTGGTCGAGGCCCCCGCGTGGGAATGATCGTGGGAGTGGCCTCCATGCTCGCCTCTCGGGGAGTGCGCGTGATCGTGGGAGTGAGCCACGGCCTCGTCGATGTGGGACGAGGCGGGGCCGATCTCGCGCGGAATCGGCGCCGGGGAGGGGTGGGACGGTTGTCGAGCATGCTCCTACTGTACGTCTTTGACGAGTCTGGTGGAGAGCGCCCCACACATTGGATATGTTGTAGATCACTGTCGGGGTGGAGTCTCCTGGGACTGGATGCCCGGGTTCCACTGTGACGGACGACGTATCCTAGAGGACAGAGCGCGGGGAACACCGCGACTGAAGGGCACACGCCCACAGGAACTGTAAAGGAGCGCCACATCATGGCAGAACCTCGTATCGTCACCGTCACGGGCGCAGCCGGCAACATCGGCTACGCCCTCCTGTTCCGCATTGCTTCCGGCCAGCTGTTCGGCCCGGACGTGCCCGTCAAGCTGCACCTGCTGGAGATCCCGCAGGCCGTGAAGGCAGCCGAGGGCACCGCGATGGAACTCGACGACTGTGCGTTCCCGACCCTGGCTGGCGTTGAGATCTTCGACGACGTGAACCGCGCGTTCCAGGGCACCAACGTCGCGTACCTGGTGGGCGCCATGCCGCGCCGCGCTCGAGCATGGAGCGCGCCGACCTCCTCGAGGCCAACGCAGGCATCTTCGGCCCCCAGGGCAAGGCCATCAACGACGGCGCCGCCGACGACGTGCGCGTCCTCGTCGTGGGCAACCCCGCGAACACCAACGCCACCATCGCCCAGAACGCTGCGCCGGACGTCCCCGCGTCGCGCTTCACCGCGATGATGCGCCTCGACCACAACCGTGCGGTCGCTCAGCTCGCCCACAAGACCGGCGCCGCAAACGCCGACATCAAGGACGTCGTCGTGTGGGGTAACCACTCGGCCGACCAGTACCCGGACGTCTCCTTCGCGACCGTTGCCGGCAAGCCCGCGATCGAGCTCGTGGACGAAGAGTGGCTGTCCAGCTACTACCGTCCCACCGTCGCCAAGCGTGGCGCCGCCATCATTGAGGCGCGTGGCGCCTCCTCGGCCGCCTCCGCTGCGAACGCCGCGATCGACCACATGTACTCCTGGATCCACGGTACCCCCGAGGGCGAGTGGGTCACCGCCGGTGTCATGTCCGACGGCACGCACTACGGCGTCCCCGCCGGCCTGAACTTCGGCTTCCCCGTCACCTCCGATGGTGGCGAGTGGCAGGTCGTCGACGGCCTTGAGATCTCCGACGCGACCCGCGCCGGAATCGACCACAACATCAAGGCCCTCCAGGAAGAGTACGACGCCGTCAAGGAGCTCGGCTTCATCTAGTGAGGCGACCGCCCTCGCGGCGGTTGGTGGGAAGCGCGCGCCCGGCTGATTGGCTGGGCGCGCCCGCATGTGCGGGTGTTGTTGCGGGGTTGTTGTGCGGGTGTTGTGGGGGCGGGCGGTGTTGTTGTGGGGTTTGTCTGTGAGCGTGGCGCGGTCGTGCTGCTTCGGTCGCGCGCGGCAGCAATGCACTAGATAGCGAGGCATTGCACTAGATAGCGCGGCAATGCACTGCATACTTCCCAGTGCAATGCTGCGCTAAGTGGTGCAACGCTACTGAGCAACAAGCCCATGCGCGGCAAGATCTGCTCGATAGATGCTCCAACATGATGCCAGCCGAGCCGCGCCGTGCAGCCCTGCACCAGTTAGGGAGCATTACACCAGTTAGGGGAGCATTACACCATCTCCGAGCCGGTGTAATACCCCGCTTAGTGGTGTAACACCACTGAGGACCAGGGGCATTGTGGTCTGGTGCTCACCGCGCTTCGGTGAGAAGTGCTGTAACTGGCCTCTGGCCTTTGGCGTGGTGCGCAGTGTCGGACCTGTTGGCGGGGCTGCGCTGCCCCTGACGTGTATCCGCGCTGTCGCTTGTTGCGATCGGGTCGTGCACCCGATCAGTGAGCATTGCACCCGCTCTGGTCGGGTGCAATGCTCCTTAACGGGTGCAATGCACCTTATCGGGTGTAGCTCCGGAAAAGTCGCATGCAGTTCTCGCGACAGCAACTTAGATTTTGAAACCGAAATGTTGGAATCATGCGGTCTTTGTGTAGATAGTTAATCTGTGCCTGGGGGATTAGGCGCAAGATTGTTTGGTGATGTGAATGGGTGTGCTGGCGGTTTGGATAAATGTTTCAACGAGTACTTATTCTTCAGTATCATCATATTCGTCCTCGATATCGCCGCCAGTTTGCCATGAGCCGACCAAGGCTCAAGCATGGTTGAGTTTATTCTCTCTGAGAATGTGTATGGTTGCGGCTCTTCTTCATGGAAAGAAAATGATAATGGACGCTTATCGTTATGGTTGGCGGGATTAATTACCTTGTTACCTGAGAAATAAATCTCATGTGGATGTGATAGTCCGTCGTTAACATCGATCGCAATAGGTTGACTGTATGACGGAGTGGAGAATGTGTTCCATTGGATGTATAAGGTTGGCTCCTCGGGGTTTTCCTCGCTGCGTGCCTTTATATCTTTGAAGCGCCAAAAGAACGCGATATAGAGCTGTGTTGCAATGGTGTTCTCTTCAATGTGAATTTCAGATGAGTTGTTGCTGAGTATAATTGTGAGTGTTGACAATTGGCAATTTGTTATTGCTAAATATCTTGCTCTAGTGGGCGGGTCTCCAATGTCGTTGGCAGTGTGTACTGTTACTGTATTGTTAACGCAAAGTCCAGCGCAGGTGCATTTGATCACATCTTGTGTCATGCATCTGCAGTGCCCTGTGGTAGTGTGTGTTCTGCAGTGGCAGTCAATGCTGCATCTGCACCCGGTGGAGATAAAAGTGCAGTGTTCGAAGCTGTATTTTCCGCAAGAAGCTGAAGGGGTGTAGATGATGAAACCGTTTGAGTTAGATTGGAATGTCGTGTAACTGACAGATATTTCACCTTTGCAATGCGGTATGGCGTTTGTTCCAATCCTGCATTTATTATCCTCGCTGCCGATAGTTATGTTGTTGTGTAGTGTGGCTGAATTCCAGATAAGTGAATCTATGGTTGAATTTTGGATGCTGACTGATTGTTGAAATTCCGAATTGCTGAAATCTAGCGCGGCTGGTGTAGTTAGATTTGTAACTGCTATCGGTGGCAGGATCATACAATCAGTTATTGCGATTGGTTCCCGTGTCCAGTCTGCGCACTGTCGGTTACTCTGGCGTTGGTTGATCCTTTTTGAGGATTGTGCAAAGTATTTGCCTTTGGACTGACTCATGTTCGCTTTCTGTCCCCTCGGAGCTTAAGCAAAGGCCTTCGTGGCGAACCTGGAGGCATAGCGTGTCGATGATGTGCCGCTGAAGTTGCTGTTTTTCGGTGGTGCTTAGAAGTTTGCTCTGGGCTGCCGTATCTGCCAGTTCTGCTAGCAGTGCAACTGCGCTGAGACGTAGGCCGGGATTCTTTGACCCAAGGAGCTGGTAAATCTGCTCGCGGCGCTTCCAGTAGTCTTCGCGTTCCACTGTTGCCTGTGCTTGCTTTGCGTTGACCACGTTATCGTGGCTTCTCTGCTGCCAGGCTGAAAATGCGAAACCTGCCCCGGCAATTGTGGCGCAGAGCTTCATTGCATCGGCTGAAGGCCAGTGAAATGTTCCGCGCCAATTTGCTGCGAACGCTAGAGCAATCAAGAAGCCTACCGCTGCGATCCATACGGGGGTCGTCCAATGCATGAGGTACTTTGGTAGGGTTTTGAGGCGCGCAGGTTCGTCGGCATCCTTTTTGTCGCGCTTCCAGAACTTCAATTTCCCGAGGAAGGTTCTCCGCGTCGAGGGGTCCTCCCTGGACTCGTAAGTGCTCGTGTGCTCATCGTCGGCGGGGACCATGCTGGCTCCTTTGCTCTGCTTCGCATCGTAGCAGCCTGTCCAGGGGGAACGGTTCTGCTCGGCTAGCCAAACCAGCTGTGGTGTCAAGCGAATGTTTAGGTGGCTTCCTGGCGTCGCAGTTCAATGGCGCGGAGTGCGACAGTAGGGCCCGATAGGTGGTGCCGCGGGCCCGTTAACTGGAGCGTCAACCCGTTTGGTGGCAGTGCTGGCGGCGCGCCCAGGCCGCCACCTAAGGGGTTAACGTGCGCATTGAGGGCCACCCTAGTGGGTCGACGTGACAGCCTTGCGTCGGCGGGTGCGGTTCGAAGCTGGCCCGGACGCGAGTTAACAGTTATTTGGGAGCAGACTAAGCGTGCGTGAAACGCGCGTGAAACCAGCGCGGCCGGCCCTGGCAACCCGTGAAACGCCCGTGAAACCGTGGCGCTGCCCGCCCATCCAGCAACCCCGACCGCAACAACGCACCAACGCAACCCCGCCCAGCAACAACCCCACCCCGCAACCCCGTGGCATCTCCCGCAAACGGTGCCCCGGCCTCGTTCATGGGTATGAACCTGGCTAGACTGGCTCCCATGACTGAAAACGCGCAGCTTATTGTGACCCTGTCCTGCCCGGACCGCCCCGGTATCGTGCACGCCGTGACCGGCGTGATTGGTGGGTCCGGCGGCAACGTCATCCAGTCCCAGCAGTTCGGCGACTCCGACACGGGTACCTTCTTCATGCGCGTCGAGGTCGACTCCCCGAAGGGCCGCGCGCCCATCGATGAGGGCCTGGCCCGCGTCGCCGAGGAATTCGCCGCCACCTACCGCGTCGACGACCTGGGCCGCAAGCTGCGCACCATCATCATGGTCTCCCGCGAGGGCCACTGCCTCACTGACCTCCTGTACCGCCAGCAGACGCAGGGCCTGCCCATCGATGTGATCGCGGTCGTCGGCAATCACCCGGACCTGGCGCCCGTTGCCCAGTTCTACGGCGTCCCCTTCCTCAATATCCCCGTCACGAAGGACACGAAGGCCCAGGCGGAGCGCCAGCTCCTCGACCTGATCGCCTCCGAAAACGTTGAGCTCGTCGTCCTGGCGCGCTACATGCAGATCCTCTCCGACGAGGTCTGCCGCGCCATGCAGGGTCGCGTCATCAACATTCACCACTCCTTCCTGCCCTCCTTCAAGGGTGCGCGCCCCTACGCGCAGGCCCACGAGCGCGGTGTGAAGCTGATCGGCGCGACCGCTCATTACGTGACCGCCGACCTCGATGAGGGTCCGATCATCGAGCAGGACGTCACCCGCGTCTCCCACGCCGACTCGACGCCGGACATGGTGGCCCTCGGCCAGGACGTGGAGCGCCGGGTCCTCGCCCAGGCCGTCCGCTTCCACGCGGAGCGTCGCGTCCTCATGAATGGCAACCGAACGGTCGTCTTCGCGCGCTAACGCCCTCCCGAGGGGGTCAAGACGAGGCCGGGGCGCGGTCCGCGCGCACGCTGAGCCTGACCGCCCGACCGGCGCGTTGGCCTCGTGACGCCCGGCTGGCGTGTCGCAACCTCTCACAAGGGTGTGTGCGGCCATGCGGTCACATTTACGCGATATGACGCGCTTGCGCGGACCGTCTTGTCACTTGGTGGGCAAGGTTCAGACGTGATCTTTTCGGGCATTTAGTGGGTAAGTGTCGCATTGACCGCCTGATAAATGGCACACTTGTTACGTGGACGAAACGACTCAGCAACGCACCCCCATCACAGGCTACGTGCCCGGGGGTTTTGACATGTTCCACCAGGGACACCTCAATATCCTGCGCGCCGCGCGTGAGCGCTGCGATCGCCTCGTCGTCGGCGTGACCTCGGACGAGGCCCTCATCCGCATGAAGGGCCGCGCCCCCGTCATTCCGCTCAAGGAGCGCTGCGACCTCGTGTCGTCGCTGCGTTTTGTGGATGCGGTTGTCGTCGACCTGGACCAGGACAAGCGCCTCGCGTGGCGTCTCCAACCTTTCGACGTCCTCTTCAAGGGTGACGACTGGAAGGACACTCCGAAGGGTGCCGCGCTCGAGGCCGAGATGGCCGAGGTCGGCGCGCGTGTCGTCTACCTCCCGTACACGCCGTCGACGTCGTCGACGAAGCTGCGCCGTTTCATTGCGCCCGAGGACTTCTCTGACGAGGGCCCGGCGAAGGACAGCGACCAGGCGGCGGAAGGGGAGGCGCAGTGAGCCTGCCCGTCGTGCTTGAGCCGGGTTCCTCGTGGGGGACTCGCTTTAGTGCTTACCGCTCCGCGCTGGCTGCCGCGCAGAAGCCGGGCGCGGGTGTTCCCGCGTACATGCGCTGGGTGAACCGCGGCGCTGCGCGCGTCGTGGCCGCCGCCTGCGCGGCCTTCGGCTGGACGCCGAACTTCGTCAGTTTCGTTTCCGTGTGCTTCTCGACGCTGGGCCTCATCGTCCTCGTCACGCTCGAACCCGCGTGGTGGACGGGCCTCATCGTGGGCACGGCCCTCGCGGTTGGCTTCATGTTCGACTCCGCAGACGGCCAGGTCTCGCGCGTCACGGGCGCGTCCTCGAAGACGGGCGAGTGGGTGGACCACGTCGCCGACGCGTTCCGCTCTCCGGCGATCCACTTCTGTACCGCCGCTGCGGTTATGGTCTACCGCCCCGAGTCGTGGTGGCTGGCCGTCGTCGCGCTCGTTTACGGATGGGTGACGTCGGGCCAGTTCATGAGCCAGATCCTCGCTGAGCAGTTCGTGCGCGCGGCGGGCCGTAAGCAGACGCGCGGCGGGAACCTGCGTTCCTTCATGCTGCTGCCCACCGACCCGGGCGTGCTGTGCTGGTCCTTCGTGCTGTGGGGCTTCGGCGTGCCTTTCATGGTGCTCTACACGTTCCTCGCAGTCATCGCGGTTGCGCATTCCTCGATTTCGCTGCGCCGTCGTTTCCGCGACCTGCGCGCCCTGGACGCGGCCGCTAAGGAGGCCGCCAAGCAGGCCGCCACGCAGGGGGAGCCCCGTGCCTGAGCTGTCCGTCCTGCTGCCTGCGCGTAACGCGGCGGGCACGATCACGCGCGCCGTGGCCTCGACGCTGGCGGCCATGCCGCGCGACGCCGAGCTGGTCGTTGGCAACGACTCGTCGTCTGATTCGACTGTCGGCGAGGCGATCCGTGGCGCGTCGCGTGGGGGAGTGGTCGATCCTCGCCTGCGCATTGAGGACATCACCCCGGGCGAGGGCGGTGTCTCTCGTGTTCTCACTCAGCTCATGGAGCGCACCGACTCGCGCCTCGTGGGTCGTATGGACGCCGACGACGTGTCCCTCAAGGGCCGCTTCAAGCGCACGATGCGCGCCATCGAGCGCGGCGACGACATGGTCTTCACGCAGATGATTGAGCTGCGCGGTTCCCGCCCGGTGCCCCGTATGCCCTACGAGATCACGCCCGAGGACATGGGCTGGCACCTGCTGCTCACCAACCCCGTGTGCCACCCGACCATGCTCGCCACCCGCGAGATCATGGACCGCGTCGGCGGTTACCGTAGCGTTCCCGCCGAGGACTACGACCTGTGGATGCGCGTGGCGTCCGCGGGCGGTCGAATCCGCCGCATCGCGCCCTGGGGTCTGCTGTACCGCATCCACCCGGGACAGGTCACCGGAAACGCCTCGTGGCGCTCGGATTCGTGGAAGAATCCCGAGCAGGCCCAGGCCTTCGCTGACCTGTCGGTATCTCTGACGGGCCAGGAGCTGCCGCGCCTGGTCTCGCTCGTTTCGCTTCCTCGCAACGAGGCCGAGCGTGAGCTCAACCGCTTCGTTCAGGTCTACACTCAGGGGGTCGCGTCTCGACCCGCATCGTCTCGCCGCGCTCTCGAGCGCCGGCTCAATGCGCGCGCCGCGTGGGTGCGCTCTCACCTCCAAGGAGAACAGTCATGATCCTGACCCCTCCGCCCACGGGCGGCCAGCAGATCCTTCGTCACGCGCTGGCACGCCGCTGGACCTCGATCGTTGCGGGGACCGTGGCCGGCCTGGTCGTAGGTGTCGCAGCCGCCTTTGGTGTCCCCGCGTCGCACTCGGCGGCCGTGTCGATGACCGTGACGTCTCCGTCGATCACCCCGGCTCCCGCCGTGCGCGCCTCCCTGTCGAACACGACGGACATGGTGACCGAGCAGGGCATTGCGAAGTCCGCCGCCGTCCTCGATGTCGTGGCTGCGCGCCTTGGCAATGGTGTCACTGCCGAGGAGCTTCTTTCCAACATGGAGGTGTCGGGCGACACGAACGGCACGATCGTCAAGATCGAGTACGTGGCTCCCACGCGCCAGCAGGCCGTCGATGCCGCCGACGCGATCGCCAACGCCTACCTGACTGAGCGCACCGCCCTCGTCGAGCAGCGCGCCGACGAGATGGCAGCCGGCATCAACGAGCAGATCGAGGCCCTCGAGACCGAGCTCGCCTCCCTCCAGCCCCTGACCGACGAGGACGGCAACACGAAGGACAACCCGCGCGCCGCCGAGATCCGCACCGAGCTGACCAAGCTCGCGAAGGATGCCGAGCAGCTCGCCCCCTACCACGCCACCGCTGGCCGCGTCATCACCCCGGCCGCGGCCTCGAGCGACGAGGTCTCGCCCTCGAAACTCCGCCTGATTCTCATCACGACCGTGGTCGGCCTCTTCGCCGGCCTGGTCCTGGTCCTCATCCGTGAGACCCGCTCGCGCTCCCTGGCCTCGCCCACGCAGCTCGCCGACCCTGACGGCGCTGCCCGTGTGAGTGCCGAGGAGGGCGCCCCCGAGCCGTGGCTCGCCCCCACCCGCATGCTCGCGATGGCGATCGACCGCGATCACTGGGTTGACCTGATCGTCGATGCGTCCGATCCGCAGGCCCGCGACCTGCACCGCGTCCTGTCCGCCTCGCTGGCCGAGACCCGCGTGCCCGCGCCGCGCCTCATCGACATCAACCAGCCCCTTGCCTCCCTCCTCGACGAGGTGCGCCCCTCGCGCCACGTCCTCGTCGCCGTGCGCAAGGACCACGACCTGAAGGCGCTGCACGCCCTCCTCGATGAGCTGGCGATCATCAACCGCGAGGTGAACGGCTTGATTTACCTGGGTGACCAGGTGGCCGCGCCCGCCTCCGCTCCGACCACTCCCGCTCAGTCGGCCGAGGTCATCGAACCCGAGGCTGAGGAAGAAGCCGCGGAAGAGACTTCCTCGGAGAAGGGCAAGAAATGAGTGCCGAGGAGACCACCGCAGCCGACCACAAGGCCGCCTCCATCTGGCACGTTGACCGCACTGCGCGCGTCTCCCAGCTGATTTCGGGCGACCCATCGGATCCGCGAGCGCTCGTGCTCGTGCGCGACAACGGCCGTAACTCGGCGTTCGTCGACATCGAGGGCACGGACCATCCGGAGACCGATCCGCGTGTGCTCGAGGTCGAACCGGCCCCTGCGCGCGGCTGGGAAGAGGGCGCTGGCGCCGACGTGGACGCGACCATTGTCATGTGCACGGTCGGCTCGTGCGACATGCTCGAAGACGCGGTGCGCGCCATCCTCACGCAGGATCACCAGCGTTTCACGCTCGTCGTGGTGGATAACGCGCCGCACACGGGCCTGACGCGCGAGAAGCTCGCGGGCATCGACGATACGCGCCTGAGCATCGTCTCTGCGTCTCGTCCCGGCCTGTCTCGCGCCCGCAACCGCGGCGTACTGGCTGCTCGCGGCGAAGTCATTGTCTTCACGGACGACGACGCGATCGTCGACCCGCACTGGCTGACCGCCATGATCGACCCGTTCACGGCCTCGCCGTACGTGGCTGCGACGACGGGTATCGCGCTGCCCCTGGAGCAGCGCTACGCGCCCCAGCGGTGGTTCGAGTCGCGCGGCGGCTTCCCCAAGGACATGTCCCCGCGCGTGTGGTGCGTCGGTGATATCCCCGAGGGCCTGGAGGTCCTGGGTGAGAAGGGTGACGGCGGCCCGCTGTTCCCGATCACGACGGCCCGGGTGGGCGCAGGCGTGTGCATGGCCATGCGTCGCGATGTCCTCATGGAGGTCGGCCCCTTCGATCCGGCGCTGGGCGCCGGCACCTCGACGCGCGGCGGTGAGGACCTCGACATGTTCGCGCGGATCCTGGCCACGGGCGACGTCATCATCCACACGCCCGACGCTCTCGTGCACCACCGTCACCGCGTCGACGAGGCCGGCCTGGATAAGCAGATCCGCGGCAACGGCTCGGGTATGGCGGCGCTCCTGACGAAGGCGATCATCGCCAAGCCCTCCGTACTCGGTACGCTGGCGACTCGTGTGCCTGGCGTCCTCAGTCGCGTCAAGCCCGGTGGCGCTCGCGTCGCCGGTACCGACGAGGACGTGCCTGGCTCGCTGACCAAGTCCGAGATCAAGGGCTTCCTCGAGGGCCCCTTCCTCTACCTGTCGTCGCGCACGCGCAACAAGCTCGGCGCCCCGCGCCAGGCCGAGCGGGCCCCCGCGCAGGATAGCGTGACCGCACCGAGCAGCGCTGAGGAGGCCCGGGCCTCGTCCGCGACGGAGACGACCGGTGAAGGGAACGGTAACGCGTGAGCCCACGCCGAGGACTCTGGGCCAAACCCGCCCCCGCCCAAATTGGGCCGTTGCGAGAGGACGCGCAAGATCTGCCTGCGTGGCCCTTCGTTGTGGCCTATTCGGCGTACTTCCTGTGGTGGGTTCTCGGCTCCGGTGACCTGATGTGGCCGCTGTTCGCGTCGATCATGCTCGTGTTCATGATCGGCCGACACGGCCTGCGCTTCCCGCCCGGATCGATCCTGTGGGTATTTTTCCTGGCGTGGGTGCTGGCCTCGATGACCATGCTCGACACGGGCGGGCGCGTCATCGGCGCGTTCTACCGCTTCCTGCTGCATATCTCGCCTGGCATCTTCGCGGTCTACGCCTTCAACGCACGCAAGTCCCTCAGCGTGCGCACGATCGTAGGCACGATGTGGGGCTTCCTGGCATCGACTACGATCGGCGGCTTCATCGCCATGGCGGCGCCGACGCTGCGCTTCACGACTCTCATGTACTACCTGGTGCCGCGAGCCCTGCACTCCAACGACTTCGTCAAAGAGTTCACGAAGCGCGCGACCACCCAGTGGACCCCGTCGTCGTGGATCCTCTCCGACCCGCGTCCGTCGGCCCCCTTCATCTACTCCAACACCTACGGCAACGTCTACTCGCTGATCTTCCCGCTCGCGCTCGTTTTCGCCTACGTGCTGTGGCGCGAGCGCTCCAAGTGGCGTTTCATCGTGGCGGCCGTGTGCGCTCTGTCGGTCATCCCGGCAGCCGCAACGCTCAACCGCGGCATGTACATCGGCCTCATCGTCATCGTCGTGTGGGTGGGTTTCCAGCGCCTGCGCGCGGGAGCTTGGCGTACCGTCCTGGGTATCGTCGCGGCCATCGTCGTGGGTGTGATCGCGTGGCTCGCCACGCCGGCCTCCCAGTCGCTCCTTGAGCGCGTCGCGGCCTCCTCCTCGACGGAAGACCGCGCCTCCAACTACGTCGAGACGCTCTACGAGCTCCAGCAGTCCCCGCTCCTGGGCTTCGGCGCCCCGCGTCCCTCAGCCTCGCCGTGGCTGCCCTCCCTGGGCACGCAGGGCCAGTTCTGGACGGTCATCTTCTCCTACGGCCTGGTCGGCCTGGTGCTGTTCCTCGCCTTCTTCCTGCGCATGTTCCCGCGCATCTGGCGAGCCACGGACGTGTACGGCTCGATCCTGGGCGGCATCATCCTGGCGACCCTGGTGGAGCAGTTCTACTACGGCATGAACACCGGCCTCATGATCTCCGTCGTCGCGGTGGCGCTCCTGTCGCGTCACCTCGAGGAGGAGAGTGATCCGATCAAGCGCGCCGAGGCCGAGCGTGACGGCCGCGCGAACGCCGGTAGCGTCGCCGGGACAGTCCGCGCCGAGCGCGCGGTGCGCATGGGGCAAATGGACAAGCCCCGCCGCGAACGACGGGGCTTTTGCCACTCACATGCTTGCTCGACTCAACAAGTCGGGTCGTCGGGGAACGAGAAGCCGGACAGCTTCCACGCGCCGCCGTCCTTCACAAACAGAAAATAGGTGAGGGCGCGGGTCATGGTCGTGTCGTCCGTCAGCGCAGTTCCCGCGTCGTTGAGGACGCGAACGTTGGACGAGTCGACGCACGCCGAGACCGTGACGTTTCCGGCACCGTCATCGCTGAGGATGTGCACGTCCTCGAGGGTGGGTGAGCCGGTGGTGCGGGTGCCGTCCCTCGTCCACTCGAGAGCCTGCGCGTCGAACTCCTCCAGCGCTGAGGCGGTGAGCACGGAGGACAGGTCAGTCGCACGAGCCTGCTCGGGATCCGTGTACGCGTCCCATAGGGTGTTCATGATGAAGGTGGCCTGTCCGGTGGCCTCGGCGTCCGTGGCCAGCGAACCGGATTCGTTCGCGGGCCCGCCCGACTGCGGGGTGATGGTCTTCGCGACGGACTGTGGGATGTCGGACTGCGGGTCCTCTTCGGTGCTCTGCGCGCTGGACGCCGCGGAGGCGGCCATATCTGTCTCGGAGGAGCCCGTCAGGCGCAGGAACCCGGCGATGACGAGCGCAATGATGAGGAGAATCGCGGCTGCCAGCAGGCTCTTCTTGCGGGCAGGGGAGAGCGAGTTGATGAAGTCCATGTGTATCCCATCGGTAGGTTATAGAAAAAGGCTACCGCGCGGTAGCGGGAAGGTTGAGCATGAGTGAGGCAAATCAAGCCAGGCGTTCCCTCGCGCGCGGGGGCATCGTCGGCTTCGTTGGAGCGGCTGCCTCCGCGGTCCTGGGCTTCGCGTTCACGATCATCCTGTCGCGCATGCTGGGTGCCGAGGGCGCGGGTATCGTCACCCAGGCAACCGGCGTCTTCGCGATCGTCATGGCCCTGGCCAAGGTGGGCCTCGACTCCACCGCCATCTACCTGATGCCGCGCCTATCTTTGGATGCGCCCGAGGAGATCCGCGCGACCCTGTCCTTCATGGCCTCCATGACGGTGGGCGTGTCCACCATGTGCGTCCTCATTCTCGAGGCCGTGGCTCCCCTGATCTGGAACGCCGAGGTTGCGGCGTCCACCCGGGCCGTCCTGTGGTTCGTACCGATCGGTGCCCTCACCCTGGTCGCATCCGCCGCCCTGCGGGCGCTCGGCAACATGCGCGAGTACGTCCTCATTCAGAACCTGCTGCTGCCCGGCCTGCGCCCGCTCCTCGTTGCGCTCGCGGCCGCGTTCACCGGGTCGCTGGCCTTCGTGTCTGTCGTCTGGGCGCTGCCCTTCGTCGTCGTCCTCGTTGCCGCGTGGTGGCTGCTGCTGCGACACATGCCCTCGGTGGCCGACTCGGTGGGTCGCTGGCCGACCGCTCAGCGGCGTCGTCAGGTCGTGTCCTTCGCGCTTCCTCGCACCCTCACCGCTGGTCTCGAGCAGGCGCTGCAGTGGCTCGATGTCCTCCTCGTCGGTCTCCTGGCGGGCGATGCGGCCTCGGGCATCTACGGTGGCGCCATTCGCTTCATTCAGGCGGGCATGGTCGTCGACACGGCTTTGCGGGTCGTCGTCTCCCCGCAGTTCTCAAAACTCCTGCACCAGGGTAAGACGAAGGAGCTGCGCGACCTCTACAGCACGGCCTCGATCTGGCTCGTCCTGTTCGCCGCCCCCATCTACGCCCTCATGGCGATCTACGCGCCCGCGCTCATGCGCATCCTCGGTGACGGCTTCGCTCCCGGCGCGAACGTCCTCGTGGTCCTGTGCATCGGCTCCATCGTGACTTTCATGGCGGGAAACATTCACTCGCTGCTCATCATGAGTGGACGCTCCGGGTGGGCAGCGGTCAACAAGATAGTGGTCCTTACGCTCAACGTTGTGGGTAACGTCATCTTTATTCCGCGTGGAGGAATGGTTGCCGCGGCGATCGTGTGGGCTGTGTGCATGGTGCTTGACGCGGCCATGGCGACCAGTCAAGTTTCGCGGTTTATCGGTGTGACACCGAAATTGTCGGAAGTGGTCAAGCCGATCCTTGTTGTGGGCGTGTCTGCGGTGATTCCGGGCGGGTGTATAGCGTGGTGGCTGGGGCGCGACTCTTTCGTTGCGACCATTGTCGGATCGGCACTCTCGGTCCTGGTTTTCGCTTGTGTTTGCTGGGTGTTTAGGGATCGTCTGCACCTGTCGGGACTTGGGTCCCTAGCGAGGCGTCGCAGGGGGTAGGAATGGGGTGTGTGGCGCACCTGTGAAAGTCTGACGTGACCATTCGGTTGAATGAATGGGGATTGTTGTGTAATTCTTTATGCAACAAGTTTCTGTTCCCTCCGAAAGGTCGTGTCATGGCTTCTGCGATTTCGCGCCTTGCAATCCTTGCAACTGCGCCGATTGTCGCCTGCGCTTCCCTCGCGCTCGCTCCGATGGCTCACGCTGTTGGCACAGGTCAGGGAGATTCTGCACCCGGTCAGGCTATCGTTCGCGACGGTTCGAGCGCCGCGACTGCCGCCGCGTCGTGCTGGGACATTAAGCAGCGGAATCCCGAGGCAGCGGACGGTGCCTACTGGCTCCAGACTCCCGCGATGGATCACCCCGCTCAGTTCTTTTGTGACCAGACGACAGATGGTGGCGGCTGGGTCATGATCGGCCGCGGCCGTGAAGGCTGGGAGGCCTGGAGTGGCGGCAAGGGAGATCCCGCGAAGCTGACCACCCGTGGGCGTGACGCGAGCGCTTTCGACGTCGTTCAGCTCTCCAATGACACCGTGAATCAGTTGCTCAATAACGTGCCGGTTAAGGATCAGGCCGACGGCATGCGCGTCATGCGTTCGTCGAGCCCCTCCGGACATTCCTACCAGTCGTTGGATATCCGCTTCCAGAAGATGACCGACTTCGTGTGGCCTTTCAAGATGGCACATCCCATCAGTATCTCGATGGACAAGCGCGGCCCAGTCAGCGACATCATGTGGAACACCTCCGGCTACGATCAGGGCTGGAACGCCCTGCAGGTCTACCCGTCTGCCCGTACCGGCTGGCAGATCGGCTGGGGCTATGGCCCCGTGGCCGCCAGTTGGGGTGGTGACGTCACCTCCCCTGGCTCCTTTTTGCGCAAGTCTGGTCAGACAGTGTTCCCCTACGCGGAGGCCTACATGCGTCCACGCCTGAGCTCCGAGGACGCGTCGTTCTCCCGCATCTCCGATGAGGGACTTCCGGCCAGCACCGTCACTCGCGCCGTCTCGCAGTACGCAGCCAAGACCTCGTGGGGCGTGAGCGGTAACCTCAACGGCTCCGTGACGCCGAGGGCAACATCCAGGTCCAGGCCTTCGCTCAGGTGGGCTCCACCATGTACGTTGGAGGTAACTTCACCGGAGTGAAGCAGGGCGACAAGGGCACCGAGATTTCCTCGCGCGGCCTCGCCGCCTTCGATGTGGCGACGGGCGACTTCACCGGCCAGACCTTCGACTTCAACGCGCAGGTCAAGGCCCTCCTCGCCCTACCCGACGGTCGCCTCCTCGTGGGCGGTGACTTCACCCGCGTCAACGGTGAGCCCCACGTCGGCACCGTCGTCATCAACCCCTCGACTGGCCAGATCGACCCCTCGTGGGACCTGCAGATCACCAACGCGCTGCGCGGTGGTGCCGTGAGTGTGCGCGCCCTGGCCTACTACGACGGCAACGTCTACTTGGGTGGATCGTTCACTCATCTGTCCGGCGGTGGCCGTGCCAAGGTGTACGCCCGAAACGCCGGACGTGTTGACCTCTCCTCGCGCCCCGACCGCTCGTGGAACCCCGAGATTAACGGCTCGGTCCAGGCTGTGGGCGTCTCCGAAGCCAACAGCTCCTTCTACGCCGGCGGCCACTTCACCAAGGCTCACGGCACCGAGCGTGCCTGGTACGCCGCCAAGTTCTCCACTCAGCCCGGCGCCGCCCAGGACACCTCCTTCGTGTTCGAGCCCTCGACGACCACCGCAGGCAAGTACCAGCAGACCATCACGACGGCCGGCAACCGCGTGTACATCGGCGGATCCGAGCATTCGCTCTTCGGCTACGACGCCGGCTCCAACAAGCGTGTTTCCGGCTCCGTGACCTTCAGTAGGGGTGGCGATCTGCAGGCCAGTACCGTGTCCTCGAAGGGCATCATCTATGCGTCTTGCCACTGCTCCGATGCCTCCTACCAGGACATGTACTTGTGGCAGATGGACTCCAGTTGGTCGCGTGTCGACGAGATCAAGTGGGTCGGCGCGTGGGACGCAGCCACCGGCGAGAACCTGAAGTGGACCCCCTTCGAGCTCTCCTCGCGCCGCAAGACCGGCGCCTGGGCGCTGACGACCGATAACTACGGCAATCTGTGGGTGGGCGGCGACTTCACCCTCTCCCACACCGATGCCACGCGCACCCAGTGGAACGGCGGCTTCGCCCGCTACGATAGCCGCGACAACGTCGCGCCCGAGGCGCCCTCCTACCTGCGCTCCTCCGCGTCCAACGATTCCACCGTGACCCTCGCCTGGAAAGGCATCGCCGACGCCGTGTCCTACGAGATCCTGCGCGACGATCGGCCGATCGCCACCTCCGAGACCACCACCGTCGAGGTGCCGCGCGGCGGCGAGAACCGCTTCTTCGTGCGCGCCGTTGACGCCGAGGGCAACCGCTCCGCAACCACCGCGGTCTACACCGCCCCGGCCCCCGGCCAGGTGGACGCCTCCAACCCGGTCCTCCTCGAGGCCGATGCGACGTGGAACTACCGCTCTGACGCCAGCGCTGCCCCCGAGAACTGGGCCCAGGCCTCGTTCGACGACTCCGCGTGGCCGACCGGCGCAGCCCCCCTGGGCTACGGCGATTCCGCGATCGCGACCCAGGTTGCCGCCAAGGGCTCGCGCCCCGTGACGACCTACTACCGCACGCACTTCCGGGTCGCCGACGCGAAGGCCTCAAGGGCATTAACGTCAAGTACCTGGCCGACGATGGCGCCGTCGTCTACATCAACGGCGTCGAGGTGGACCGCACCCGCATGGGTGCTGGCGCGGTGAGCTACGCGACCCGTGCCAACGCCGCTCCCAACTTCGCTGCGGCCTCTGCATCGCCCTCCGAGATCTTCGTGCCCGCGTCGGCCCTGAAGACCGGTGACAACGTCATCGCCGTGGAAACGCACGTCAACTACATGCGCACCGCGACCGTGGCCATGCAGGCCTCCATCTTCCGCGTGGAAGGCACCCCGGACGACAACAGCTCCGTTCCCTCCGAGCGCAGCACCGAGCCGACCGACGCGACGCAGCCGATCAACGCGGCCTCCGTCAAGTCCGGCACAGTCATCCACACTGGCGACGAGTGGAACTACTGGACCTCGACGGATGCTCCCGCCTCCGACTGGGCCACGACCGGCTCCCTCCAGAGCTGGAACCGTGGCTCCGGCCCGATCGGCTGGGGAGACTCCGCCGCGGTAACCGCCCTCGATATTGCCAAGAAGGATCGTGCGATCACGTACTACTTCGCGCGCGACATCGACCTGGGCCCGATCACCCCGAACACCACGCTGACCGTCAAGGTGCGTGCGGATGACGGCGTCGTCCTGCGAGTCAATGGCAAGATCATCGACACGAAACGTATGTCCGATGGCAACATTACTCACACCACCTACGCGAACTCGGCCGTGAGCGCCGCCAAGGCAGCCTCCGATCTGCTCGAGGTCACCATCCCCGCCAGCCTCTTGACGAGCGGCGTGAATCGCATCGGTGTCGAGGAGCACCTCAACTACAAGGGCTCGCCCTCGATGACCTTCGATCTGAACGCGACTCTTGTGAAATAAGGGAAGAATCGTTCTTCTTCGCCTGCGTTTGCGCGAGGCATGAGCCAGAGAAAACGGTTCATTCCAGCTCGTGAATCGTGCTGACAAGTACAACCCCCCCTTTTTGGCGGGGGTTGACTTGTATGTGGTAAACGGCTCCCACCTGGTCCTAACCAAGTGGTTGAGCGGAGGCAATTATCGTGACACTATAGAAGTAACCATTTACACGATACCTGTGAGGACCCCATGAGGTTTATGTGCCGTTGCTTGGCGCTCGGACTGGCATCAGTGACCAGCCTGAGCGTGCTTGCGTTCTCCCCGGCTGCCCACGCCGCCACCGACCCGCTCCACGATGGCCTGAGCGAGGCCACGGCCGCGGCCTCGTGCTGGGAAATCAAGCAGAACGACCCGCGTTCCCAGAACGGAACGTACTGGCTGCAGACGCCCACCATGGAGGCTCCCGGCCAGTTCTTCTGCGATCAGACCACTGACGGCGGCGGCTGGGTTCTCATCGGTCGTGGCCGTGAAGGCTGGGAGACGTGGAGCCAGGGACAGGGCGACCAGGAGAAGCTCAAGACCCGTCCGCGTACCGCCGGTGACTTCGACGTCGTGCAGGCCTCACACCAGACGGTCAATGGGCTACTCGGCGGCACCTCTGTCTCCGACCTTGAGGACGGCCTCATGGTCCAGCGTGCCTCGAACCATAAGGGCACCGACTACCAGACCGTGCGCATGCGCTTCCCGAAGATGCGCGACTTCATCTGGCCGTTCAAGAGCGCTCACCCGGTGGATGTGAAGTTCAACCACGAATGGTGGGTCCAGGGCGGCATTGTGTGGGCAGGCTTCGGTACCAACACCTCCTGGGGCTACGTCAACCTCATCGCCTCCGCGCAGAACAAGTACACGCTCGGCTGGGGCTACGGCCCCCTCGCCACGTCCTGGTACGACACGTCCTCCTCGACGTCGTACTTCCACCGCAACGGCTCGATCATCAACCCCTACGCCGAGGCCTACGTGCGCCCGCAGCTGCGCTCGACGGACGCCAGCTTCCGCGCCATCGGTGACGGTGGGACGCCCGCCAAGAAGCAGAAGGCTACCGCTTCCGAGTTCGCGTCCCCGATGTCTTGGGGCGTGGCCGGCAACCTCAACGGTTCCGTCCAGGAAGGTAACATCCAGGTTCAGGCCTTCGAGCAGATCGGCTCGACGATGTACGTGGGCGGTAACTTCACCGGCGTGCAGAAAGGCAAGAACGGCCAGGAAATCGCCTCCAGTGGTCTCGCCGGCTTCGATGCGACGACGGGGGAGTGGAACGGTCAGACCTTCTCCTTCAACAACCAGGTCAAGGACCTCGCCGAGTTGCCGGGCGGCAAGCTCCTCGTGGCCGGCGACTTCACAAAGGTCAACGGTGAGACCCACGTCGGCACCGTTCTGATCGACCCTGCGACCGGCCAGATCGACCCGTCGTGGACCCTGCAGGCGCGCACCGGCACCAACGGTGGCCGTGTCTCGGTCAAGTCCATCAAGATCATCAACGATCACATCTATCTGGGCGGTATCTTCACGCACTTCCAGGGCAACGGCGCGTCGTGGACCTACGCCCGTAACGGCGCCCGCCTCGACATCAATGGCAAGCCCGACCGCTCGTGGAACCCCGAGTTCAACGGCTCCGTCATCGATATCGACGTCGACGAGAACGAGGCCTACTACTACGCGGCCGGCTACTTCACCCGAGCCCACGACCGCGTCGTCGAAAACGCTGGCCGCCTGTCCACGGCAGCCGGCGCCGAACTCGACCAGTCCTGGACCTTCCGTCACTCCTACCTGATCGGCAAGTACCAGCAGACCGTGACGGCCGCCAACGGCCGCGTCTACTTCGGTGGCTCGCAGCACTCGCTCTTCGGCTACAACTCCGACACGATGACGCGCACCTCGGGCTCCATCACCATGTACAACGGCGGTGACCTTCAAGCCAGCACCCGGTCCGCCACGGCGTCGTCTACGCGTCGTGCCACTGCTCCGACTACGCCTTCCAGGATGCCTACCAGTACCTGACGCTGGGCACCACGTGGACGCGAGCTGACGAGATCCAGTGGGTCGGTGGCTGGGACGAGGCCACGGGCCGCCAGCTCGGCTGGACCCCCTACCGCCTCGGCTCCCTACGCTCCACCGGCGCGTGGGCCCTCGAAATGGCTGACGACGGTGCCCTGTGGGCCGGCGGCGACTTCAACTACTCCTACACGTCGCTGACCTCGGGCCAGTGGTCCGGCGGCTTCGTGCGCATGCCCGCCCGCAATGCCACCGCCCCCGCGGTCCCCGCGAACCTGCGCGCCTCCGACGGCAACTCCAAGGAAGTCACGCTCAAGTGGTCCTCCGTGCCCGGTGCCGTCTCCTACGACATCCTGCGTGACGATCGTCCGATCGCCACCACGACCTCGAACTCCGTGACCGTGCCCCTGGGAGGCAAGAACCGCTTCTTCGTGCGCGCGGTGGCCTCCGACGGCCTGCGCGGTGCCTCGACCCACGTCTACACGGTCGACTCCAACGGCAAACCCGCCCAGCCCGACGGTGCCACGCTGCTCGTCGACGAGGACGACACCTGGGCGTACCACTGGTCGACCGATCCGGTCGCCGAGAACTGGGCCCAGACCTCGTTCGACGACTCCGCATGGAGCCGCGGCGCCTCCCCGATCGGCTACGGTGGCCCCGGAATCAACACGACAGCTGACCCCGGGCGCGGCCAAGAACCGCCCTGTCACCACCTACGCGCGCATCAACTTCACGGTCGCTGACCCGACCGCCATCGTCGGCGTGAACGTCGCCGTGACGGCGGACGACGGTGCCGTGGTGTACGTCAACGGCAACGAGGTGGCCCGCCAGCGCATGGACGATGGAACGGTTGACGCCTCGACCTTCGCGAACGCGTCCGTCTCGACGCCCGCCGCGCGCGCCGACCGACAGCTGGTCTTCGTCCCCGCGGACAAGCTGGTCGCCGGCACGAACACGCTGGCCGTCGAAACGCACCTGAACTACCGCTCCAGCTCGTCGATGACCATCGACGGCATGGTCAAGGTCGTCACCAAGGGTGACGAGCCTGCTCCCGCACCCGCGCCCGATCCGGAGCCGGCACCCCAGCCGCAGCCGGATGTTCCGCTCACGCCCGACCCGGACAAGCCGCTTGAGGTCCTCGACGTGTCTGCGCTTAACTTCGGACCCTTCCTGTTCCCCGGTATGTACTGGAACTACTGGAACTCCAAGGAAACTCCGGACCCGGCGTGGAACTCCACCGCCGACCTGTCCTCGTGGAAGCACGGCGCCAGCCCGCTCGGCTGGGGCGACCGCGACGCCGGTACGCCCTTCACGATGCCTGCGGCGGACCGAGCCATCACGAACTACTTCGTGCGTGATGTCAACTTCGGTACCCTCAGCGCCGACTTCGAGGTCACCCTCGACGTCCGCGTTGACGATGGTGCAGTCATCTACGTCAACGGCACCGAAATCAAGCGCGTGAACATGCCGAGGGCACGATCGACGCCAACACGCGAGCCTCCTCCAACGTGGGCCTCGCTACGGCGAAGAACAACATCGTGCGCATCGCGGTGCCCTCGCAAGGTGCTCAGGGACGGCGTCAACCGTGTCGCGGTTGAAACGCACGCCAACTACGCGAATGCCGCATCCGTAACCTTCGATCTCAAGGCAAGCCTGGTGAGGTGATCTCCATGACCGCGACGTCAACTCCCGCCGGCGGCTCGGACGAGGCCGAGGCCGCCGGCGCGGTCGGCGCCCCCGCGACCGACCCCGCGTTCGACGCGATGGCGCAGCGCGTGCTCACCCGAGGGCACACGACCACGTGGCTGAACCACTGGTCCCTCCTGCACGCCGACTTCCGTGCGCTTGCCCGCATGCACACCGTCGGCTTTCGACGGGACCCTCCTGCAGATACGTCTGCGCGCAGCAGGCCACGAGGTCGCCCGCACCTCCGCGGACCTCGTCCTGCCGCACGTCTTCGAACGCCTCGAGGATGGCACTCGCATCACCCTCATCGGGGCTGTGCCCGAGGCTGGCCAGGCCGCAGCTGAGCGCCTGCACCGCTTCGACGTGCAGGTCATCGATGGGTACGAGGGCTTGCGTCGATTTAAGGCGGATCCGTCTGTGCTCACCTCCTTCGATCCGCGCCTCGTGATCGTCGGCCTGGGGGCCGGTCTCCAGGAGGTCGTCGCGTCCTTCGTGCTCGACCTCCTGCCGGAGGCGTCCGTGTGCACCGCGGGCGGTTGGATCGACCAGTACGCGCGCGCCGCCGACGACTATTTCCCGACCTGGGTGCACGCCGCCCGCCTCGGGTGGGCCTGGCGCATCGCGCACGAGCCCAAGCGGCTCATCAAGCGCTACACCGTCGAAGCCCTCGACTTCGTCGCTCACGCGCCCGAGCTCATCTCGCGGCTCGAGGCAATGGGTAGCTTCGACGATCTCGGACTGGTCGGTGGCGTGACGCTTCGCTGACCGAGGTTGACGCTAGTCGTTGTGGAGGAGACCGGCCCCGCAGGGGTCCGCCTCCTCCACGTTGCCAGATAGGGCTGGCGCTGCCCACTGGTGGGTCGTGACGGCTGCTGGCGCGTAGGGGCTGTTGTTTCTACCTGCTGTCATCTGGCATTGTGTGCGCCTAGTGTGGTCAGCCCCCCGTATCTGGCGACGTGCGCTTCAGGCGACTGCAACGGGTTGTTCTGGATAGGAACGGCAGATCTGGATAGGTTATTTTCCTATCCAGATCGCTCCAACCTATCCAGATCGCCATAACCTATCCGCATCGTTATGGCATATCCTCCCTGCCCATGCCCGCGGCAAGTGGGGCGCGAGGCTCTTATCGGTCAATCCTGTCGTCCTGTGTCTCGCAGCTCGGTCACCAATAGGGTTTGCGTGAAGGTGCGCGCTCGCAGGTCAGGGTCTCTTTCGTGTGAGTGCCTGGTCGGCTTTCGGGAGTGCACGAGGGACGCGCGTGGGGAGGGGGAGTGGCGCTGAGCGTGTCTCAAAACGCTTCCGGATGGATGCTTGAAAAGGGTTATGCAGTGAATGGTGTAGCCCACACAAACCATTATGAGGGTGTGACGGATCCCTGTGATGCGGGTGGCAAAGGCTGCTTGTGTGTGCCGGTGTCAAACTCTCGTGAGACTTATGAACTGCTCATTGTGTGAGCACTGCCGTGAGGTACTGGGATGGGGCCTCGCCGCGCTGTCCAAGCCGGTGTGAGTTGCCCAGTGGTTGCGGTGATGTGCGGCCGTGGTGGGGCGTGAAAGATAAAGGTGTGGCCCGAGCCAATTGGCTCAGGCCACACCTAATCACACACAGAGAGGAAAGGCTTAGTAGGCCCCCTCGTGACGCAGGATCGCGGGGATGGTCTGAAGCACGATCCACGTGTCGAGGGTGAGGGAGCGGTGCTGGGCGTAGGAGAGGTCCAGGTGGACGGTCTCATCCCAGGAGAGGTTCGAGCGGCCGGAGATCTGCCAGAGGCCGGTGATGCCGGGGCGGACGGCGAACTTACCCATCACGCGGGGTTCGTACTGTGCGACCTCGCTGGGAAGCGGGGGGCGCGGGCCCACGAGGGACATGTCGCCACGCAGGACGTTGAATAGCTGGGGCAGCTCGTCAATCGACGTCTTGCGCAGGAAGGCTCCGATGCGCGTAATGCGCGGATCATTGGCCATTTTAAACATGATCGAATTTCCGGCGGAGGAGTCGGCCTCGTTGGCCTCCATGAGGGAGGCTTTGAGCTCTTCGGCGTCCACACGCATGGTGCGGAACTTAAACATGGTAAAAGTCTTGCCGTTGAGGCCGACGCGCTCCTGAGTGAAGAAAACGGGGCCTCCGTCGTTCAGGTGCACCATCGCGGCGACAATGATCCACAGCGGGGTCAGCAGGATAATACCGAAAAGAGCTGCGAAAATGTCGCACATGCGCTTGATGGCGTTGTCGGCGGAGGCGGCAAGATTCGACGCGTGCTCGAATGCGAGAGCCGTGGATGCGGCTCGTGCGGTGGGCTTTGTCAATGTTGTCATTTGTGCGCCTTCCTTCTCCTTCATCAAACTCAAATGCTGCATGTCGGTTAGAGGCGGAAAACCGCTCTAGACTGGGATGTCTGCTAGGCAAACGTCCCTGGTGCAACTCAGTCACCGTTAGGTGTTAACCCTAGTCTATCCATATGGTTAGCTTGGTTGCTAACCAAAGGGTTAAGTACAAGCGAAAGTAGGCTGTGATTTCGTACACCTGACGAGTTGTGCAAGTCAGACCTGAACGTTGCGTGACCAGCTGGTAGCTTGCTGACAGCATGGAAGAATGCGCGCAAAACCGCCGAGCGATAGACTGGTAAGCGTGTCGTGACTGGCGAACAGGTGGGCCACCACCGGGGAGCGACGCGTCGGCATCGATAGCCGCCCGCCTGGGCTAGAGGCCACTGCCAACCATCATCGGATGATCAATAGGAGAACCCCATGGATTCCCTCAATGACATGACACTTGCGCAGCTGGATCCTGAGATTCAGGCCGTTCTGGACGCCGAGCTTGGTCGCCAGCGTGACACTCTTGAGATGATCGCCTCGGAGAACTTGTCCCGCGCGCCGTCCTCGAGGCGCAGGGCTCGGTCCTGACGAATAAGTATGCCGAGGGCTACCCGGGCCGCCGCTACTATGGTGGCTGCGAGTTCGTGGACGTCGCAGAGTCTCTCGCCATCGAACGTGCGAAGCAGGTTTTCGGCGGCGACTACGTCAACGTTCAGCCCCACGCCGGTGCGCAGGCCAATGCCGCCGCACTCATGGCTATGGCGAACGTCGGCGACCCGATCCTCGGCCTGTCGCTGGCTCACGGCGGTCACCTGACCCACGGCATGCGCCTGAACTTCTCGGGCAAGAACTACAAGGCCGTCGCCTACGAGGTTGACCGCGAGACCATGCGCATCGAGCCTGAGAAGGTCCGTGAGGCTGCCCTCGCGGAGCGTCCGCGCGTCATCATCGCCGGCTGGTCCGCCTACCCGCGTCACCTTGACTTCCAGGCCTTCCGCGACATCGCGGACGAGGTCGGCGCCGCCCTCTGGGTGGACATGGCTCACTTCGCGGGCCTCGTGGCCGCGGGGCTGCACCCGAACCCCGTCCCCTTCGCTGACGTGGTGACGACGACGGTCCACAAGACCCTGGGTGGTCCTCGTTCTGGCATGATCTGTCCTCGCGCGGCGAGCAGTGGGGCAAGAAGCTGAACTCTTCGGTGTTCCCCGGCCAGCAGGGCGGCCCCCTCATGCATGCGATCGCTGCGAAGGCCATCGCCATGAAGGTTGCGCAGACCGACGAATTCAAGGACCGCCAGCGCCGCACCCTCGAGGGGCGCAGATCATCGCCGAGCGCCTGGGCGCTGACGACGCGAAGATGGCCGGCATCAAGCTGGTCACGGGCGGCACCGACGTGCACCTCGTCCTCGTTGACCTGGTTGACTCCGAGCTCAACGGTCAGCAGGCCGAGGATCTGCTGCACGAGGTCGGTATTACCGTCAACCGCAACGCCGTTCCCTTCGACCCTCGTCCGCCGGCCGTCACCTCGGGCCTGCGCATCGGCACCCCCGCCCTCGCGACGCGTGGCTTTCGACGCCGAGGACTTCGCCGAGGTTGCGGACATCATCGGCACGACCCTGTCTCAGGGGTGCGTCCGGCGGCAACGTTGAGGTGGACGCCCTGCGCGCCCGCGTCAAGAAGCTGACGGACAAGCACCCGCTGTACGCCGGGCTCTGATCGTGAGGGCTCCCTGGGAGGGCCCCGCCGGGGTCCTGGATGGCAAGGCGACCGCTGCCGCCATTAAGGCGGAGCTGAAGGAGCGCGTCGATCGTCTGCGCGAGGCCGGGGTTGTCCCGGGCCTCGGCACGATCCTCGTGGGCGAGGACCCCGGGTCCGTCGCCTACGTCGCCGGCAAGCACCGCGATTGCGCTCAGATCGGCGCTGAGTCGATCCGCGTGGACCTGCCCGCTGACGCGACGCAGGAACAGGTGGAGGCCGCGATCGATCAGCTCAACGCGGATCCTGCCTGCACGGGCTACATCGTGCAGCTGCCCCTGCCGCGCGGCATCGATACGAACGCCGTCCTGGAGCGTATCGACCCCGCGAAGGACGCGGATGGCCTGCATCCGATGAATCTCGGACGCCTTGTGCTGCGAGGCTCGGGGCCCATCGATTCGCCTCTGCCGTGCACGCCGCGCGCGGTCATCGAGCTCATGGAACGCCACGGGATCGACCTGGCCGGCAAGAACGTGTGCGTCATCGGTCGAGGCGTGACCGTGGGTCGTTCGATCGGCCTGCTGCTCATGCGCAAGGAAGTGAACGCGACGGTTGACGTGTGTCACACGGGCACGACCGACCTGGCTGATCACGTGCGTCGTGCGGACGTCATCGTGGCCGCGGCGGGCTCCGCGGGGATTATCACCCGCGACATGGTGGCCCCCGGCGCCATCGTCCTCGACGTCGGCGTGAGCCGCGTGCAGGGCGAGGATGGCAAGGCTCGACTGATGGGCGACGTCGCGGACGGCGTGGATGAGGTGGCCAGCTGGCTGAGCCCCAACCCCGGCGGTGTTGGCCCGATGACGCGGGCCCTCCTCGTGACGAACGTCGTCGAGGCAGCCGAACGCCAGGCGGGAAGCAGCGCAAACTGACAGGCGTGCGTGGCCTCGGTACACGTGGAGGTCGCGCGCGAACGCAGCGGAGGCGCGGTGAGGATGTCCATTCCTCGCCGCGCCTCCTCGTTCCTCTAGACTGAAGAAAACTCGCGTAAGGAGAAAACGATGACTCTGACGGTGACCACCGTGAACCTGAACGGCATCCGCGCCGCCCACAAGCGCGGCTTCCTCGACTGGCTGGAGGCAAGCGATACGGATGTGCTGCTCATGCAGGAGGTGCGCGCGCCTGAGGAGATCTCTCGCGAGATCATGGGCGAGGCCTGGGAGAGCGTGTGGGTTCCCTGTCGTATCAAGGGGCGCGCGGGTGTAGGCGTGGCAGTGCGACGCGGGCGTGCGGTCCTGGAAGGTGAGCCTCGCCTGATTCTCGACGAGGCCGAGACGGACGTGGATTCGGGCCGTTGGCTCGAGGCCGTCGTGCGTCCCGAGGGCGGCGACACCCCCGTGCGCGTCGTCTCCGCTTACTTCCATTCGGGTGAGAAGGATACTCCCAAGCAGGAGGCGAAGATGGCGCACCTGCCCCGCGTCGGCGCGCGCATGGCTGAGCTCATCGCCGAAGAGGCTGCCGGTGGCATCTCCTCGCTCGTGTGCGGCGACTTCAACGTCGTGCGCTCGGAGGCTGACATTAAGAACTGGAAGCCGAACCACAACAAGCGCGCCGGCGTCCTCGACGAGGAGATCGCCTTCCTCAACCGGTGGGTGGAGGAGGGGTGGCGCGATACCGTGCGCGACCTGGCCGGCGATGTGCAGGGCCCCTACTCGTGGTGGTCGTGGCGTGGCCAGGCCTTCGTCAACAACGCGGGCTGGCGCATCGACTACCAGTACGCGACGCCCGCCCTGGGCGAGCGCGCGCGTTCCTTCGAGATCGGCCGCGCCGATGAGTACGCGGAGCGCTTCTCGGATCACGCGCCGGTCTCGGTGACCTACGAGATCTGACATTTCAACGACGAGGCCGTGGCCTGGGAATGCTCCCTGGGCCGCGGCCTTTCGTGTGTGTTGAGGTGCCCGTGGATGGCCGTTGCCTCCGGCGCCCGGATACCAGCGTGCGCAGGGCTGGTGGCAGGGAATCAGTGGCCGGAGGCGTCGAAGTCGAATAGGGCCATCGAGGAATAGATGCCCGAGGGGGCGATGCGGTCCAGACGGAAACCGGGAACGATCCAGGAGGCCTCAACGGTCGCGCCGATGTCGAGTGCCATGTCCAGGGCGACGTCGTCGACGTCCTGAGCCAGCGTTACGTGAGGGTGATACGGAAAGCGCGTCTCGTGGTCCAGGGGGCCGGAGCGGATCTCCTCGGCGAGGTCCGTGCAGTCGGAGGCGCCTTCGGCCAGCGTCATGAAAGCGACGTTGGAGACGGGGCGGAAGGAATCGGTGCCGGACAGGGTGACGCGGAAGGGGGAATGCCTCGATGCGATGGAGCGCAGGTGGTCGATGACTTCGGCGCGCGCTTCTCGTGCGACGGGCGTGGGCGGCATCAGCGTGATGTGCGCGGGGATGCGTGATCCTGCAAGGTCTCCCAGGCGCAGGCGCAGGTCGGTGAGCTGTGTGACCCACGGTTCGGGGATCGCGACGACGACGCCGAGCCAGTCCTGGCCGGGGAGTCGTTGGGGGAGGAACATGGGGCCTGCCTGTGTCGCGGTTGTGGTGGCTCCACTGTACCGGGTGTCGGGGCGTGTTCGATGAGGCCGTAGCGCTTGAAGGGTGTGAGGGCGTTCACGTAGCCTTGGGGAAGTGAGACCAAGGAGGATCTTGTGACTGATCTCGTGTGGGCCGACGCCGCTACTCCCGATGAAGGGGCCGCGCAGGCCGCAGACCTGTTCCGTGACGCGTTTGGCTACGAGCCTCGGGGCGTGTGGAGCGCGCCCGGGCGCGTCAACATCATCGGCGAGCACGTGGACTACAACGGCGGTCCGTGCGTTCCAATCGCACTGCCGCACCGCGCCTACGTGGCGCTGTCGCCTCGTGAGGATCGGACGATTCGCCTGATTTCGCCGCAGACGCGCGAGGCGATCGACGTCCTCGATCTCGACGTGATCGGTCCGAAGGGAACCCCCGGCGAGGTCGCTAACCACTGGACCGCCTATCTCGCCGGTGTCGCGTGGGCCCTCGAGCAGGCTGGATATGGACCGCTGCCCGGTTTTGACGCGGCTCTGTGGTCGTGCGTGCCCCTGGGAGGTGGCCTGTCGTCGAGCGCCGCGCTCGAGTGTGCGACCGCGGTTGCCCTCGACGAAGTGGGCTCGCTGGGTCTTGCGGGCACGATCGAGGCCCCCAACGACGAGGGGCGCAAGGTGCTCGTGGATGCCGCGCGCGCCGCGGAAAACCAGGTGGCGGGCGCGAACACGGGTGGCCTGGACCAGACGGCGTCCCTGCGCTGCCGCGAGGGGCACGCGCTGGCCCTCGACTGCCGCGACATGTCGACGCGTCAGGTTCCCTTCGATCTGAGCGCGGTTGGCCTCGAGCTTCTCGTTATCGATACGCGTGCCAAGCATTCGCTGGCGGACGGCCAGTACGGCTCGCGCCGCGCGGACTGCGAGGAGTCGGCGCGCATCCTGGGCGTGGGTCAGCTCGTGGATGTTGAGGACTTGGACGAGGCCACGGCCGCGCTGGGTAATGAGCGCTTGGCCGCCCGCACTCGCCACGTCGTCTCCGAAATCGCGCGCACGCGCGCCTTCATTGAACTTCTCGATGAGGGGCCGCTGGAGGGCACGCGTCTGGCGGTCGCGGGCGCTCTCCTGAACGATTCGCACGACTCGCTGCGCGACGACTACGAGGTCTCCTGTGAGGAGCTGGATGTGGCCGTGGAGGCGGCCCGCGCCGCGGGCGCGCATGGTGCGCGCATGACGGGCGGTGGCTTCGGCGGAAGTGCGATCGCGCTCGTCGACGCGCACGCCGTGGAGGGTGTGGCACGAGCCGTCGCGGCCTCCTACGCGGAGCGAGGCTGGGAGCCTCCCCCACTTCATCCGATCCCTCCCGGGAGCTCCCGCCGGACGCCTGGACTGAGCGATCTGTGACAAACCGAGGGGCCGGTGCTTCAGCATTTGAAGCACCGGCCCCGGCCTCGTTACACTGAGGATCAGCAGACACGAGGGAAGGACACTCCGATGGGGATCAGCAAACGAGCATGGCAGTAGCGGGCGCGGCAGCCGGCGGTGCGAGCCTCTTTGGCGGCGGCCTGGCGATTGGACGCCTCCTGCGGCTGGATTCCCAGCGCGGTGACTACCGCAAGGCATGGGAGAACCACAACCTGGCGACCCTGGACCGCCTGCGTGAGCTCGACGAGCATCCCGAGGGTGAGCGTCCCTACCTGATCGTCTCCCTCGGCGACTCCTCCGTGCAGGGTGTGGGCGCCTCGCGCGTCACCGAGTCCTACCCGGCCCGCCTCGCCTCCTCGATCGCCGCGCAGATGGATCGCGAGGTCCTTCTGCTCAACCTGTCCCTCTCCGGGGCCACGATCGAGTCCGTGGAACTCACTCAGATCCCGCAGATGCGCGGCCTGGGCCTCCTGGACGGCCCCTACCGCCCCGACCTGGTGACGCTGACGATCGGCGGCAACGACGTCATGACCGAGGACATGGCCCCCGGCCAGTTCGAAGAGCGCCTGCGTCGAGTCCTCGCCTTCCTGCCTGCCGACGCGCTCGTCTCCACGATCCCGTCCTTCGGCATCATGCCCCAGGAAAGTCGTGCGCAGGACATGTCCGACCGTATCGCGGCCGCCGTCTCCGACAGCGACGCGCACCTTGTCGACCTGCGTTCCCTCACCCAGGAATACTCCCTGCCGACCTACACGTTCGCCTACCACGCTGCGGACTTCTTCCACCCGAATTCGGCGGCGTACACCAAGTGGGCCCAGCTCTTCGCGGACGCGTGGGCCACGTCTCGACGTGAGGCAGCCCCCGTCGTCGAGGATGCCCCCCAGTGGGACATGCTCTCGGCGCGGGTGGCACAATCGGAGTATGACGACTGACGGACCGTGGCTCGTCGTCGGGTTGGGTAACCCCGGCGCACAGTATGCCTTGACCCGACACAACGTTGGGTACTTGACCCTCGACGTGCTCGCCTCGCGCGGCGGCGCGACCCTGACCTCGCACCGCTCGCGCACGCACACCGCCGATGTCCGCTTAGGGATCGGCCCCGGCGGCGTGCCTGGACCCCGCGTGATTCTCGCGCGTTCCGACAGCTACATGAACACCTCCGGCGGTCCGATCAGCGCGCTCGCCACCTTCCACAAGATCGACCCCTCGCGCATCCTCGTCATCCATGACGACATGGACCTGCCCGCACACACGCTGCGCCTCAAGGTCGGTGGCGGAGAGGGCGGCCATAATGGCCTGAAGTCCCTCAGCCAGCACCTGGGCACGCGCGACTACGCGCGCCTGCGCATCGGCGTGGGCCGCCCGCCGGGGCGCATGGACCCCGCCGACTACGTGCTCGCCACCCTGCCCTCCAAGGAACGCCCCGAATGGGACGTGACCTTTGAGCAGGCCGCCGACGTCGTCGAAGACATCGTGACCAAGGGATTTGCTCCCACCCAGATGGCCCTGCACACCGGGTCCTGATCGAGGCGGCGCCCCTGGGCGTCGCCGCGCACTCTCACCGCGAAAGGCAGCGCGTGCTACTCACCGGACTTCTCCCGGACATCACCACCGATCCCGCGATCGAGACGGCCATCGACTCCGTCGAAGCCGGCCGTTCCGGCACGATCGTCGCGCCCGTCGGCATCCGTCCACCCTCCTTGCGGCCGTCGCCTCGCGCGCGGCCACGCCCCTCGTCGTCCTCACGGCCACCGGGCGCGACGCCGAATCGCTGACCAACGCCCTGGCCTCGTGGATCCCGGGCGTGGCCATGCTGCCCGCGTGGGAGACCCTGCCCCACGAGCGCCTCTCGCCCCAGGTCGATACGATGGCGCGTCGCATCGCCGTCCTGCGCCGCCTCGTCCACCCGATCAAGGGAGACGACAGCGCCGGTCCGCTGTCGGTCCTCGTCGTCCCCATCCGAGCTTTCCTCCAGCCGATCATCTCCGGCCTGGCTGACCTCGAACCCGTGCGCGTGCGCACCGGCGACATTCTCGACCTCACCGAGACCACGAACCGCCTGGCCGAGCTGGGCTACGAGCGCGTCGACATGGTCGAAGGCCGCGGCCAGATGAGCGTGCGCGGCGGCATCCTCGACGTCTTCCCGCCCCAGGAACCCCATCCCCTGCGCGTGGAGCTGTGGGGGGACGAGGTCGACGACATCCGTGCCTTCTCCGTCTCCGACCAGCGAACCCTCGGCGAGGCCGCCGACGGCCTGTGGGCCGTCCCCTGCCGCGAGCTTCTCCTCACCCAGGCCGTACGTGCCCGGGCCCGCGAGGCCGCCGACCGCCTGCCCGGCGCCGCCGAGATGCTCAGCCTCGCTGCCGAGGGAATCGCCGCCCCTGGCATCGAATCCCTGGCTCCGATCCTCGTGGGCGGCATGGAATCCCTCCTCGACCTGCTGCCCGCAGGTTCGCCGATCCTCGCCTCCGACCCCGAACGCATCCGTGCCCGCGCCGCCGACCTCGTCGCCACGACCGAGGAATTCCTCGCCGCCGCGTGGAGCGCCGCCGCCGGGGGAGCCGACACCCCGCTCGAGGCCTCCAAGGCCTCGTTCCTTGACCTGGCAGACCTGTGGGGGAGCGGGAAGCGCCCCTGGTGGGAGCTCACCGACCTGCCGCCCGCCGACCTCGCCTCCGTGATCGACGAGGCCGAGGCCGACTCGCCCTCTACGGACGGCCCCGCGCCCGTCGTCGTCTCGCCCACCCTCATGCGCGTGGGCGCCCGCGACGTGCACCCCTACCGCGGAGACTTCGCCAGAGCCGCCGCCGACCTCACCGACCTGGCCCGCGACGGCTGGCGCATCGTCGTCACCACCGAAGGGCCCCGGCCCGGGCCGACGCATCCGCTCCATCCTCACCGACGCCTCGTGCCCGGCCGTGCTCGCGGACAACGTGGAAGCGCGCCCCGACCCCGGCCTCGTGACCATTACGACGGCGCAGGCCGGCGTCGGCTTCGTCGCTCCCCACCTGAAGGTCGCGATCCTCACCGAAGGCGACCTCACTGGGCGCGCGGGTGCATCCACGCGCGACATGCGCCGCATGCCCTCGCGCAGGCGCAAGGGCGTCGACCCGCTGACCCTGCACCCCGGGGACTACATCGTCCACGACCAGCACGGCATCGGACGCTTCATCGAGCTCGTCTCCCGCACGATCGGGCGCGGGGACGCCGCCTCGACGCGCGACTACCTGGTCATCGAATACGCGCCCTCCAAGCGAGGGCAGCCCGCCGACCGGCTCTTCGTCCCCACCGACGCGCTGGACCAGATCTCGAAGTACACCGGATCCGACGAACCCTCCCTGACCAAGATGGGCGGCGCCGACTGGGCCAAGACCAAGGCCCGCGCCAAGAAAGCCGTCAACGAGGTCGCCAAGGAACTCATCCGCCTGTACGCCGTGCGCCAGCAGACCAAGGGCCACGCCTTCGGCCCCGACACGCCCTGGCAGCGCGAACTCGAGGACGCCTTCCCATACGTTGAGACCCCCGACCAGCTCGTCACCATCGACGAGGTCAAGGCCGACATGGAAAAGCCCGTTCCCATGGACCGCCTGCTCACCGGCGACGTCGGCTACGGCAAGACCGAGATCGCCGTGCGCGCCGCCTTCAAGGCCATCCAGGACGGCTACCAGGCCGCCGTCCTCGTGCCCACGACCCTGCTGGTCACCCAGCACGCGGAAACCTTCGCCGAGCGCTACGCCGGCTTCCCCGTGTGCATTGGCACGCTCTCGCGCTTCTCGACCCCGAAGGAAACCGAGGAGGTCAAGGCGGGGCTGGCCTCGGGCGAGGTTGACCTGGTCATCGGCACACATTCGCTGCTGACCGGCACCGTTTCGTTCAAGAAGCTCGGCCTCGTCATCATCGATGAGGAGCAGCGCTTCGGCGTTGAGCATAAGGAGACGCTCAAGGCGCTGCGTACCGACGTGGATGTCCTGTCGATGTCCGCCACGCCGATCCCGCGCACGCTCGAGATGGCGATCTCCGGAATCCGTGAGATGTCGATCCTCCAGACCCCGCCCGAGGAGCGACAGCCGGTCCTGACTTTCGTCGGCGCCTACACGGACGCCCAGGTCAGCGCCGCGATTCGACGCGAGCTCCTGCGCGACGGCCAGGTGTTCTACGTGCACAATCGCGTCGACTCGATCTCTTCGGTCGCCGCCCACATCACCGAGCTGGTTCCCGAGGCGCGCGTGCGCACGGCCCACGGAAAGATGAACGAGCACCAGCTCGAGGCCGTCATTCAGGACTTCTGGAACCACGAGTTCGACGTGCTCGTGTGTACGACCATCGTCGAGACGGGCCTGGACATTTCCAACGCGAATACGCTCATCGTGGATCGCGCCGACACCTTCGGCCTGTCTCAGCTCCACCAGCTGCGCGGGCGCGTCGGACGAGGCCGCGAACGCGCCTACGCGTACTTCTTCTACCCCGGTGACAAGGCGCTCACCGAGACCGCTCACGAGCGCCTCAAGACGATCGCCGCCAACACCGAGCTGGGAGCCGGCCTAGCCGTCGCTCAGCGCGACCTCGAGATTCGAGGCGCCGGAAACCTCCTGGGAGGGGCACAGTCCGGCCACGTCGAGGGGGTCGGTTTTGACCTCTACGTGCGGATGGTCTCCGACGCGGTTGCCGCCTACCGAGGTGACGCCCCCACCGAAAAGACGGACGTGCGTATGGACCTGCAGGTCGACGCGCACATTCCCGACGGCTACGTGCGCGGAGAGCGCCTGCGCCTCGAGGTCTACGCCAAGATCGCGGCCATCTCCACGCCCGAACAGGAAGCCGACGTGCGCGAGGAACTCGTCGACCGATACGGTCCCATCCCGCCCCAGGTCGACCTGCTCTTCGCCGTCGCACGGCTGCGCGAGATCGTGCGCCGCGCGGGGATCACCGAGATCGTCACGCAGGGCAAGTACCTGCGAGTCTCGCCCGTCGAGCTGCGCGATTCCCAGGTCATGCGCCTCAAGCGTCTGCACCCCGGAACGGTCATCAAAGCCGCGGTTCGCCAGGTTCTCGTGCCGCTACCGCTCACCTCGCGAGTCGGCGGGTCCCCGCTCACCGACGGCCCTCTCCTGGAGTGGGTGGAGACTCTGGTGACCAAGATTCTCGTGCCTTTTGGCGAGTAGTGCCTGTGGTGGAATACACTGGTCCTATTGCGTCGCAACACATCTGAGGAAGGAATGCTCGTGCGCTACACACGCCAGCTCGCCACCGCCGCCCTGATTGTGGCCGCAGGACTGGGAATGGGGGCGTGCTCCGCCCATCCCGGCGCTGCCGTCATCACCAACAATGGCGACTACAGCATCGCGGAAGTCGACGAGGCCGTGAGCCAGATTGCCGCAGTGACGGGCGGGCAGTCCTCCATCGGCGCGTATCAGGTGCGCGCCAGCCTCATGAACGAACCGCAGCTCGTCGCAGTGGCCGACTCAGTGGGCATCAGTGTGACCGACGAGCAGGTCGACCAGGCTATCGAGCAGATTGCGGCGCAGACCGGTGCTCAGGTGCCCGTCATCGGGCGCGGCACGCGTGCGACCGTGCGTTCCCTGCTCCTGAATCAGCAGCTCAACCAGGTCGCTCAGGTGAACCCGGGGGCTGTGTCAGCCATGAACGAGGCCTTCGAGCAGGCCCGCACCGCAGCGAACGCGCAGATCAACCCGCGTTTCTCCCAGCCGACCCTGGGTGGAGGCCAGGCGCCGACCATGCCCCTCTTTGGTGACGCCGTATCTGGAGCCAAGGACGATCCCACGGCAGCGCTCCTGGGTGGCAGCGCCCAGTGAGCCTTGTGAGTATTCGCTCACAGCGCCTCCGGCAGGGACTAATGTCGCTTGTCCGGGCGCACAACCGGGGTTGGAAGCCCCAAAAACCACAACGTCCCCCTCGCCGGGGGTGACCACATATGGCGGTCCGTATTACCGTTGTACTGACCGCTTCCACGCAACAACATCGATTGGAGAATGACGTGGCAGTTATTGAAGGCATTGGTGCACGCGAGATCCTCGACTCGCGCGGTAACCCGACCGTTGAGGTTGAGGTCGTCCTCGAGGACGGCACCGCTGCGCGCGCGTCCGTTCCCTCCGGCGCGTCCACCGGCGCGTTCGAGGCCGTCGAGCGTCGCGATGGCGACAAGGGCCGCTACCTCGGCAAGGGCGTCCAGGACGCCGTTGACGCCGTCGTCGAGCAGATCGCCCCCGAGCTCATCGGCGAGGAAGCTGACGATCAGCGCTACATCGACCAGGCCATGCTGGACCTGGACGGTACTCCCAACAAGGGCAAGCTCGGCGCGAACGCCATCCTCGGCGTCTCCCTCGCCGTCGCCAAGGCTGCCGCGAAGTACGCGGACCTGCCCCTCTACAAGTACCTGGGCGGCCCGAACGCTCACGTCCTGCCCGTCCCTATGATGAACATCCTCAACGGTGGCTCCCACGCGGACTCCAACGTTGACATCCAGGAGTTCATGATCGCCCCCATCGGCGCTCCCTCCTTCCGTGAGGCTCTGCGCTGGGGCGCCGAGGTGTACCACACGCTCAAGGGCGTCGTGAAGGAGCGCGGGCTGTCCACCGGTCTGGGCGACGAGGGCGGCTTCGCCCCCAACCTGGACTCCAACGCTGAGGCCCTCGACCTGATCGTCTCCGCGATCGAGAAGGCCGGCCTGAAGCCGGGCGAGGATGTCGCCCTGGCCCTGGACGTTGCCTCCTCCGAGTTCTTCAAGGACGGCCTGTACCAGTTCGAGGGCGAAGGCCGCTCGACCGACTACATGGTGGAGTACTACGAGAAGCTCATCTCGAACTACCCGCTGGTCTCCATCGAGGACCCGCTGTCCGAGGACGAGTGGGACGCCTGGAAGGCCCTGACCTCCGAGATCGGTGGCCGCGTCCAGCTGGTCGGCGACGACCTGTTCGTCACCAACCCCGCCCGCCTGAAGAAGGGCATCGAGCTGGGCGCCGCGAACGCGCTGCTCGTCAAGGTGAACCAGATTGGTTCGCTGACCGAGACCCTCGACGCCGTCGAGGAAGCGCACCGCAACGGCTACCGTTCGATGACCTCGCACCGCTCCGGCGAGACCGAGGACACCACGATCGCCGACCTGGCCGTCGCCACCAACTCCGGCCAGATCAAGACCGGTGCTCCCGCTCGTTCCGAGCGCGTCGCCAAGTACAACCAGCTGCTGCGCATCGAGGAGCAGCTGGGCGAGGCCGCCGTTTACGCCGGCCGCTCTGCCTTCCCTCGCTTCAAGTGAGCCTAGGCAACTAGCCGCATAGCTCCGCGCGGGCCCGTAAGGGTCCGCGCGGAGTTTTTTCGGCGTGGGGCTGAGCCAAAGACGTCAACTTAGGGCACGATAGAAGAATGGCTAGCCGTCGTCCTTCTTCTCGCCCCTCTTCGCATCGTCGCTCCTCCGCTTCGGAGGCACCGCGTACGACGCGTGAGATCAACGCGGAAAAGTCGCGCCAGCGCAGGGCGGCCGCGAAGGCGTCGAAGTCCTCGAAGGGGGCCGAGGCCTCGGCGAAGCGCCAGAAGTCGGCGCGGGGAGCGCAGAAGAATGAGGGGGCAAAGCGCAGCTTTTTCCGCAGGAATAAGGGCGCTGAGAAGGGCACATCGCGCACTTTGTTCGTGCGCCCCGCCGCGGAGGGCTCTTCGGTCCTGTCCATCGGTGGCCTCGACGTGTCCACGCGACTTCTCGTCGTCCTGATCGTCGCCGCTATTCTGTCGGTCATGCTGGTGCCCAGCCTCTACCAGTGGTGGCAGCAGGAGCGTGAACTCGCGCAGATTAAGACGCAGGTCGCCGAGCAACAGCAGAAGAATGCCGACATGCAGCGTCAGCTCGACCTGTGGAATGACCCCGACTACATCTCCACACAGGCGCGCGAGCGCCTCGGATTCGTTCGCCCCGGTGAGACCCAATACACGGTGGTGGATCCGGGACCGCAATACCAGGACTCGGCGCTGGCGGCCGCAGCTGCATCCACTGGACCGGCGCGCCCGTGGGTACAGCAGCTCGGTATCCTAGTGGGGAAGGCGGACCAGCCGTCGAGCGCGACGCCTATCCCGTCGGCTGAGACCAGCCAGTCGGGCCAGGCCCCCACCACCAGCCAAGAAAGCGGAGAATGAGCCTCGTTAACACCACCGACGCCACTGAAGAGGATCTGGAGGTCCTGCGTTCCCAGCTGGGCCGCGTGCCCCGAGGGGTCGTTGGTATCGCCGCGCGATGCGTGTGCGGTCGGCCCACGGTCGTGGCCACCGCACCGCGCCTACCTGACGGGACGCCGTTCCCCACGACCTACTACCTGACGCACCCGGCGGCAGTGAAGGGCGCTTCCACGCTTGAGGCCGAGCATGTCATGGAGACCTTCAACGAGGACCTCGCGGCTGATGAGGAGCTGCGTGCCGCCTATGCGCGTGCCCACGAGGCCTACATTCAGGCGCGCCTGACCCTGGGCGACGTCCCGGAGATTTCGGGCGTGAGCGCCGGCGGAATGCCCACGCGCGTCAAGTGCCTGCATGCCCTCGTCGGCCACTCTCTGGCCGCCGGCCCCGGCGTGAATCCGATCGGGGACCGTGCGCTCGCGATGCTCGACGAGCGTGGCCTGTTCTCCACCTCCCGTTGCTCCTGCTGAGCGCTTTTTGCCCGTGCCCGCCCCGGCCTCGTCCGGGACTCACCCCCGTAGAAACGAAGCGATGACCCGCGTAGCTGCCATTGACTGTGGAACCAATTCGATCCGACTGCTTGTCGCCGATGGACATATCGGCGAGGACGGCCGCCCTCACCTTTGCGATCTGACCCGCCAGATGCGCATCGTGCGCCTGGGGCAGGGCGTGGATGCGCGCGGCTACCTGGACCCCGCGGCGATCGAGCGCACGGTGGAGGCCGTGGTCGAGTACCAGCGCATGATTGAGGCCCTGGGTGCGACAAGCACTCGTTTTCGTGGCGACCTCCGCCACCCGAGATGCATCCAACAGCGCAGACTTCGTGCGCCAGATCAAGGCCATCATCGGTGTGGAGCCCGAGGTCGTCGTCGGCACGGAGGAAGCCTCCCTGTCCTTCAACGGCGCGGTGAGCGGCCTGGGCGAGTCCGTGACCGCACCGATGCTGGTCGTCGACATCGGCGGTGGGTCGACGGAGCTGGTGCTGGGTGCGACCCGCGTCGAACAGGCGATTTCGATCGACATGGGCGCCGTGCGCGTCACCGAGAAGTTCTTCTCCCACGTGGATCCGGCAGGCGGAGTGCCCGTCGAGGACCAGGAGCGCGCGATCGCGTGGATCGATGAGCAGCTGGACGGCGCGGAAAAGTCCGTGGACCTGGCACGAGTGCGCTCCCTCGTGGGCGTCGCGGGCACGGTGACCACCCTGACCGCCCAGGCACTGGGGCTCACCTCCTACCAGCCCGAGCGCATCCACGGTGCCCGCCTGAGCGCCGCCCAGTTCGAGGAAGCCGTGCGCTTCATGGTCGATCAGCCGACCTCCGTGAAGGCCTCCCTGGGCTTCATGCCCGAGGGACGCGAGGACGTCATCGCGGCGGGCGCACTCATCTGGAGCCGCATCGTCACGCGCGTTCTGGCGCGCGCCGAGGCAGCCGGGCACCCGATCGAACAGGTCATCACCTCCGAGCACGACATCCTCGACGGCATCGCACAGGCGATGATCTGAGCGGAGCTTGAGGCGCACGCCAGCCTCCCGTAGGCTGGACGTGCGCGTGCACGCCCCCGTGGCCCAATTGGCAGAGGCAACCGACTTAAAATCGGAGTGTTGTGGGTTCGAGTCCCACCGGGGGTACAGACCAGCGGTGTCATCGACGAGGCCGCGGCCAGTTCGTGGAACTCGCTGCGCGTGTGGACGCCGTGTTGCGCTGCGCGCATAATGGTACGTTTCCCACCTGTGGATGCCTCGTGCGACACTAGAGGCACTGCATCACTGAATGAGGAGGAAAAATGGCCAACCCGGTGATGAATTCGATCGTGAAGGACTGGTCCACTCAGTCGACGACTCCCGCCGGCTACCCCGAGATGCCGGGGTACCAGCCCGCTTCGGCGCAGGCACAGAACCCCTACGCGGGTGCGACCAACCCGTACGGCACCCAGCAGGGTGTCGACTATTCGGGACAGCCGGTCTACGGCACTGCACAGGCTGGCACCGAGGGATACCCGGTCCGTCCAGCTATGAGGAGCAGATGGCCTCGTACGAGGCGATGATGAACGCTCCCGCGGCCGACGCGGTGGATCGTGGAACGATGACCTACGACGACGTTGTGGTCAAGTCCCTGATCTGTTTCGGTCTGCTGCTCATGGGTGCGACCGCAGGATGGCTGACGGGCATCGTGACGCTCGGCGCGGCTATGCTCGTGGCTCTTGGCGCGTGCGTGGTGACGCTGGGGCTGGGTTTGTTCATCCGGTTCTCGAAGACGGTCCGCCCGGCCGCGATCATCGCCTACTCGCTGATCGAGGGCTTTGTCCTTGGTGCCCTGTCCTTCGCCTTCGAATTGATGTACCCGGGCATCGTCGCCACCGCGGTGGTCGCGACCCTCGTCGTTATCGGCGTGACCCTGGCGGCCTTCACGATGGGCTTCGTGCGCAACTCCTCGACGCTCGCCCGCGTCGCTGGCATTGGTTGCACTGCGTTTTTCTTCTACTACATGGCCAGCTTCGCCCTCTCGGTCACCGGCCTCGTGGACATGACGGCGGTGAACAACGCAAGGATCTTCGGTATTCCGCTTGGCATCATCATCGGCGTTCTCGCCGTCTTCATCGGTGTCCTGTGCCTCGTGCGCGACTTCGATGCCGTCAAGGTTGGTGTCGCCAACAATGTGCCTGAGAAGTACTCGTGGCTGTGCACCTTCGCCATCATGACCGACGTCATCTGGATCTACCTCGAGATCCTCAGGATCCTGTCCTACCTCATGCGCCGCGACTGACGCGTCGCTTCACCGACCCTAAGGAAAGACATCATGGATAACATCTCTGTCGCCGGCGAATTCGGCCGCAAGCCAGCCCTGTCCTTCGACGGCACCCCCTCTGATGAACTCGTCGTCGAGGTCCTGCACACCGGTGACGGCCAGGTCGTCGAGGCCGGCGATACGATCACATGCCACTACTACGGCGCGGTCTTCGGCTCTGACGTCGACTTCGATAACTCCTTCGACCGCGGCGGTGCCCTGTCCTTCCAGATCGGCGTTGGAATGGTCATCCCCGGATGGGACGAGGGCCTCGTGGGCAAGCGCGTGGGCGACCGCGTCCTGCTGTCCATCCCCTCCGAGCTCGGCTATGGCGAGCGCGGCGTTCCGCAGGCAGGTATCCCCGGCGGCGCGACCCTCGTGTTCGTCACCGACATCCTGGGCGTGAACTGATCTCACGCGATGTGGGGCGGGCCGGCACACGTGCCAGCCCGCCCCACATCTGTCTCACGCGTTGGCTAATCGTGGGGCAGAGCCGGGCAGGCGACGCCCGTGCGTGCGTGGCACTCGTAGCCGCCCGGGTTCTTGAACAGGTACTGCTGGTGGTAGTCCTCCGCGTACCAGAAACGTGCGGTGGAGTCAGCATCTGGAGCGGGGGAGATGACCGTCTGAATCGAGCCGAAACCGCGCTTGGTGAGCACCTCCTGGTAGGCCGTGCGCAGGGCGGTCGCGTCGCGCAGCTGCTCGGGTGTGGTCGTCCAGATCGCAGAGCGGTACTGGTCGCCGATGTCGTTGCCCTGTCCGCCCACCTGCGTCGGATCGTGGATCTCAAAGAAGAGGCGAACGAGGTCAGCAGCGCTCGTGAGCGCGGTATCGAAGACAACGCGCACGGTTTCCGCATGACCCGTCGAATGAGAACACACCTGCTCGTACGTCGGGTTGGGCGAATGTCCGCCCATGTAGCCGGTCGCCGTGGTCACGACCCCGGGAGTGTTCCACAGGGCCTTCTCGACGCCCCAGAAGCACCCCGCTGCGAGGTAGATGACCTCCTGGCCCGCCCCGGCCTCGTCCCTCATGTTTGAGCCGAGGACCGCGTGCGTGGAGACGTGAACGTTCGTGTGTGCCTGCTTGAAAAACAATGTCATACCTCCCAGTATGCGTCACTCGTGGCAGGTGAGCGCGCTGCGCGAACGGAAATGCGTGTGCGCGCGAGTATGCTGAGGGGTGAACGAAAAGGAGGGAACGTGGCCGACACTCAGGAACAGCCGCGATGGAAGCTATCCGACCTCATGGGCAGCTCTCAGCTGCCCTGCCGTTGAAACACGCAGATGAACCCGCGCCCGCGCCCGTCATGGTGTCCGTGCGCGAGGAACACGAGGATGAGCGCGACGTGGCGGCCGCCGTCCCGCGCACTCTTCGCGTCGCCGCGGCGATCTCGTGGCGCACCCTCGTCGTCGCCGGTCTGGTCATGGCCGTCCTGTGGGGCATTTCCCGCCTGACGCTCGTCATCATGCCGGTGGCGATTGCGCTGACGGTGGCGGTTCTCCTGGAGCCCCTCGTCTCCTGGATGCGTCGCCGCCTGCACTTTCCCTCGTCGCTGGCCGCTACCGTCGGCCTCCTCGTCTTCTTTGCCGCCGTCGCGGGCGCGCTGAGCCAGGCCGCCGCGGAACTCATCCAGCAGGTGCCGCATCTGGCCTCGCAGGCCGCGGACGGCTTCCGCGAGCTGCTCGACGCGATTGCGGACAATAAGTTCCTTCAAGACGGTCCGTTGAAGATGGACACGACGGTCTTGACGAATGCAGCCGAGCAGCTGCGTTCCGAGCTGGTGAACTGGCTGAATACCAACAAGGAAACGCTGGCGACCGGCGCCCTGAACATCACGTCCTCGGTGGGCACGCTGGCGACCTCAGCCCTGACCATGCTCTTCTGTCTGTTCTTCTTCCTGAAGGAGGGGCGCTCGATCTGGCTGTGGTGCGTGCGCCTGCTTCCCGCGCCCGCCCGCGTCCCCGTCCACGAGAGCGCGATTCGCGGTTGGGCGACCTTCGGCTCCTACGTGCGCACGCAGATCCAGGTGGCGGCCATCGACGCGATCGGTATTGCGTTGGGCGCGTTCTTCCTGGGTGTGCCCCTGGCCATCCCGATCGGCGTCATCACCTTTTTCGCCGCTTTCGTTCCGATTCTGGGCGCCCTGACGTCCGGTGTCATCGCGGTGCTTGTGGCGGCCGTGAACGGCGGCCTGACGAAGGCAATCATCATGCTCGTCATTATCCTGGTCGTCCAGCAGGTCGAATCCAACATCCTGCAGCCCTTCATGATGTCGAACGCCGTCTCCCTGCATCCGGTCGGCGTCATGCTCGTCATCACCGCCGGATCCGCGATCGCTGGTATCGCCGGCGCGATCTTCTCGGTGCCTATCGCCGCCTTCATCAACGCGACTGTCATGTACCTGCACGGGTACGACCCGATGCCCGAGCTGGCGACCGCGGAGGACCGCCCGGGCGGCCCTCCGGGCATGCTCGAGGAGAAGATCGCGGCCTCCTACGCGGGTAAGCCAGATACGCGCCCGTACGTGGCTCGTGCAGAAGCTGATGAGGACGAGGTCGTGGCGTCCGTGGATCTTCACGTCGAGGCCCGTGTCGAGTCGGAGGGGGACGCGACACGGGAGGAAACGCCGGCCGCTGAACAGCAGAAGCCGGGGGAGCCTCCGACGCCCCACGTGGAGGCGTAAGGTTTCTTTACGCGCGTATGCAATCCGAAGCGGGTCCCACCGAGTGGTGGGACCCGCTTCGCATTGATGAGGGGCGTGCGAGGCCGGGGTGGCCTGCTCGCCTCGGGGCTCAGCCTTCGAAGGGCTTGGCGTCAAGGATCTCGACGTCGATCATGCGGCCAGTGGGGGCTTCGAAGGAGAGCTTGTCGCCGGCCTTGTGGCCGATGACCGCTGCGCCCAGGGGAGCCTGAGCGGAGAAGACCTGAATGCCCAGGTCGCCGCCGGCGTCACGCGAACCGAGCAGGAACTTCTGCTCGCGACCGGCCACCAGAGCCGTAACAACCATGCCGGGCTCGACGATGCCGTCGTCGGCGGGGGTCTCGCCGACCTCGGCGTGCTCCAGCATTTCCTGGAGGGCCTGGATGCGGGTCTCGTTCATGGACTGCTCGTTGCGCGCAGCGTGGTAGCCGCCGTTCTCGCGCAGGTCGCCCTCCTGGCGGGCGGCGTCGATGAGGCGCGCGATCTCGACGCGCTTGACCTCGACGCGCTCCTTCAGCTCGCTTGCGAGCAGGTCGTACTGGGCCTGCGTGAGCCACTGTGTGTCAGCCATGGTTCCTCCAATGACGTGTGAGTAATCGAGCGCCGACACACGGGTGCCGGCGCGCATGGTGTCGAGTGTAGCAACATTGCGCCAGGCCACGGGCGCAGCCTGGCCGGGCGGCGCGTCAGGAACTCAGGACCGCCAGGTAGACGGCGACGCAATGGCAGGCCCACGCGGCGACGGTGAAGGCGTGGAAAATCTCGTGGAAGCCGAACCAGGTGGGGGAGGGGTCGGGCTTCTTGGTGCCGTAGACGACCGCGCCGAGCGTGTAGAGGACACCTCCGGCGACGATCAGCCACACCACGATGGGGCCGCCACCCGCCCACAGCTGTGGCAGATACCAGACCGCCACCCACCCGAGTGCGACGTAGACGAGGGTGGTCAGCCAGCGCGGTGCGCTGGGCCAGAAGAGGTTGAGGAGGATGCCGGCGATCGCCCCTCCCCACACGACCGACAGGGAGAACAGTTGCGTCAAAGCGGTCCAGGAGCGCGATCGTGATCGGCGTGTAGGTGCCCGCGATGAGCAGGAAGATGTTGGAGTGGTCGAGGCGCTTCCACATGATCTCCCAGCGCGGGGCCCAGTAGAAGCGGTGGTAGGCGGCCGAGACGCCGAAGAGGATGAGGGAACACGCCAGGTAGACGGCGGATCCGATCTTCGTGGGGGTCGTGGGCGCCAGACAGACGAGGACGATGGAAGCGGCCAGGGACAGAGGGGCGGCGGCCAGGTGTAGCCAGCCGCGCAGTTTCGGCTTGATCTGCACGAGCTGGCCCGAGAACCATTCCTTGGGCGTGAGCGATGCGATCTTCATCTGTTCCCCCTGTCAATATGTCAACATTTCTTACGAGTCCGTAGGTTACTACGCCGTAACTTGTTGCGATAGGCGTGTTCTCGCTCTTCGAGAGTGCTTGTGTTTCCCTGCCGTCCTACGGCGCGATACCCTTAATGTCATAAGAGTACGCCGCACCGCGGGGTGCGACAGTAGCAGGAGGGACATCATGGCCCAGTGGAACATGCTCTACGACATGTACGAGCGTCGCCTCAAAGCCGAGCTGTCTGACGCCGCCGTTCCCGCCCACATCGGCGTCATCCTGGACGGTAACCGCCGCTGGGCGAAGTCCCTGGGCGCGACCGCCTCGCAGGGACACCGCGCTGGCGCCGGGAAGATCAGCGAGTTCCTCCAGTGGTCCGACGACGCGGGTGTGTCGATCGTGACGCTGTGGCTCCTGTCCACCGACAACCTCTCGCGCGATGCCGCCGAGCTGGGCGAGCTGCTGCGCATCATCTGCGAGGCCGTCTCCCTCCTGGCGGATCAGGGGCGCTGGAAGCTGGCCGTCGTCGGCGACCTCTCCCTGCTGCCCGAAAAGGTATCCGAGGACCTGCGTGCGTCCGTCGCGCGCACCGCCGACGTGCAGGGAATGACCGTCAATATCGCGGTTGGCTACGGCGGGCGACACGAGATCACCGAGGCCGTGCGCTCCATGATGCGCGAGGCGTCGGCCCAGGGACGCACCCTCGACGAGCTCGCCGACTCCTTCACCGACGCGGATATCACCGCACACCTGTACACGAAGGACCAGCCCGACCCCGACCTCGTCATCCGTACCTCGGGCGAGCAGCGCTTGTCGGGCTTCATGCTGTGGCAGTCCGTGCACTCCGAGTACTACTTCTGCGAGGTTTACTGGCCGGACTTCCGCCGCGTCGACTTCCTGCGCGCCCTGCGCTCCTACGCGCAGCGCGAGCGCCGCATGGGCAAGTAAGCGCGCGTCGATTATGCCGTGCGTGCGTTGAACGAGGCCGGACCCCGTTGTGGGGACCGGCCTCGTTACGTGTGTGGCGTTCTTAGGAGAGCTCGTGCGCCCAAGGCGGGTTCGCGCCCTTGCGCGAGACGGTTACGTCGGAGACGGCGCTGGCGCGGTCGATGATGGCGCGGATCTGCTCCTCGGGAAGGGTGCGCAGTGCCTCGCGCGCGTCCGCACCTCGCAGGCCCATGCCCCACATGGCGTCGATCATGCCGCCCATGAAAGAGTCGCCCGCGCCGACCGTGTCGACGACCTCGACGTCGCTCGGGGTCTTCGTGAAGCGCAGGCCCGAGGCCATGGCGACCTCGCTCCCGTGCTTGCCGCGCGTGACGACCACGAGCGAGACGCCCATGCCGAGCCAACGTTCCACGACCTCGTCGATGGGCGCGCCGCCAGTCAGCCAGTCGATGTCCTCGTCGGAGACCTTGATGACGTCCGCCAGGGCGACGAAAGCGTTCGAGGGAGGCGAGTGCAGCCGAGGGTTCGCCCATGATCGAGGGACGGGCGTTCGGGTCGAAGAAGACGAGCGCGTGCTCGCGGCCCCGGGCCAGCGCGTCGAGGACGGCGGAGGCGCCGGGCTCGATGATCGCGGAGATCGAACCGGCCTCGATGATCTGCGCGGTCTCTGGGACCTCAATCGGGGCGGTCGGTGCCCACTCGAGGTCGAAGGTGTAGGAGGCCGCGCCGTTTTCATCCAGGCGCGCCAGGGCCGTCGACGTGTGCGAGGCGCCGCGCGACGCCGGGGTGATGTACACGCCCGAATCGTTCATGTGGAAGTCGATGAGGCGGCCGCGCGTATCCGCGCCGAACCAGGTCGCAAGCGCCAGCGGCCGGCCGAGTCTACCCAGCGTCAGGGCGACGTTCGCGGGCGAGCCACCCGGGATCTCGGAGGGGCATTCAGGGCTGCTCGTGCGTGATGACGACATCGATGAGTGCCTCGCCGATCGCGAGAATGTGGGGTCCAGATTGCACCGTCATGGCGCCTCCTCACCTGCGGATGTGGGCGAATCTATGGAAGGTAGATTAGCGCGCTTCGGGGGAGGGCGTGGTGGTGCGCTCAGAAAGACGAGCCTGGGCGCCGTCCAGGATCTGGGGAACAGCGGGCTGCCAAGGCCTCGCCGCGTTCCCACATTGTGAGAGTGTCCTCGAGCGGGGCCTGCCCGCCCTCGAGGGTCTGGACGATGCGCACGAGCTCGTCGCGCGCCTCCTCGTAGCCGAGGGACTGGGGATCGGGGAGCTGGTCGTTCGTGGTCATGAGAGTGTTCCTTTGGGTGAGAGGTTCGGGGACAAGGCCGGGACCCTGAGCGTCAGGCGCCTGTGTCGGGCGCGTCCGCGGGCGGAGCGGGGTTCGTGGCTCCGACGACCTGGGCGACCATGCGGCCGGAGGCCAGGATGCCTTCGATGAGGTCGCCCTTCTTGATCTGCGCCGAGGAGGTGATGAGCGCGCCGGACGGGAGTCTTCAGCAGCGCGTAGCCGCGGTCCAGCGTCGCCTGCGGAGACAGGGCCGTCAGGGTCGCGCGCGAGCGAGTCAGCTGATGGCGCTCCGAGGCGAGCCGACGCTCGATCGCCGCTCGCATTGCCGTGACCCGCTGCGTGAGGGCCACGCGATGCCCCTCGACGATGGCCTCCGGGCCTTGGAGCACCGGGCGTGACGCGATGAGCGTTAGGTTCGAGCGCTCTGTCGCCAGGCGCGCGCCCAGCGCCCCGCGCATGCGGGTCAGCGCCTGGGAGATGCCGTCGCGCTCGCGGGCGCGGTCCGGGAACGATGCGGCGAGCCGCGTCCGTCGGGGTCGAGGCCCGGTAGTCGGCGACCAGGTCCAGCAGGGGAGAATCCCCCTCGTGGCCGATCGCGGAGACGATGGGCGTGCGGGCGTCCGCGACGGCGCGCACGAGGCGCTCGTCGGAGAAGGGAAGGAGGTCTTCGACCGCGCCGCCGCCGCGCGCGATGACGATGACGTCCACGTCGTCCATGGCGTCCAGTTCGAGGAGGGCGCGGCCCACCTCGGGTACGCAGTGATCGCCCTGCACGGCGACCTCGCGGATTTCAAAGCGCGCGGATGGCCAGCGGTCCGATGCGTTCACGACCACGTCGTCCTTCGCCTTCGCGTTTCGTCCGCAGATCAGACCGATCGTGCGCGGCAGGAACGGCAGCGGTTTCTTGCGTGCATCTGCAAACAGGCCCCTCGGCGGCCAGGCGGGCGCGCAGCGCCTCAATCTGGGCCAGCAGATCACCCACGCCCTGGAGGTGAATCTCCGCGGCCTGCAGGTTGAGGCGGCCCGAGCGCTCCCAGAACACCGGCTTCACGCGCGTCACCACGCGCACCCTCGGTGAGGGGCGTGGAATCCATGACGCCCGCCCACGCGGTCACCGTCATCGACGTGTCCGTCTCCAAGTCGCGCAGCGTCAAAAAGTGCATCTTCGCGCCCGGGCGCACCTTGTACTCGACGACCTGGCCCTCCACCCACAGGGGGCTCATGCGGTCCACGTACACCTTGATGTTCTCCGTCAGCCTGCGCAGCGGCCACGGATTATCCCGCGTCGTATCAGCCGCCTTCGCGGCGGGCGGACGAGGCTGGGGCGAGCCGCCCGGAGGCGGCGCAGCATGAGTATCAGGCAATGTCACGCCACTCAGCATGCCACAGGAAAGTCCCCGCCGCGCTGCCGCAGCGTACGCCTGTGGACAGCCCCGGCCTCGTCGATGAGGAGCGTGTGGGATTGCCACGAGCGCGCGCACGCCCCGGGCCGCGGGCGCTAGGGTGGACGCATGAATGAAAAACGTCGACCTGCGAGCCAGCGCTGAGACCCCCCTGCCCTCCTCCCACGGTGGGAGGAGGGCAGCGGCCGCATCCTCTTGGCCGCCCCCCGCGGATACTGCGCCGGCGTGGACCGCGCCGTCGACGTCGTCGAAAAGGCCCTCGAGCTCTACGGCGCGCCCGTATACGTGCGCAAGGAGATCGTCCACAACAAGTTCGTCGTCGAGTCGCTGACCAAGCGCGGCGCGATCTTCGTGCAGGAGACCGACGAGGTGCCCGAGGGTGCCCGCGTCGTCTTCTCCGCGCACGGCGTCTCCCCGGCCGTCCACGAGGCCGCCGCCACCCGCCACCTCGCCACGATCGACGCGACCTGCCCGCTCGTGACCAAGGTGCACCGCGAGGCCGTGCGCTTCGCGAAGGAAGACTACGACATCATCCTGGTGGGCCATCAGGGCCACGAGGAGGTCGAGGGCACCTTTGGCGAGGCCCCCGACCACATCCAGGTTGTCGGCACCCCCGACGAGGTCGATAACGTCGTCGTGCGCGACCCCTCGCGCGTCGTGTGGATCTCCCAGACCACGCTCTCTGTCGACGAGACCCGCGAGACCGTCGACCGTCTGCGTCAGCGCTTCCCGCAGCTCATCGACCCGCCGTCGGACGACATCTGCTACGCCACCCAGAACCGCCAGGGCGCGGTCAAGCACATCGCGCCCCAGGTGGACGTCATGGTCGTCGTCGGCTCGGCGAACTCCTCGAACTCTGTGCGCCTCGTCGAGGTCGCGCTCGAGGCCGGGGCGGGCGCCGCCTACCGCGTCGACAAGGCCGACGAGCTTGAGGAATCCTGGTTCGAGGGTGCCCGCACCGTGGGTCTCACCTCCGGCGCGTCCGTGCCCGAGATCCTCGTACGCGAGGTCATCGAATGGCTACAGGAGCGCGGATTCCCCACCGTCGAGGTGGCCCGCACCGAAACCGAATCCACGACCTTCGCGCTGCCCCGCGACCTGCGCGCCGACCTCAAGAAGGCCGGCATGGCGCCCGCGCGTCCTCACGCGCCCCGCGTCACCGGGCCAAACCACACGAAGTAGGGCAACACCGCCGGGCCTGCTCCGATAGGATGGGGGCGTGTCTCTTACTATCGGTATCGCCGGACTGCCCAACGTCGGCAAGTCCACCCTGTTCAACGCCCTGACCCGCGCGACTGTGCTCGCCGCGAACTACCCCTTCGCGACCATCGAGCCCAACGTCGGCGTCGTCCCCCTGCCCGACCCGCGCCTGAACAAGCTCGCGGAGATCTTCGGCTCCCAGCGCATCCTGCCTGCCACAGTGTCCTTCGTGGACATCGCCGGCATCGTGCGCGGCGCCTCCGAGGGTGAGGGCCTGGGCAACCAGTTCCTCGCCAACATCCGCGAGGCCGACGCGATCTGCCAGGTCACGCGCGCCTTCTCCGACCCCGACGTCGTGCACGTTGACGGCAAGGTGGACCCGGCCTCGGACATCGAGACCATCAAGACCGAGCTGATCCTCGCCGACATGCAGACGATCGAGAAGCAGATCCCGCGCCTCGAGAAGGAGGTGCGAGGCAAGAAGACCGAGCCGATCGTGCTCGAGACCGCGCGCCAGGCTCTTGAGCTGCTGGAGCGTGGCGAGCTGCTGTCCGGCCCCGAGGGCGCCAAGCTGGACCAGGACGCGCTGCGTTCCTTCCAGCTCATGACGTCCAAGCCCTTCATCTTCGTGTTCAACATGGACGCCGCCGAGATGGACAACGAGGAGATGAAGGACGAACTGCGCGCCCTCGTCGCCCCCGCCGAGGCCATCTTCCTGGACGCCCAGTTCGAGGCCGAGCTGGTCGAACTGGACGACGAGGACGCCCGCGAGATGCTCGCCGAATCCGGCCAGGACGAGTCCGGCCTGGACAAGCTGGCCCGCGTCGGCTTCGACACCCTGGGCCTGCAGACCTACCTCACCGCCGGTGAGAAGGAAGCGCGCGCCTGGACGATCCACAAGGGCGACACCGCCCCCAAGGCCGCCGGCGTCATCCACACGGACTTCGAGAAGGGCTTCATCAAGGCCGAGGTCGTCTCCTTCGACGACCTGGTCGAGGCCGGCTCCATGGCCGCGGCAAAGGCCGCCGGCAAGGTCCGCATGGAAGGCAAGGACTACGTCATGGAAGACGGAGACGTCGTGGAGTTCCGCTCTGGACTAACGTCTGGGGGGAAGAAGTGAGTGATCTTTCCGCGCTGGGGGCGGCAGTGAATCTTCTCAGCGATGTCGACTCCTTTACTTGAGAATCATCCTGCTTCCAAAGACCCCAAGCCTGGTAAGCCAGCTGGCTCCGAGTATGGTCCACTGCTCCGGTCTGGCACCGCGCTGTGCTACACGGCATGGGAGGTGTACGTTGAGGAGGCTCTGATCGAGACGGTGGAGTGGCTGCTGGAAAACCGCCAGCCACAGGAGCTTCCTAAAGCTATGCGTGACTGGGTTGCGAAAGAGAGTTCCGATCCCTGGGCATTCGTCGGTGACTCGTGGCGGTCAGAGGTGCTACGTCTGGTGAGGAACAGAGTTGAAGGTGACGAGCAGGGGCGGCGCGGATTTAATACAGCCAACGTTCATAATGTAAGGAGCCTCTACCGGGAAATCCTCGGATTCGACCCTCTACAGGGGATTCGTTGGCAGAACAAGCCCAACGCTGCGGTACGGGCGGATATTTCTCTCCTTGTTCAGGTGCGCGGTGAGATCGTCCACAAGGGCACAACGCCTGGGGCACTCAACCTCGGAGGAGTTCGGGGATGGGCGGACTTCGTCCGGAGGCTTACCGAGAAGTTCGATGCATGCTTGGTGGAGTTTCGGTTCAACACTTAAGTATTTCCTGATGGTCAGACGCGCCTTCAGTGACAAAGTTGAAGGGAAAGCGGGATGCAGCGGCCGTAGATCCCAGCCAACTGGACGTCTGTGAGCCCGCAGCAGTAAAACGGCAGGTCAAAGACCCAGCGCCTTCGGGGCTAATGGCGCTCAAGCGGGCAGGTTTACGTGATCTCACACACACTTGGTCTGTAAGTGTCTCGAAATACGTCCGGCAGGCACGGTAAGATTTCTTTGTAAATGTTCGTGAGGACTGGGCTTTTCGCCGTGTCCTTCATCCGTCCTTTCCCCATCCCATTTGCAACGTGAAAGGTCCAAGCATGCAGACATCAATTAGCGGCCTGCTACTGAGGGCAGTGAGATCAAGGCTGACTGGCGTTGCCGTCACCGCCCTGGCGGCCCTGGCCATGGTGGTCCACGGGCTGGCTGCGCCAGCAATCGCCGCTATCAACCCTCAGATTGAGGTGAGCGACCTGAGCCTCACCAAGGTGAACGCTGCCAACGAGGAGCAGAGCGGTGAGCTCTACGTGCAGGGCCTGGCCTTGCTCACATTCAACTGGGACGCCTCGAAATTACGCCGAAGGAGGGTGACTCCTTCGCAATCAGCTTGCCCGCCGAGTTCAAGTTCCACTCGACCATTGCGGTACCCATGAAGTATAACGATCAGACGGTGGGTCAGTGCACTGTCGCAGGCGACACTCTGACTTGCGCGTTCGACGCTGGGATCACGCCGCTGGTCCAGGCTGGAAACAAGGACATCCGAGGGACCGGAAAGTTTCAGCTCGGTGTCGTTTCGCACACGAGCAAGGAAGAGCTGCCCTTCATCATCAACCGTGACAAGACCGTCAACGTTGATCTCCCGGGGACTGGCGGCATCCCCAAGTCCACAAGTTCCTACCGTCCGGACATACAGTTCTACAAGAGCTACATCGGAGTAATGAAGGAAGGGGACACTGAGACGAACTGGTACTTCAACTTCGGTGGGCCGACCTTCATGAAAGCGCTCGGCGTGACCTTCGATGGCCAGACGGAACAGACCATCACCTTCAAGGATACGCTCGGCGCGGGCATGACTTGCCCGATGACGTCGATCGACCTCACTGCCATCGAATCTGAGGAAAACCCCTTGCAATGGGTCCTCCTGGACAAAGGACCGGAGGCAGGGGCAACGACCGGTGCGCAGGGGACCTTCGAGGTCACTGGTGAGTGCGAGCAGATGGCAGCCGATGGAACGACTCCGATTACCATCGTAGCCAAGGGCCCTTTCAGGGCGAAGACGAACTATTCAATCTCCTACAAGACTCTCTTCGTCGGTGGGACGGCGCTTCCGGGAACCGACTACACCAACACTATTGTGGTTGACGGAACCAAGTTTAGATGGAAGAAGACTACGAATTTCACTGTGGCGGGGTCCGTCGAGGTTGAGATGCGGCAAGGTGAGGGTACCTTCAGCGTCATAAAGACGATCGCCTCCGACTATCTCCAACACGTAGATGCAGACGTCAGCTTCAAGGTGACCTTCGACTACGAGCTTCCTGCGGGCACCACGGTAGACAACTACCCGAAATGGACGCCGCCTACGAATGAAGACCAGAGCAGCACGCTCAATTCTGACAAGCGCACCGGCACGGCCACGATGGTTGTCAAGCGGGGCCAGGAGACTAGCTTTGCTACGCCGTTCCCAATGGGTACGACGATCACCAACCTGCGTGAGGACACCTCGACGGCCAACCCCACTCTGCCTGCGGGCTATGTGTGGAAGGACCCGAAGTTCACCATCGGCACCGATGCTGGCACGAGCCTGACGATCGAAGACCAGAAGATCACGAAGGTCAACCTGTTGAATACCGTCGGAGCTGCCGACAATGAATTCAAGTGATCAAGAAAGCCAGCGGCGCCGAGGGGGCGGACGCGAAAAAGTACTCCTTCACGTACACGTGCACCCTTCCGGACAAGACCGAGAAAAAGGGGCAGATCACGGATGTCTTGGGTAACTCGACCCCCGTGTCCAGCCCTGAAAAGTTTCCGGTCGGCACCACCTGCGAGGTGACTGAGGACACTGCAGTGGCCGGTATTGACGGTTACACCCTCGACCCGACCGGCCACGATGTCCAGACTGTGACGATCGGCCTGGTTAGCGAACCGACGGTCGCCGCCGCCTTCACCAACACCTACACGCTCAACAAGGGTTTCTTCTCGGTGAAGAAGGTTACGGAGGGCGCTGCCTTTACTGGTGTCGACAACACCTTCAACGTGCAGTACGCGTGCACGCATGACTCGGTGGCGCTCACTGAGGAACAAAAGGCTGGCACCCTGACGCTGACTGGTAACGGCACCGCAGTCCAGAGCCCTTCCCTTCCCTTCGGTACTTCCTGCACCATCAAGGAGAACGCCGACACCGCGCAGCGTGCAGGATACGCCGTGGCCACGGCATACTCCGCGGGCCAGGTAACCGTGGCGACCGCGACACCGAACCCTGAGGTGACGGTGACTAACACCTATACGCCTCTCAAGGGTGGTTTCGTGATCTCCAAGACCGTGGATGGTGACGGGGCTGAGCTAGCCAAGGACGCGCGTTTCACCTTCGACTACACGTGCACTCCGACCTCCGGCGTCGCCCAGGTGAAGGGAACGGTAGTTGTCAAGGGCGGCGAGAACCACGCTGTCTCTGATGTCCCCGTCGGTTCGTGCTCCGTCTCCGAGCGTGATGCCACTATCAATGGTGCCAGCCTGAGCACTGTTCTCACAGTTGACGGCTCTGCCAACGGTGTGAACAACGGTACTGCGGTCTTCAATGTGTTGGACAGCGCTACCGTCAAGGTTTCTGCCACCAACACCTACGTGCGCGATCGTGGCTCCTTCTCAGTCGCGAAGGCGGTTGTGGGCGGTCAGGATTCTTTCGTGCAGGACACGTTCGTTTTCGACTACGTGTGTGCGGATGGCACCGAGGGGCACCTTGACGTTCCGGGTGATGGCACGATCGTGGAGGGTCCGCGAGTGCCTACGGGCACGACATGCACGCTGAGTGAGCGCGCTCAGACGGCAAACCGCGACGGTTATACGGTTGCGTCTGAGCTTTCCAATGACGGTAAGGTCACCATCACCGACAAGGACGTGGTGGTTGCCGTGAAAGCGACGAACACGTACACGCCGGTACCGACGCCGAAGCTTCCCGCCAAGCCGCTGGCCAAGACAGGCGCTTCGAACGTCGTCGTGGTCGCCATTGTCGTTTCCTTGCTGGTAGGGGCCGGTGGTGCCCTTATCGCGATGAAGCGTCGCCGTCGCGATCTTTGATATCGCTGAGCCGCGGCAGCTGTTAACAGCTTGCTGAGGCAAAGAGTGAGCGCCCCCATCCCACTACACTGGGATGGGGGCGCTCGCCTACGCGTCTGGAATACTGGCGGCGCAATGAATTGAAAGCGTTGTAGCTGCAGCCAACCCGCGGGGAGCCGTCCGGGAGACAAGGGAAGAATGAATTGGCTTTAAGAGACTTGCGAGCCTGTGATTATCTTGAGGTAGTGTGCTTTCCTTTTGCTAGCGCCGAAAATGTTGAGCGCTTCCAGCGGTAACTTATCGGCCGCATTGTTTCCGCGCTTGAAACCGCAGCCAGGGATGGTCGTTGTTTCTGAGAGGCAGATGCGCCCCTATGATAGGAAGCGATCGCGAAGCCGTTTCCTCGCGAATCGGCTGGAAAGATCGTCAGCCTTTCCAAGCGATGTGCGGTGCTCATCCTGGGCGTGCTGGGGAGCGTATCGAGGTCTCAGGACTCATCCTCAATGAGGTTACTGACGAGAAAGACCATCCCGGCGCAACCTACGCCACGAGCGGCAACCTGATAGACGCGCCGATACTGGATGGGGATCGGCCTTTCGATGAGATCCGTGCACAGCTGGACGGGATCGGGCGGGCGCACTTCCCGAGCTAGCGGACCGTCTCTCAAAAACTCCGACGAGGTCGGGGCTGGGTGTGCACGTTTGTGTGGTTGTTGGTTGGGGTGTGGGAGAATGTGCGTGATTGTTGCGCGGCATTCTTAGTGTTTCGTGTCGTTTCTGAGCGTATCCTCAAAGGCAAGGGCACGTCCCCGACGGTGGGGGGCGCATGGAAGGCAAGGACTACGTGATGGAAGACGGAGACGTGGTGGAGTTCCGGTCTGGACTGACGTCTGGCGGGAAGAAGTGACTCCCCAGGACAGGGCCGGCACCTGGTTGGGTGAAGTCCTCATGGAGGACTTCATTGAGGACTTCGGAATTACGCAGCACAAGCTCGCCGTCGCTATCGGTGTTCCGCCTCGTCGTATCAATGAAATCGTCCACGGGAAGCGCGGAATTACGGCCGATACCGCGCTGCGGCTGTCCCGCTACTTTGGTGCGACCCCGGGATTCTGGATGAATCTGCAGATGCGCTACGAGCTCGATCGTGCCGAAGATACGCTGGGGGATACGTTGAGTGGAATCGTTTCGCATACGACGGTGGAAGTTTCCTGCATCAACTCGGTCTGATGAGGCAGTGGCCGGGTCGCGCGAGAGCGTGGCCCGGCTTTGCTGTTGGGGACTCGTGTGCGTAAATCGTGTCGCCTGTCACCCGGGTGGTAGGGTGTGGCCATGACGACGGATAGCCAGTACTCATGGCCGCGCTTTTTCATGGAACTAGCGGACAAACTGCTCGCCTTCAAGGATGATCGGCAGGCTCTTATTGCTACGTTGCAGCATGTCTACGCCGAACTCGGTATGGATCTGCCGACGCTTGACTCAGGCGGCATTCCGACCGATATTGATCCTTTCACGGTCTACGGCCTCTTCAATCGAGGCCTCACAGACAATAAGCGCCGGGCGGTTGCCCTTGGAATTCGTGGCGCTCTCGGCGTGCAGGCCCCTCTGCATCATGATTTTGTCGGGGTCCCCGTCCTGCTCAACATCAACGCGACCTTCTACGACCAGGTGCGTCGGGACGATGGGGATATCGAAAGGCTGTGGGACTTGTTTGCGGTTGCGCTGGCATACGCGGATCAGCCGACTGAACAGGCAGAAGCAGTGTTCCGTCACGCCTACGATGCAGTTCTTCAACAGCGCCATGCTAGCTGGAACGTCACGATGGGACTCTTCTGGATTCGCCCATACGCCTACGTCAACTTGAGCTCCCGAGACCGATGGTTCCTCGCGCTGCCCGACCGGATGCCTTCATCGGTTCGTTCTGTGCTGGCGTCGATAAAGAAAGTGCCCGGATCTGCTGAATACCTGCGGATTCGGGACAGCATTCTGTCGGTGTTGAAATCCGGAACCTACGAGTACTCATCCTTCCCCGATCTTTCGGCATACGCGTGGCGCGTTTCCGAACAGGTCAACCGTGAGAACAAAGACTCTGACAAAGAGAAGGAAGAAGTTACCCAGGAGGCTGCCCTGGGGGACGCCGATGTGCAGACCGTGTGCTACTGGCTCTACGCCCCCGGCCGGGGAGCCTGCATGTGGGACGAGTTCTATGAGCGTGGAATCATGGGGCTCGCGTGGGGTGAGATAGGGGATCTGACTGCCTACGCACATAAGGAAGATCTGAAGGCACAGATGCTCCAGACCTATCCTGAAAACGGTACCCAGAAGAACGACATTCACGCCCTGTGGCAGTTTGCGAACGAGATGAAGCCGGGTGATGTCGTTTTCGTGAAGAAGGGACGTTCAGAGATTCTCGGGCGAGGAATTGTTGCGGGTGACTACGTCTTTGATCCGGAGGGCGGCCACTACCCGAACTGTCGGGAGGTCCGCTGGATGTCCGCAGGAAACTGGCCAATCGACGAACGACTGGCAATGAAGACCCTCACCGAAATCACCGACTACCCTGAACTCCTTTCTCGCATTGAGATGTTCTTCGAGGACAGTGACGACGACGTTGAGAGTGAGGAACAGCTAGTAATCTTCCCGGAGTACTCCGCCCGGCAATTCCTCAACGAGGTCTACATGTCCGAGGAACGCTACGAAGCGATCGTGGGCCTGCTGCGCACGAAGAAGAACATCATCCTGCAGGGCGCACCGGGCGTCGGTAAAACCTATGCAGCCAAGCGCCTCGCCTACTCAATGATGGGGGTTAAGGACGCTTCTCGGGTCAAGCTCGTTCAGTTCCACCAGAGCTACTCCTACGAGGACTTCATCGAGGGGTACCGGCCCTCCGGCGCGGGGTTCGAGCTGGTCAAGGGTGCCTTCTACTCCTTCTGCAAGAAGGCCGCCGACGACGAGGAGAACGCATACTTCTTCATCATCGACGAAATCAACCGCGGCAACCTCTCCAAGATCTTCGGCGAGCTGTTCATGCTCATCGAGAGCGATAAACGCGGACCGAAGAACAAACTTCAGCTCCTCTACTCCCGCGAGCTCTTCTACGTGCCTCGCAACGTCCACATTATCGGCATGATGAACACTGCTGACCGCAGCCTCGCGATGCTCGACTACGCGCTGCGCCGCCGCTTCGCCTTCGTGGAACTGCGCCCCGCCTTCGACTCCGACGGCTTCCGTGAATACTGCTCCGGCCTCGATAATCAGAGGTTCGAGGCCCTGGTGCGTGAGGTGGAATCCCTCAACCGCGCGATCGCCGAGGATGAGTCTCTCGGTGAGGGATTCTGCATCGGACACAGCTACTTCTGCAACATGGACGCCGACTCCTGCACTGACGCGGCCCTGGCCTCGATCGTGGACTACGAGCTCATCCCGATGCTCAAGGAATACTGGTTCGACGAGCCCGGCAAGGTCCGCGAGTGGACCGACAGGCTGCGCAGGGCGCTGCGGTGATTCGCGTCCGCAACCTCTTCCACATGCTCGCCTACGCCTTCTCGGCACTGCGCGAGCAGGGCTACCGTGCCGTGGCCACGGAGGACTTCGACAACGCGGCCGAACTGTGCGCCGCCATCCTCGAGCGAGGCGTCTCCCTGCAACTCAAACGAGGCCTCGGGCAGGAATACGTCAGCCGGACCGAGGCGCGCTCCTCCCTGCGCGGCAAAATCGAGGTCACAGAGTCCGTGAAATCGCAGGCGATCCTGCGTCGCCAGCTTGTGTGCTCCTACGATGAGTTCAGTGTCGACACGACGATGAACCGCGTCATCAAGGCGACGGTTGCGCTGCTCGTGCGTTCGGATATCTCGAAGGCTCGCAAGAAGAGCCTGAAGAAGCTCATGGTTTTCTTCGCGGACGTGCGCGAGATCGACCTGCACACGGTCGACTGGAACATGTGCTACGACCGAAACAACCGCACGTACCGGATGCTGATGGCTGTGTGCTGGCTCGTCGTCAAGGGCCTCCTCCAAACCCAGAGCGATGGCACCGTGCGCATGATGGATTTCTTCGACGAACAGCGCATGAGCCGCCTCTACGAGAAGTTCATCCTCGAGTATTACCGCAGGGAGCATCCACGTTTGAACGCCAGCGCGTCCTTCATCGACTGGGCGCTCGACGACGGGGTTTCGGACGGCCTGCCCGCCATGCACAGCGACATCACGCTGAGCGCTCGCGGCCGAGTGCTCATCATTGACGCGAAGTACTACGCGGCCACGATGCAGAGCAACTTCGACAAGAGGACCGTGCATTCGGGGAACCTCTATCAGATTTTCGCGTACGTGAAGAACAAGCAGATTGCGTTCGAGCGAGCGGGGAGAGCGTTGAGGTATCGGGCATGCTCCTCTATGCCGCCACCGACGAGGACATCCAGCCCGACGCCACCTACCGCATGAGCGGCAACCGCATCAGCGCGACGACGCTCGACCTGGACCGCTCCTTCGAGGAGATCCGTGTGCAGTTGGATGGGATCGTCGAGGAGTATTTCCCTGGAGAGTGACCCATGGCCTTACGTTCAATGGACGAGGCCGGGGCCGGGCATGCACATCCGTGCGGTTCGGGGAATGCGGGTGGGAGGATTTGCGTGATGGTTGCGCAGCATTCTTGGTGTTTCGTGTCGGTTCTGCGCGTACCCTGATGAGAAAGGACGCGCTCCCAAGGGTGGGTGCGCCGGAGGACACCTCACCGTGGAGGCACGCACACCATGAAGGTCCCACCCCTATCCGAGCGACCCGTCACCGAGGAAGAGGAACAAGCCTTCCTCGCCCCGCCGTCACGCCGCAAGAAGCGCTCCATAGCGGACACACGAGCAGCTCTGCGCCCGTGGGTGATCGGTATCGGGCTTACTGTGCTGGTCGCTGTGGCAGCTGTTGCTGCCTACACGCTGGCTGCGGGCATTGGCTCGTGGAGCGAGAATCCCAGCGCAGCCGCGACACCCACGGTGCATCCAGCGCCCGCGCCAAAAGTGTCCAGCGAGCCCGCCATGTCAGGCGGCTATGAGATCGGCTCCGACGGGGTCCTCGTGCGCCCCGCCGAGTTCGCCGCGGACACCCTACACGAAGCCCGAACTACCCGAGGCAGCCAAGGAGAACACTGAACGCGGAGCCGAAGCAGCGGCCGAATATTACCTAGCTGTTGCGACATACGCCTGGAATACGGGAGATACCGCTGCTCTTGCGACACTCTCGGACGATGCGAGTGGGTTCGCTCAGTCTTTGATCAAAAAGATCGATGCTGATTATTCCAATGGTTGGGCCTATGGCAAGTCACTCTCTGTCGATCATGTTCTTCTCCTTGAACCCGTTCCTGCTAACGGTTCTGATGTCCCGCCGAACACGATTGGGGTGAAGTTTAGTGTTACTGCTGTTGACGGGACGAAGTGCTCCGGCAAGCGAATCACAGTACGTAATGAGGAATACCAATCCACGATTTCCCTGTTCATGACATGGCAAGAGAACCGCTGGGTTGAAACGCAGGGAAGGGCAGAAGCCGATGGGCGCTAGATGGATTGGTCGTCGGTTAATACTCGTGTTTCTTGTTGCTATCTGTGTTGTTTGGAGCCAGGTGTCTGCTGCAGCGGCAGAGGACTGGGATGGGGCTTCCCATGACTGGGATCAGATGGCAGAAGCAGATGGTAATAGTGACGTAAAAGTAAGCGCTGACGAAAAATGGGGAGGTCAGGCTGCTCCCGTAGTAGCGCCCCCTGCATCTCAAATCAACAACGTGGATGACGCGGTCCGTTTGTCGAATTCTGCTGATGCAAGCGCAGAGGCGCAGACCTATGCAGAGGATGACAAGTGCGATGGTCACACGATGCATACAGTGACGTTGCCGGATGGGACCGAATCTGCCCCATTCGTGTGCGCACACATTACGCGGAAGGGGGACGGTAATAACGCGGGGCAGCTGCCAACCACGCGGGAGATCCTGTACTACGCAGCGACGACGATTCATGCGGACGGGGCGGGCCTTCATAAGCGGCCCGAAGGCGTCTCGTACACGAACAAGTACATTCCGACTCTCGTCGCAGCCACGCATCCCACGCAGGCTCACACCGTCACGCTGCTGGGTCACGACATCACGGTCACCCTCACGGCCACGTCCTACACGTGGAGCTGAGGGGATGGGACCCCGGATCTGACCACGACCTCGCCGGGGATGCCCTGGCAAGAGGGCATGGACCCCAACACGGATCCCGCCCTGATTCGTCACTACTACAAGGCGCCCAATGGGTGGAAGTCTTTCCTGGACGGGCCTTACCCCTCCGCCACGCGCAGCATCACGCTCACCACAACCTGGGCGGGCACGGCCACCAACCCCTTCACCGGTGACACTCAGACCATCAACGGCCTGGTCACCACCACGGAAACGACCGGACCGTTCCCGCTCGGCCAACTCATCGTCAACAACACCGACACCTCAGAAGAAAAACAAGGGCACTAGACGGTTGTACGGTTAATCGCTGAATCGGACTAGATCCGTAGCGACGGGATGATCGTGTCGTTTGCCTTATAGGTGAATGAAGCTGCTGGCCCAATCGGGTGGGAAACCCATCTCGGTGACTGACCGTTGAACGAGTCGTTCGTAATCGTCGTGCACCAAGTTGCTCAGTTTGGCTGCCCAGCTAGTGCCGGGTGAGATGTTATGCAGCATGAAACCCATGACGAGAAGAGCGCCAAAGACTTTGTCGCTCTGGCCCTCGGGAAGTGACTTCAAACTGTCGATTGTGCGAAATGCGACGGTTGATGCCGGCAGAAGGTTCCTGTTGAACAGACGTCCGTGGTGAGCACAAACATTACGTACGACTGTCAGCTGCTCGCACCATCGAGCTAGGGGATCACGCGTGTAGTAGTTCTTCCGGTGCTTTCCCCTCAATGCCATAGGCTCGACGGCAAATCCGAAGCTACGTGATATCTCGTGTTGTGCGTTGACAGGGAGCCCGGCGTAGAGCTTCGAGATATCAGCGAAGTCGAGCGTTTCAGCGAGTACCCAAAACGGGTACCCTTCGTACTTGTCTGCGTAGTGTCTGATTGCGGCATTGTTGCCCTCAGCGCGCTGGATGCGCCTGCGAGCAGTTTTCAGCCACGTATTGTGGTCGAAGTCTGCGCGGAACAGGTTCTTGTCTTGATATGCCAGTGGTCCATGGGTGACGATCCACTCGCCGACACGCGTGCGCAATGCGATTTCAATGCGTTCGATACCATCATGGACGAGGGTTCGTAGCTTGCGGTCGAACTCGTACAAGCCGGTTACTTCACTGAAGGTTGCCCCCGGTACGAAGGTGTCGGCGCGGACAGGCATTCTGGTGTCCGACTGAAGTTGCTCGCGATAGGGGTACCAGTAGCCGGACAATCGGTAGTAGGAAACACTACGAAGCCACTGGCGCGCGAGATCGATATCCACCTGCATGCCGCGCTCAGACAAGATGTGGATCTGTTCATCGACAGTAGTCGGATCTTTGACCTGCTCGTCCATACCATCTGACCTTCCAGATAGAAATCCAGCCCGTCCGCTCCGAGGGAGCGGCGGGCTGAACGGTTACCTGAAGTTTACAACGTCGTCCGTTTCGGACTCAAGTCTCCCTGCCTGTTACGCGCGAACTCACACGCTCAATGGACGAGGCCGGGGTTGGGTGTGCACATCCGTGCGGTTGTGGGGGTGTGGGTGGGAGGATTTGCGTGATGGTTGCGCAGCATTCTTGGTGTTTCGTGTCGGTTCTGCGCGTACCATGATGAGAAAGGGCGCGCTCCCAAGGGTGGGTGCGCGTCGGAGGACACCTCACCGTGGAGGCACGCACACCATGAAGGTCCCACCCCTATCCGAGCGACCCGTCACCGAGGAAGAGGAACAAGCCTTCCTCGCCCCGCCGTCACGCCGCAAGAAGCGCTCCATAGCGGACACACGAGCAGCTCTGCGCCCGTGGGTGATCGGTATCGGGCTTACTGTGCTGGTCGCTGTGGCAGCTGTTGCTGCCTACACGCTGGCTGCGGGCATTGGCTCGTGGAGCGAGAATCCCAGCGCAGCCGCGACACCCACGGTGCATCCAGCGCCCGCGCCAAAAGTGTCCAGCGAGCCCGCCATGTCAGGCGGCTATGAGATCGGCTCCGACGGGGTCCTCGTGCGCCCCGCCGAGTTCGCCGCGGACACCTACACGAAGCCCGAACTACCCGAGGCAGCCAAGGAGAACACTGAACGCGGAGCCGAAGCAGCGGCCGAATATTACCTAGCTGTTGCGACATACGCCTGGAATACGGGAGATACCGCTGCTCTTGCGACACTCTCGGACGATGCGAGTGGGTTCGCTCAGTCTTTGATCAAAAAGATCGATGCTGATTATTCCAATGGTTGGGCCTATGGCAAGTCACTCTCTGTCGATCATGTTCTTCTCCTTGAACCCGTTCCTGCTAACGGTTCTGATGTCCCGCCGAACACGATTGGGGTGAAGTTTAGTGTTACTGCTGTTGACGGGACGAAGTGCTCCGGCAAGCGAATCACAGTACGTAATGAGGAATACCAATCCACGATTTCCCTGTTCATGACATGGCAAGAGAACCGCTGGGTTGAAACGCAGGGAAGGGCAGAAGCCGATGGGCGCTAGATGGATTGGTCGTCGGTTAATACTCGTGTTTCTTGTTGCTATCTGTGTTGTTTGGAGCCAGGTGTCCGCAGCAGTAGCAGAGGACTGGGATGGGGCTTCCCATGACTGGGATCAGATGGCAGAAGCAGATGGTAATAGTGACGTAAAAGTAAGCGCTGATGAAAAATGGGGAGGTCAGGCTGCTCCCGTAGTAGCGCCCCCTGCATCTCAAATCAACAACGTGGATGACGTGGTCCGTTTGTCGAATTCTGCTGATGCAAGCGCAGAGGCGCAGACCTATGGGGAGGATGATAAGTGCGATGGTCACACGATGCATACAGTGACGTTGCCGGATGGGACCGAATCTGCCCCATTCGTGTGCGCACACATTACGCGGAAGGGGGACGGTAATAACGCGGGGCAGCTGCCAACCACGCGGGAGATCCTGTACTACGCAGCGACGACGATTCATGCGGACGGGGCGGGCCTTCATAAGCGGCCCGAAGGCGTCTCGTACACGAACAAGTACATTCCGACTCTCGTCGCAGCCACGCATCCCACGCAGGCTCACACCGTCACGCTGCTGGGTCACGACATCACGGTCACCCTCACGGCCACGTCCTACACGTGGAGCTGGGGAGATGGGACCCCGGATCTGACCACGACCTCGCCGGGGATGCCCTGGCAAGAGGGCATGGACCCCAACACGGATCCCGCCCCTGATTCGTCACTACTACAAGGCGCCCAATGGGTGGAAGTCTTTCCTGGACGGGCCTTACCCCTCCGCCACGCGCAGCATCACGCTCACCACAACCTGGGCGGGCACGGCCACCAACCCCTTCACCGGTGACACTCAGACCATCAACGGCCTGGTCACCACCACGGAAACGACCGGACCGTTCCCGCTCGGCCAACTCATCGTCAACAACACCGACACCTCAGAAGAAAAACAAGGCCACTAGAACGTCGAGTAGATGCGAATCTACGCCACCACCATGGCCGCCGTCCCCGCGCACATGAGGGCCAGGCCGAGCAGGTAGCGCGGTGTGAAACGCTCGTGAAACGCCACGGCCGACACGGCGACGGTCACGAGAATCGACAGCTTATCGATGGGCACCACGACCGATGCAGGCCCATCCTTCAGCGCGTGATAGTACGCCAGCCACGACGCGCACGTCGCAGCACCCGACGCGACGATAAACGCCAGCTCCCGACCGGGAATCGAGCGGACCTCGCCAAGGCGTCCCTGCACGCCCACAATCACCCACGCCATCGCCAACACCACCAGCGTGCGCACCGCCGTCCCCAGCGTCGGGTCAACGCCCGAAATACCGACCTTCCCGAGGATCGACGTCAGAGCCGCAAACAGAGCGGACGCAAGAGCGAACGTCAGCCAGCTCCCACCCCCGCGCAGCGCACGCGGCAGGCCCGACAGGTCGGAGGGCTCCACCATCAGAAGCGTTCCCGCCGTGATCGCAACAATCCCGCCCGCGCCCCACAAACTCACCGGCTCGCCCAGCAGGACGAGCGCGAGGATGATCGCGAGGACCGTCGACAGCTTGTCGATCGGCGCCACGCGGGACACGTCCCCTCGAGACAACGCCGCGAAATAACACAGCCACGAGGCCCCCGTCGCCAACCCGGACAGCACCAGGAACAGCGCAGAAGTCCCATCGATAGACGCAATCCCGGAGGCTGTTCCGGTCAGCGCCGCCATGCCCCACGCCCCCGCGGCCACGACAACCGTGCGTAGCGCCGTCGCGACCGTTGAGCTCGTCGACGCGACGCCCGCCTTCGCGAGGACCGCAGTCAGCCCCGCGAACAGGGCTGACAAGCAAGCGGCGAGGATCCACATGAGACCAGCCTATGCCCGGAACGGGGCAGGTGTGGGAGCAGAACTCAGCCCCAGCCTCGTGACGCCTGCGCTGAGTGCGCGTCGCCCGCTAGAGTGGGACCGGATGCGCGCTGTCCGCGCGTCGTCAGACGAGGAGGAACTCGATGCCCGACACGACGAACGCCCGTGCCCACAACGGCCAGACGGCTGGAGTTGCCACCGGGCAGCAAGCCGAGCCCGAACAGCGAGCGCTCGAGTTCCTGGCGAAGGTCGTGCGCGTGCCCGGCGTGCGCATCAACCGCGAGGAGTTCCTGCGCCAGGAGCTGCGCAAGCTCCACATGGGTGACGACGCAATCGCACGCGCAATCGACTCGAACCCGCTGCTCGCCGGAGTCTCCCTGACCGAGATTGACAAACTCGCGGAGGAAGTAATCTCCTACGAGACGAACAAGTCGGCGGCCATCTCCTTCGTCGCGGGTATCCCCGGCGGCTTCGCGATGCTCGGCACGATCCCCGCGGACCTGATGCAGTACTACGCGCACGCGCTGAGGATCATGCAAAAGCTCGCCTACCTGTACGGCTGGGGAGATCTCCTCCCGGACGGCCGAGACGCTGACGACGACACGCTCGGCGTGCTCGCCGTGTTTTTCGGCGTCATGCTGGGGGTCGGGGGCGCCGCCCAATCCCTCACGGCTTTCGCTCGCGTGGCCGCCAAGACCGCCTACCAGAATCACGCGACCAAGCGCGCCCTCATGAGCATCACCTGGTACCCGGTCGTCAAGCACAGCCTGCGCCTCATCGGCATCAACATCACGAAGAGCACCGCCGCCAAAGGATTCTCGAAGATCGTCCCCGTCATCGGCGGATTCGTGTCGAGCGGACTGACCTTCATGGCGCTTCAGTCCCAGTCCGCGCTCCTCAAAGAGCACCTGCGCGAGATCCCGCCTCCCGGCGTCGACGTCGACGAGTGGGACCGGCATCGCCTCGGCGCGACAAGGCAGGGACAGACACCTGAGACGGCGACGACTATCAAGAAGGGCCTGCGCGGCAAAGCGAAGGTCGTGATGGTCGGCGCCAAGAGCGCGGCCTCGGGTATCGCCGACGGCGCCTCCAGCCTCTCCGGGGGCCTGAAGGGACGCCTCGGGCGCCGCAAGTAACGACAATGCCGACGAGGCCGGGGCCGGGACTGCGCGCATCAGCGGTACCCAGCCCCGGCCTCGTTATGTGAGGGGGCGGCAGGGTATACCTGCGGACTGTAGCGTCATGATCTCTTCCTCGACTAGCGGGGTGATCTCCGACCAGGGGAGTGCCGCTTCACCGTGCCAAGCAACTTCCGCGACGATGAGGAGTCGGGGGAATAAATGGTAGAAGAGGAGATCCGGCGTCGTGAGAAACTCGCTCCATGCGGCTGCCTGTACACCGATGAGACGTTCACCGTTGAGCAGAGAAGGCAGCTCTTCGCTGATCCGCTGTGGTGTGATGATTCCGTTCATGCCCGTCGGTTCCTCTTCGATCGCCCCAGCCAAGCGATTGAGATAGAGGAGATCGGCATCGCATTGCACCCATTGTCTGCCGCTCGCACGAGCATCACGTGCCCCCAGACCGTTCTCGCGCCACCCGAGTACGAGGGCGTCAGCTGGCAAGTCTTTTCCTGCCATCCCGACGATCTCGTCCCATCCGGCAAGCCTCCTACCAAACGTGGCGAGAACAGCTGCACAGTGGGAGAGGAACAGCCTCTGAATGTCGGCTCCGTTTGTGACATCCTGGTCATGCATGCGTTCCATGAGAGCCTCGTCGGCCTCCCATTCCTCCCAGCGGCACTCGTCGCCTCCGACATGGATAACGGGCGAATCAAAGAGCTCGCATACCCGGCTCAACGCGGCCTCAACGAAGCGGAAGCTCTCCTGTGAAGGCCACAGCATGTCGTTGCGCCACTGACGTGTACGCGGCCTGCAGCCCGCCAAGCGTGGGCACCCGAGCTCCGGGTATGCGTAGATTGCAGCTGCCATGTGTCCGGGGACGTCAACCTCAGGGACAATCGTGATGCCGCGCTCGCGCGCAAAGGAAACCAAGCTTCGGATATCCTCCGCGCTGTAGAATCCGCGCGTGGAGTTGGTGGATGCAGCTTGCCAGGTCTCCTGACGTCGGTCCGCGTCGACGTTGTCATACCAGGAGTAGGGCTCACGTGGCATTGTTGCCCCGGTTGTTGTGAGTGCTGGGTATTCAGGAAGCGGAAACCTCCAACCTGCGTCGTCTGTCAGGTGCCAGTGCAAGGTGTTCAACCCGTAGCGAGCCATTAATGAGATGACCGTACGCATCGTGTCGGTGTGCCAGAATGTGCGCGACGAGTCGATAAGGAGACCGCGCCAGGCGTACGTGGGCTTGAGGGAGCGATCATGGGGGATCTGGGAGACCCCCTCGGGCACGACGGTATCTCTAGAAGGAAAACTGATGATGGCCACGTTGCCTCCGCTTCAGCATAGTATTCTGTCACGTAGAGTAACAGAAATCTGTGAGGGAGTGTCGTGAAAGGTAACAATCGTCGACGCGTGATCGCCGAGCTTGTTGAGCGTGGGCCTATGCATCGCGCTGAGCTCGCGCGTTCCCTGTCGGTTACGAGGACGACGACGACAAACGTCGTTGCTGATGGAGTCGCCTGTGGTGTCCTGTGCAGTGGGGAGGGGCTCAAGGCGGATGTCGGTATCAGTGAGTCCGTCGGTTTTCTTCTCTCCGTCATTTTTCGGGCGGCCTCCACGCTCGTTCTTCTAACTCGTGCTGATCGGACGCCCGTACACACCTCCCGTCTTGCTATTGACCCGGCCACTCCGGGGCGTGCGCGCATGGAAGCGGCGTTGGCTTGCGTTCGGGAGGCTCTCGGGGGGAGTGGTCGCCGGGTGCTTGCAGCGTATGTTGCCGTCAATGCTCAGATCGATAGTCGGAGTGGTGAGGGTGGTTACCTCTGCCGCCTCTCGGCTATGGGGTGGGACTAATCCGAAAGAGTATTTTCGTGATGCTCTCGGGTGTGAGGTCATCGTTGATAATGAAGTGCGCACGAGTGGGTATGCGCAGTATGAGGCTGGGGGGTGCCGGGTTGGATCCCAGCTTTATGTGCATCTTGCATATGGGATTGGCTGTGCTCAGATCGTCGATGGTGTGAGTGTGCGCGGTGCGCGCGGCGGGGCGGGTGAGCTCGGGCATGTGAGTATTGATCCGCATGGCAAGCCCTGCGAATGTGGGGCTCGGGGTTGTCTCATGCAGTACGTCGGCATCCGGGCGGTCAATCAGCGTGCTTCTGTTGTCTGGGGAGAGGGGGCTGATGCTTCGACCCTTGCTGCTCGTGTCCGCTCGGGAGATCGTGTTGCTCAGTCGATTGTCTGGAGTCTTGCTGATGAGCTGAGTGAAGCGCTCGTATCTGCGTTGCACCTGATGAATCCAGAGGAGGTTGTCATTGGTGGCCTCATTGATGGCATGGGGGAGGTTCTGGCTGGGCCTGTTGAGCGTGCTCTCTTGAGCCGTTCCTTGCCTCTGAGTGTCCGGGGGTTGAGTGTGCGTGCGGCTGTTCCGACTGATGTTGCGGTTGCGGGGCTGGGTGTTTTGCTCTCGATGGATGAAGTGTGTGTCGAGCTGGTGAATCAGTGTGAGGTTGCGTGGGGTAACTGTCACGAAAGTTGACACAGGGCTTTGTGTGTGAGATTCTAATCACTGCTACGCAGTGTCGCGTACTCACTCGAGAGGAAAACTCATGTCTCACTCAACACTGGCCAAGATGGCCGCGATGGGACTCGCAGGGGCCTGCGCCCTAGGCCTGAGCGCCTGCGGTTCCGCCTCTGATAGCTCCAAGGAATCAGGAACAACCAGCTCTGCTGCAACAACCGGGCAGAACGTGCGCGTCTGGTTCATGGAAGGATCAATCCCAGACGATGCGGTGAAGTACCTGGAAGACACCTTTGCTGCCAACAATCCCGGCAATACGCTCACCGTCGAGATCCAGCCCTGGGATGGCATTGTCAACAAGCTGCAGACCTCTCTCGCCTCGGACGCTGAAAGCCCTGATCTGGTTGAAACCGGAAACACGCAAACTGCTCTCTTCGCTTCCGTCGGAGCCTTTGCGCCGCTCGATGGCCAGTACGAGACCCTAGGCGGATCCAAACTCATTCCTAGCTTCGTCGATGCCGGAACCTGGGAGGGGCACAAATATGCTCTGCCGCTCTACGCAGGAGCCCGTGGCGTCTACTACCGCAAGGACCTGCTCGAAAAGGCAGGGATCAGTGTCCCGACCACGCTCGATGAGCTCGCGCAGGCAGCCATCGACATTGGAAAGGCCAACCCCGATAACGTCGACGGATTCTCCGGAATGTACCTGGCTGCAGTCGATATCCACGGTGTTGAATCCCTTATGTTTGCCGGCGGCGGTGACTACGCGAAGATGGACAATGGTAAGTGGACTGCCCTCATCAACAATGATGCTTCCATCGCTTCCTTGACCCGTGTCCAAAAAGATCTTCAAGGAGGGAACTGCCTACGCGCTCGCCGACCAGGCATCCCAGAAGAGCTTCGAGAAGTTCTTCAACGAGAACAAGGTCGCGTTCATGGTTGGTACCGGCAACGTCGGGGAAAAGATCGACAAGTCCCTCTGGGATGAAGGCAAGGTTGGTGTCATGCCGATTCCGAGCACGACAGCCGGAACCGTCGGCCAGACATTCGCTGGCGGATCCTCCATTTCGATGGCTGCCAAGGCCCACAACCTCAGCTGGCAGCTAAGGCTCTCGAGATCATCTACTCGAAGGATTTCCAGGAGTCAATCGCCAAGGCTGGATGGACGCCAGGCAACTCAGCCTATGCGAGTTCGCAGACGGGATCCTTCGCTGAGATTGCACCGACTATCGTCGAGAACTCCAAGCTCACGCCCAACACGCCGCAGTGGGGTGCCGTCGCAGGTGACAACGGGCTGCGTGATTTCTTCATGGCTATCGCACAAGGGGCTGATGTGCGCTCGACCGCCAGTGACTTCTCCAAGAAGCTCACTGAAGCTTTGAACTCCGAGCAGTGATGAGCGCTGCAACCGCCTCGCCTGCTCGCTCGGCGTCTTCGCGCCGAGCGAGCAGGCGTGCTCATCCCGTACTTGCTGCTTGCGCCGGCGACAGTCGTCGTCCTGGTCGTCCTCGGCTATCCGATGCTGCGCCAGTTCGTTATGTCGTTCCAAAAGTTCGGCCTCAAACAGCAGTTTGGAGCCCCTCCGGAGTGGGTCGGCTTCGACAACTACACCTCGATTCTCACCGACAGCTACTTCTGGACAGTCACAGCGAAATCTCTTGCATTTTGTCTGTGGACCGCCGGGTGGACGATGACTCTGGCGATCGCCTTTGCTCTCATGATGAAGGCTGCATCCGCTCCTGTGCGCACCTTGATGAACGCGGTGCTCGTCATTGTCTGGGCGATGCCGCTCCTGGCCACACTGACAGTGTGGCAATGGCTCGTCAACAAGAACTTCGGACTGCTCAACTACGTTCTCGCGGTCCTCGGATTCGAAGAAGCCTCGCAGACCGCCTGGCTTGCGCAGAGCTACTGGACGTTCTTCCTTATTGCTTCGGCCATCATCGTGTGGGCATCCATGCCGTTGGCCACGATCTCAATCTACGCGGCTATGACACAGATTGATGAGGCTCTCATCGAGGCAGCACAGATCGATGGCGCGTCCTATTGGCAGCGTTTGCGCTACGTCGTATTCCCGTCGGTGTCACCTGTTATCGCACTCATCGGCGTTCTTCAGGTCATATGGGATCTGCGCGTGTTCACGCAGATCTACGTGCTTCAACAGTCCGGATCGATTTCCGATGAAACGAACCTGCTGGGCACTTATATCTACAAGGTCGGTATTTCGCAGGGCAACTACGGAGTTGCCTCCGCCCTGGCAACGATCGTCCTTCTCATCACTCTCGTGATCACCTCTCGATACATTCATATGCTCTTCACGAAGGGGGATCGTGTATGACCGTGACAGCTTCGTCTCGCACAGCCATGCCACGTCGACGCAGCGTTCGTGCCCGTATCGGTGTTGTATTGGTCAATGTCACCTTGACCCTATGCGCCCTGGTTTGGCTCCTGCCCGTCTACTGGATGGTGAACTCATCTCTCCAGACAGACCGTAATTTATTGGCGTCTCCCCCGAAGCTCGTGCCTGCTCCGCTGACGTTTGACCACTTTCACTCGGTCTTGGTCTCACCGGTTTTTCATCGTGCACTCGGGATGTCGCTTCTGACAGCACTGATCACTGTTGTCACCACAACGACCCTGTCCCTGTTGGCAGCGTTGGCTCTCACTCGTTTCCAGTTCAGGGGTAAACGCACATTCATTGTCGCTGTTCTTGTCGTCCAGATGATCCCGGCCGAAGCGCTGTTCATCTCCCAGTACAGGATGCTTGACGCGTGGAGTCTCCTCAACTCTGTTGCTGGACTCTCGCTCCTCTATGTCGGCGGGAGTGCTGCCCTTTGTTACCTGGATGATGCGAGGGTACGTGGACGCCGTCCCGGAGGAGCTTGAACAGGCCGCAATGATCGATGGTTGCTCTCGGGTGGGTGCCTTCATGCGGGTGACGTTGCCGCTGCTCGCCCCCGGCCTGGTGGCGACCAGCGTGTTCTCCTTCCTGCACTCATGGAACGAATACACGCTTGCCCTCATCGTGCTCTCGCGTGATAGTGCGGTCACTCTGCCGCTGTGGTTGCAGTCCTTCCAACAGGGTTTGCGTGGCAGCGACTGGGGTGGAGTTATGGCCGCGTCCACGATCATCACGATCCCCGTCCTCATTCTGTTCATGATTGTGCAGAACCGGATGAGTGCCGGTCTCGTCTCCGGCGCCGTCAAGGGGTAGCCTGACGAGGCCAGGGGCCGGGACTGCGCGCATCAGCGGTACCCAGCCCCGGCCTCGTTACCGTGTATACCCCGCCACTGTTTCCCATTCTCGCGCGCCCGGGGGCG
>BNJV01003038.1_pt1 | contig 100250 bp, 168 predicted proteins | sample 8540591 | NCBI WGS metagenome assembly BNJV01 (sample SAMD00202457, study PRJDB9452) | human saliva metagenome | host: Homo sapiens | reverse complement strand
ATGGAATTATTGACTGAAATAAGATTTTGTTAATTGAAATATACCAAATTATAGCAAGCAAGAAATTTTAGAGTTATATGTTAACAAACTTGCTACGGGTCAAGGTGTTATGGGTTGGAACCATTGCTAAAGTTTATTACAACAAAGAATTAAATGAATCAACTGCCCAACTAGCTACCTTAGCAGGATTGGGCAAGCCCCTAGTGATCACGACTTATATCAAGACCCAGAAGCAGTTAAAAACCGACGGGACAGTTGGTATGAAGTTGCTAAAATATTCAAGTTTAAAGCAAGATTACACCAACAATCAAAAACAATCAACCAAGATTTACAACTCAAGATTGGTGAAAGACGAAACTATCAAAACAGTTTGCAACACGATGCTTACATTCCGACCTTAGAAGAAATCAAAGCCCTTGGCGACATTGAAAAACACTATCAAATTCATACACATTTAGATAACCACCAACGATTACTTAAAGATTATACGACAATCACCCAGAATATTTCGCTGCGAAAGCTCAGCGCCATTAGTGTTGTTGATGTTCAAACTGGTGGTTGCCCAAATTGCGGACGTATTATCAAAGAACCTGGTTTAATCGTGCTGGGCTAATCGAAACCGTTCATTGGTTCCACTATTAAACCATTTGTTGGTGGAACTGCTGGCGAGTTTTAAACCACCCATGAAAATTACCGCAGCGCTCATCAACACCAAACAGTAAAATCACTAAAACTGATGGGGTTGATTAGGTGATGTAAACTATTGGCCCAAAAGAGTCCTCAACACCCCAACAGCAAGATTACTGAATTACCACACCAAGTTATTACAGCCATGTTGCAAAATGCGTGGGATTTATGGACCATGAACCATTATTTCCTTTAGTTTTGGGATTAACGTCTCAACGGTTGACATGGTCGGTATAGTAGCGTGATTGCACAAGGTTAAGAAAGAAATTATATCAAATCTTTCACCTTCTGACGGAAGTGTGGAAGCAATTGGAAAGCAAAGAAATTCAGGCCAAAAATTCAACGGCTTATATGTTAAAACCAAACGTTAATAAATTCCAAAAAGAAGACGGACCATTTAAATTAGCTATGTGAAATATTAACTAGGCTAAACTGGACGGTTGATTATCCTGAAAAACCAGTGATTACTACGAAGAAACTAGCTATGGACTTATGGACGGTTAATAATCGATAGCTTTGCCATTTGGCACATGGGTTTGATGAACCAATGGTGGGAAGGTCAGCAATTATGAAGAAAGTATGCGAGAGCCACAGGCTACTTCTATTTAAAGCAGTCTTGGAGTATATGACCCACAAGATAATCAACCAATGGAAAACCTGACACTATTCAAGAAGATAATGAAATGGGTTAAAACCTCTGGATACGCCAAGTCCACTAGCTGACCCACTTTACAACAAACCCAACCGAATTATATGGTCAGTCGGTAGGCCGGAACGTCAAGCTTTTTATTAGATGCAATCGAATAGAACGTTTGGAAAAGAACGTGAAGTCATGAAGCCTTTAGCTAAGCGAAAGCTCATGTCGCGCCGATATCGAGTCACTTTGGTTTTCGAGAGCAAGGCTTTTAGAAACTCAATAGAAAAATTACAAGCTGACATTCGCTTAGTATCTGTTAATCGTGAGATGAATGGTGATTCATTTGCAGGTCCCGGCTGTAATTGACACTCAGAAATTCCTCGCTCCCGGTGGCGATGGTCCCCAAAATGGACGAAGAGTGCCTTAAGAGGTAAGTATAGTCAACATGCGTTACCAGAGACGAAGCGGGATAGAGTTTTTAGAAACTAGAGAACCACTTCCTCGTGGATTGAGCGCGTGTGTGGTGTTCAAGCGTTGCTTAATGAGAAGAATAGCGAAAAAGAGTTTGTCCCTTTTGAGTTTGTAATTTTAGCTTTAAAGAAACCCACCTCAATTGAGGTGGGTTTTTCCTTTACTTACTTTCAAGCCGAACTTTTCGGTTATGTTGAAGAATGCGTCACCATTTTTCAATGGCATTAGGTTCTTCTTCTTTAAAATGAATACTTCATCGTAATTATCAAACCGTTCGTGGTCGGGTTCGGACGGGTGATTGAGACTTTCTTTCACTTGGTGCAAAACCCGTCACGCTTTAATTCGTTCAATTCGAACGGATTCGCGCATATCAAGTTGATAATAGCAACGTAGGTATTTTCCTTAATCGCAGCATAAATCACGGAATTTGGCGAATTCTTCTAATTCATTTGCAAAACGTGTCGGTGACGTAGTAATTACCTTCGGTAGGGGATTTTCAATGCTTTAATCCAATAATCAGGGTCTTTAGCCCGACGTACTTCGCCACTCCCACCATTGTAAAAATTTTACGTTGTAGGGTGGCGGCGTAAAGTTGAAGTTGTCACAAATCTTCGGGTAGTTGCTCGAAGTATTGAATGAGGGTTTGCACCTCTTCTTCTGTTACACTACCATCGGCGTTTTCTAAGCTGTTAGCTCTTGTTTCTTAAACTTATGCTAAAAGTCAGTGAGTTCTATCTATATGGCTGTAGCAAAGGATACCTTTTGAGCACTGCGGCAAACTATTGGTTTTTAATGGCCTCCTGCCAAGGGTATCTTTGCCCGCACCCATTCCACCGCGAATAACGAAAATGTTTAATTTGGGTTCTTTTCATGTAATTGCACTCCTTACAAATAAGGCATCGAATTCGTCAGCTTTGGTTTTTCGTAGTATTTCAAATCAACTTTGGCATGATGTCTTCAAGAATGGACCAAAAGTCGCGCTTTTCACACTCTCCGTAATATTGTTGCAACGAGAACCCGAGATATTACAAGATTTAATTGAACGTGTGAAAGCTAACATAAGTTAAGTTCAGTAGTGTCTTCCTTTATGACCAATGCTATCACTTCGGTCTTCTTGTTTATAGGTTCCCGGTACAGAGGTCCAAGCAGGCACGAATACGTGTTGGTATTCTAAACCCTTTAGAGCCGTGATATACTAATTTAACGGCATCTGGGGTTGGTATGACGGGCGCGTACTCAAGTTCGCTGATTCAACCAGTGAGTAGGCTAGGACTTTCGTTGATGGTTTGAACAAGGTAGTTGTAATCATCTCTTGGTTGCCCCGGGGTCATACACCATGTGGCTTCAATTCGTTCAGTCAAAATATTTTATAAAAATTATTGTAGCAATAATGCACGAACAACTGTTTTAATTTTGGACGATGAGCTAACACGATATTATTTTCTCATCATGTTTAAAAAGAGCTTGGTTTTCGGCGAATCTTTCTCTTTTTAACAATAAATTAGCGTCGACATTTTTAGGTCTATCACAAACTTCATTGATGATTTATATCTACGACGCCGACATTAAAACCAAATAGGTTTAAGCACTCAAGTCGAAAGTTGGACACTATTCTTAGCTGATGATAAATTGAATGATACGCTTAAAGTCTTTACTATCAGTCTCGATTGGATAAAATCACCGCCCAAAATAATATGGTCACCGCGGGCGGCAAGGTGTCCCATTTGGATGCTTGCAAACACACCCAATAGCGGCTAAAAGGTAGCAAACACTTTCGTGTACTGTCGGCCTAATTTGCGTTACACTGGACGATGGCTTTTGTTTTCCAAAGTCATTTTGATACCAATCAATGGAAATCGTACAGCACCTTTGTGTTGATAAGTTGGTTGACCCACAAATGTCTTGGTTGTTAATCAAAAATAAGCTGTGTTGTCAAGGATGTTTTTATAGCGCAACGGTGCTCTAGCACTTGATAACGTTTGGCATTAGTAAGTGCATCCCAAAATGCTTTGATAAATCTTGAGTCTGAACTACATGGCCGGGTTACAATATTTTAGGTATCCCTTTATCGTAAGCGATTGCATGATAGCTTTTAGAAACGATCAAGCAATTGCAAAGCAGTTAATATTCCTTTGCATTTCATCGACCAATAGGTGATGGAATTTCGCTGTAGTAACCTGACGGTAGGCATCGTTTTCGTACTTTTCATGCGAGAGTTTAAACATCATCGTAGTTTACAACGTTTGATCTCTTTCAAATGCTCGATAAGCCAAAACAACGCTTTTGAATATTTTGACAAATCTTGGTTATTTTACAGGGTCCAGTGACCAATTTGAACATGAGTTCTGACAATGGCTCGAAAGCTTACTGACCGAACGAGTTCATTAACCGCATAATGGTATCAATTCGGGCCACAAACGCTTTTGGTGAAAGTATTCCGCCACGGCAACGCGTGTAACTGCTGGTAGGTTTTCACTTTGAAAACCGCTGGATGACGATATCTCCGTACTTTCATATCATCATCTTTCAGTCCACACCGCTGACGAGCACCCGTGTTTTGGGCGGCTTCGCACAACTTAGAGCTACCTTGAGAGGAAGGTTCCACTGGTAACGGTGCTGGGCCCTGGGGCTCGCAGCTTTCGCAATCGTGGAGCGCGAGTCTCTGGAGCGGGCGCTGACCGTAGCGAATCATTAAATGTTTTCGTCGGACACCGCGTTGATTGTTGGTAATGCGGTGGATTAAGACATCGTGTCTGCCGGCACCGGCACGGCTTCGTACAACTGGGAATTTCAACTGGAGACCCGACTCACTTTGTTTTTGTAGCACTCAAGTTCTACTTGATGTCGTAATGGTAATGCTTTGACTCCATGGAATTTACTCTCTCTAGTGCTTGATTAATTGGTTGATAATAACGCTTCAAAGACTTCTTTTCACTGGTATGGCAACTTAGATCGTCGGATACACGAATGTATTCACTTTAACTTTTTGTCATACGAACTAAAAGTTTTAGAATTTCAGGATTTCTATAAGTTGTGGTTGAATTTTAGATAACGGCTCACGTTTATTGTCTTGATAATGTTATAATCAGTATATAAACAAATTATAACTGAGGTATATCTCATGTATCGAAAACACAACATTCAGTCTATAATATAAATCCCTCTATTTAGTTTTAGTTGTAAAATATCGACGCGATGTAATTAATGACGTGATTTAATAGAATTCGAGATATTTTTGAATACATTGGATTAGCTTCATAGATGTTGAATTAATTGAATGAGCATACCAAACAGCACCAGTATTTCGCAGTTAATTCTATCAGTTAGCCTTTCAACTAATTTGAATAAGACGTTAACGCCACTAAACGCTAGTTCAAGGTTAATTAACAGAGAATTCCAGAGCACAAGCAAATTATTTCTAAGATATCTTTTGACAAAAGTGGTCGGCGTCAACTCAATGGGCTCCAATAGGAGCCTGTAGTAGCATAATGATCACACTGACAAACAAGGTGATAAAGCAAATGTTAATGGCTGTAAACATACTGAATTTTATCCCAATAAAGAACAGCACAATTTAACTTTCAACAAAACCATTGGTCGTGCAAGGCCCTAGTTTGAGCAACTTACAAGTGCTACAGGATTTTGTATACTCTTACACATATCACACACATCTACAAATATAAAATGATTATCCATTTTAGAATAGACTCGTTGGTTTTAGCGAATAGTCAACCGATTTAAATAAGCTTTTCGTAATCATAAACAAATCCGAGTCATTTTGGAAAACCAAAATCTAAAAGAACTCTAAAGCCAAATTGCTAGAAACCAATAATCAACGTGGCATGGCCTGGATTGACGTAACAGGATTGATTTTCACCTGAAGTTCACAAATCGTTAAAATTGTGGTGCATCGTAAAGTTGAAGATTATCAACCACTGCAATTGAACATGCGTGTTAAGTTATTATACCGCCAGCATTTCATATGATGTCTTGATGAGGTTAAACCAGACACCTTATCTCAAAGAAAAGTTGGTTCTGGAATAGATTTGGGGATTAAACATTTAGCCATTACTTCAAATAGCTGTAAAACATGATAAACAAGCATTTCACAAACACAAGCTAAACTTTGAAACGCCAACAAAAGATTTGGCAGACGTTTAGAAACAAATATCAGCAACGTGCTTTATGATAAGAATGGCAAACGTATTAAAACGATTTGGCAAGCTAGTTTTCGGCCTGTCGAAATGCGTCGAAACTATCAAAACAAAGAGAAAAGTAGCTAAACTTTCATCAAGATTAGAAACTCAACGGTTAGATAACTCACTATAAAGTTTTCAAGTCGACACTATCAAAACCACGATTATGTTGTACTAGAAACATTGGATTACAAAATCTTATGAAAACCGCAAATTACTCTAAATCAATCGCCGAGGTCAAGCTATGGGTTTGTTTATCAACATGTTAGAACATAGCAGAAACGTTATGGTAAAAGGTGATTAAACTAGACCACTGGTTTCTCTCAGCCAAATTTGTTCACATGGAGCAACAGAGGCGACGGAAGAAAAAGCGTTAAACATTCGTGAGGAGCTATGTTCTAAATTCGTCAGACTACATGACCGTGGACAAGTTAATGTTGCGATTAATATTAAAAATAAAGGCTTAGAAAATGAGCAGCCTGCTAATAATGGTAAACCGTGGGACTGACGAGTAGCTTTGGTTACAAGTGAAGCCTGACGATATAGGCCCGATCGAAACTATACACTCTCGAAAGAAGCTATGCGACTCTAAACTTTGGGCAGGCCGTAGTGTCACTAGAATCTTTTTAATATTGATTATGGTCCTGATTAAAGGTAGTGTCTTCGTTCTCTTAATTCTTGGAACGAAGCTATTGAAGGCTCAGAGAGCTAGCTCCGGTTTATCGCTATTCCTCAAAATTGCAAGCAGCCTCAAATTGAGAGTTTGCTTTGGAAAAATCATTGATTAAAGTTCATTTCTATTTGAGTGATAAATTGCCACCTCAGAGCTGTTTTGGATCTTTATTCGATAGATTAACTCATCTTTGTAAGCAAAGCTTTCTCTGAGATAGGAATTTTGGGCTTTCCGGGCTGTTGCAGAGTACCAAACATGGTGGAGTTGTGTAGTGACAGTACGCACCTTCGGTTAAGCGTTGGAACGAATTGACCGGCTTCAAGTTCACTTAAATGCGCTTTGTCTTTTGGCACGTTCTAACAAAACTCTGTCATGCTGTTATTGGCGCTTGATACGTTTCTTCTAATAATTTTTCGTCGGTAGTTGGCTTCTGATAGAATGACATTGTAAGGTCGGTCTGTTTTGGGTAACCTCAATGCTATCCAAACTGCGATATAGACAAATGGGTTTGCATACCAAGGCAACCTCAATCTCGACAAGCAAGGTTAGTTGTTTCCACCATGATCGACAGGTATAAACTTGAACATGGCAACGGTTTGCCCTTGAATAGCATGAGGTAGTCTCGAAGTTGTCCCAAATTTTGACGTTTTTATTTATAGGGTGTCAAAATCATAAGAGGTATACCTCTCATTTTGTCTAACATCTTTATCAACATCCAGTCATGCAGCTTTTGTGAAAAGCCAACATCAATTCGTGGTACAGTTTCAACAAACGACTAAGAGCTGCTAGATTAACATGGTCCCCTGTACTGTGGGTTACAGAAAAGATTCGGTCGACTCAAAAGGCTCGAGCCGGTTATGGGCAGCAGGTCCCAAATCAATCAGTGGCGTTTGACTGGCTGAACAACGACTGCAAGTGATGAATTACTACTGCAAATTCGAATGGGGACCTAGTGTTTGAATGATGATTAGAGAATATCAGCATTTTCAGTTCCTCTGGCTTAATCAAGTCGACACGTTCTTGATTGAGTCAATTACTTTATCAATGCTTTTCGAGGTTGGCACAAGCGTCTCCCGAATTTCTTTGGTACTTTTCTCTTAAAGTCCGTAAGACACCCATATCAAAGTGTTCTTGTAAGCTCAGCTCTGCAACAGGTACGAAAGACGCACCTTCAGAATAAGCTCTGATGCTTTCGCCCACCTCCGCTTGAACATAAAATTCTGTGCCTGTAAGTCGGCATACGGAGAAACATGCTGACTCTAGAAGCTGAAAACTCGATAGCGGCGCTCAGCCATGTGTGTATTGAGTCAAAAGACACTGGTGTAAGGGTTGGTTGGTTGATGGGTGTCTGCTTACCATGACGTATTGAATGTTTGTGTTATGGAAATGTTCATGGAATTTCAGGATGAATCACGCATGGCATGAAACCCGTCGTTGTTTTGATAGAATATTAAAATAGGCGTTGGATTTTCTGTTTCCAGTGATAAAGGATAGAACCACCTAGCCAGTGAAGTTAGTAGTCGATTTGTAAGAAATGTGACTCGTAACCATGCTCTAGGCTTGCTTGGGAAGCAACCTAAATTGTGATATTTTGTATGGATTTATAAATGTTCTAAACTCGGTTTGAAGTCTTTTGAATATCAAAAGTTCTCAAGCAACTGTCAACGAATTTCTGCCTTTATTTCTCTCCAAACGGGAATTTAAATTGTCTCTGTAAGGATTGGTGGCAACAAATGACTCGTAGTCCATATAGATGGTAACACTGACTAATCCATCTCAATTTCATCAGGGTCTTTAAACAAGTAACGTGCGGGTTCTTGTATGCATGGGTCTTTTGTTAATGGATTGTGTCTCGTCAAAAATGTATTTGTTCTTTAGGAATTTATTTTACTTGAATAGCCCGCCATAACAAAGCAAAAGCGCCCGGCCCAAATAGGAATTAGCCAGTGCAGCGGTAACCCAACATGTTGAATATTCCCGACGGGGTTTAATTCCTTGTGCTGCTTTGACTGTGGACTCAGGTTACCGTCAACTGGGGTTTTAATGGCGTGGCTTCGGTCATAAATCAAAATGATAGCGGACCTTCTTTCTTCCATTTTTCAGTTTGCGTTTCGAATATTGGCTGGACCGTTTTGCCAGTGAGTTGGTCTCATAATTAACGCTCAATGGTAATATCGTGAGACCATAGCTTGCTAAAGCTCTCACAGAGCTGAACCCAACCAGTTTTTGGTCACTTTGGATTTGCATGATGCATTATAGGCGGGCTCCGAGGTCGCAACCATGCCGTTCTTATGCAACGCACGTTTTTACCACTCACTCAGTGCTGAAGTTAGGCACTCATGCAAAATTTTAAATATTGCATATGTTTATAAAGGGCTTTGACAGTGATATACGGTTTCTAATTTTCCTTATGCACTCTGCTGGACAGCAGTTATTCTTACCCGCCTCTTTGTTCTATGGCAAACTTGCGCCTCGGCTAAGAAATCTTCGAGTAGTTCATCACTGTTTTACATTCTTTCGTGGATATTTGAAAATTCCTTCTCGAATGATTTGGTGATAGCTAATATTCGACATAGTCCACAGTCAGCTGCTGATTTGGTTATTTGTCATAAGCGTGTATGTTGAATTTTCTTCAAATTTTTGGGTATCAACTCACGATATCACGCTAGTGAGATGTAATGTTGCTCTCAGCCTCGCTTTGCAGTAGTTTACATCAGCCTTTTTGGCCACTCATTACGCAACCTCTTAATGCAGCCGAGTCAAACATATCTTGTGTAATTTCATCAAGATTGGCCGTTGTTAACTGACTTTCTTTTATTGCTAGCCTCCACTCATATCAATATCCAGACTTTCAAACCATAAGATGATTGCCGCGGCAAGGTTTATTATCTCAAATATTGATTAAATAATTCTAGTTTCTCTTTAAAGTTAGTTTTTATGCATGGCTATTCCTTTTAGAGATTACAAATTTTCGGTGATTACATTTCGGAAAACCAAAATCAGAAATTGAATGTCTGTTTCTTGACTTTGTCCCATAACGCGCAAAATAATCTCTTTGGTTTTCTTGGTTGCTGCGCAAAGCACCATTACTTCATGTCGTAGCGTCTACTTTCTAATTGTGATAAGCGTCTCTGCGGGATGACATCAGCCTTTGGTAATGACTGTTGGCGACCGCGCAGGCTAAACGCTTTATCGCTGCTCAATGGCGCGAGCAATGTTTTTCAAAGCCTTTTTAATTCTTGACAAGTTTCGCGTTTAGCTCATAGTACAATAATGTTCTTTCTTTAAATTTATTATGTAAAATAGGCGAGCGAACCGGTTGGTCCGACTCGCATTTATTTGACGAGTTTTGTCAGTTAGGATTGTGAAATGGTAAATCGTCTCGATTGTACGCTGCATCACGTAAGTTTTGATTCAACAACAAATGGGTTAGTGGTATCAAACCGTAAGCACCTGTTTGCAGCTTTCAGTGTTTAAAGTGGTGCTGTTTCTGCCACTGGTCAGTGCTTGCGCTCACTGAGCAATAGCTTGTACAGGCGCCTGTCGTAGCTGCACTGAGTAAATCATACTGAACACTTCTTGTTGTACACCAATGTACTGGTTGAGCAGGTGCTGTTGGTATTGTATGTACAGGTTGAGTTGCTACTGGTTGAACTGATTAGGACACCGTTTGAACAGAGGGTACTTCTCGCACAGGATTACTGGTAATCATGTTCGGCAAATGACAAGCACAGTCAACTGTCACTGTTTCTTGTTTCTGGTTTCACAACTGTTTGACGCGCTTTTGATAAACGACTGAAGAAATAGACGCAAAGGAAGAATTGTGAGTCAACTTTTGTATTCTTAGTTACAAGCGTTGGTAACGATGCGTTAACCGTCTCGACCTTCCAAGATAAGGTCTCATGATTTCGGACACTTCACGTTGTTGAAGTTTTAGTTTGCTGGACTTACTTTTTCAAATAAGTTCTTTCTTTCAACATGCCTGCAACGTCTTGATCGGTCTCAAACCACTTTGGGTTTTGAAGAACCCACTAAACTCTTCTCGACCAAAGTCGTTGTTAACCGATTCGAGCACAGTTGTCGCGTACTTGCCACATGTCGGGTTAGCCGCACTTTTGAATCGGCTAAAGAATGGTGTATTTTCCACCCACTTACTTTTTACCAGTAAACCTTGAATAGCAACTGTTCAAGATAATTTCTTGAACAAATCTTCACTTTCATGAAAGGCGCGACGCATCACTGTAGGTTCCTGCTGTGGCCGTCACTAGAACGCTTTTCAAACACGCCCACCTAAAAATAAGCACACGACCAAAAGCCAGGTTTCAGTCACACGCAGAGGAGTTGTGACTAACACTGGTCACTAGCTTCAAGTTAAGGATCTCGATAATGGTTTCCAACACCTTGACGATTCAAGAGCTGCAATTCATTTCGATATTGGCAGCTGGAAGTTTGCTAATCGCATCTTGTCTCCAATAAATTTGCAGTAATTCAAATGACTGCACTCACCTTTAGGTTAGATCTACAAGTTTGACCCGTTAAAGCCGTGATTTGTTCAAGCAAGCTTTTGAGGCATACCGTCTGGGTTAGTTCTAATGCAGTTCACTGACCCGTCAACGTCAGCACGTACAGTTGATGATACCAAGCGCAGCAACGACTGATGCAACACTTGTGGAAGTTCTTGAGCTTTCGACCGAAGTAGTAACGTCGTTGCACTGTGAAACGTTGGTTACTTTGACCAATATGATCTATTACCCAGTTCACAATGTGACGTGGTCGCCTTTTGGCATGCCAGTGCTTGAGAAGGGCCTGTAAAGATACCGTGGGCTAAGAATTCTGTAAAGCTTTTTGAGTTTTCATCAATGGACTCAAGTTAACTTCATTTTGTTTGTGGTCTTGCTTTTTACGTGCCAGACCAAAGTTACATCACGCTTAAGTAGAACCAAACGGTGATGGGTTCTTTTCGGAGAATGACCGCGTATTGACCCATACTACACTGTAATATGAATTTTATGGTTGTCATTTGGCGCAAATCTTTCTTCGTTGAATGAGTAAACGGCATATTTTTGTGCTTTACTCTCGCCTCATATTATGTTTTGTTTTCTATGCTTTATCCTTAAAGCGCATCACTTCACAAACTCAACCCACCTAATGTTGTTGGATTTTCAACACTCCACTGGGTTGCAAACCAAGTAGTTAACGGCTCGAAGAATTTGGTAGGCTCTTTGGAAATCCGCTTCGCTCTTTAATCCGTTAACGGTTCGTTGACTGCGTATTTTTCTCTATCTCGTAGGCAACGGTCGGTTAGCTACGGACAAGGCAATTTAACCAAAGACCCAACTCTGTTTTGAGAGGTGAGGGTAGTAGTGTTAATCGACCCGCCATTCTTCTGAGATAGCGGCTATCAGCCTCGACTAAATCATTATGACCTAAATTCTCGAGCCAAGGCACTTTAGATCAACGGTTGAAACCATTCTTTGGACGTCGCCTGCCTTTTGTACCCAATGACGCTAAGTGAGCAAATCTCGCTTTGAGCATTTAATCGCAGTGGTTTTGACAATCTCTGGTAACCATTCAATGGAGAGAAGGTCACGTTTTCTGAATCGGGTCAATCGGGTACGTGTGTCCAGTAATTGTTGACTTCCCTTTATCAGTTGTAAATTGAGCAAGTCTTGACTACTAATGTCTTTGAATTGTGGGGTTGTACCTCCATTTCCGTAAAGGCAATCATAAAGTGCTCATCAAAACACCTCGGTGCAAGCTTGCGTCTTGATGACCAAAGTGCGGTTTAACATTTACAGGTATCAGGGTATTTGAACCGGTGAATATTCCATGATACCCGCCACTCTCTGACCTTTTCTAAGTAGTATAGGGAGGGTGAGGTATGGATTATTAGGATGCCAGTCTTTTCTGGCTTCTACGTCAACAAACACAAAAGTTCATTTTATTGTCAATCCAAAGGTACATGCCTTAGGTGTCGAAGTTAGCTATTTTCTTGATACTAACCTTTGATAGTTAACTTAATAAATGATTGTCAAGAGGGCTGAGACAATTTTAATTCGTTGTTTGCTACACACCTGGGTAATGTAGGTAACTCTTTAGAACCACTCAAGGTCCATAGTTTAGCTTCTCTCTAATGCTTCAGCGGACGGCACTACGTACCCGCCCTCCCTAATAAGCCTTTACTTTGACGTAACAACATGGAATGACGCAAGCACCTGGAAATAGTGCTCCGGCTTTCAGGTTGCCTGGTTTCACGGCGCAACCTGTTTTAGCCCTGCCTTTTGTGTCCGTTATTCAAACTCAATGGCTTAGGTTGTTTTCTTAGCCCATTGGGTGATTTCCTTCTTGAGAAACCAACTAAATTATTGAGTTCACTAGTGCTGTTATCACCGTCTTAGCGGCATTACGGGTAATGGTTTCGTCTGTGTTGGTGGTATTCACTGAACCAAAGCGAGTCTCCTGACTCTTTGTTCTGAGGTCATGCTATCCAACATACCTCGACGCTCAATTGCCACCTCAGAGTGCCGTCATCACGCTTTTGCATCTTCTAAATAACTGAGGTAATCACCCACTTTTGATTTTTGCGTTTGTGTTAAAAGGTGTGGTCTATATTGAGTGGTAGTACTATCCAATTCGAACCAAATTGGTCCAAGTGAAATCGAATCACTATGACCGCTTGTCGTTTTCAGTTAAATCGGTAGCTTAAGGCATCAAAATTGACTTTAATTTGATCATGACGGAGTAACTAAAGCGTCGCTAACATGTTCAATCACAGTCTGTTAATTACACTACTATCGGCACACCACACCCTGCAATCTCATAAACCTGTGGTGAACTGATTTTGATTGACCTGTTTCTCGCTCATTATATCACAAATCTGATTAAAATAGCTGGCGTGTCAGAATTGTTGAATGACTTCAGACGTTACCTGGCTCTGAGCATACCTCATTGTAATACACTAAATAGATTCTCGATAATCTTGTTGAATGGCCAAGCAACGAAGCAGTTGTTCGCATTTTCTTACGATAAGGTTCTGACCCTTTTGCTCTGATGTTATCATGGGCTGTTTTCAATCTCGCCCAAGGTATTTGGATAACTTAGTCGTAATGTCTTGTGTTTTCACGTCAAATGAATTGTAAGGTATTGCCACTGAAAGTTTTCTTAGCTTTAGTTTTGATTTGCACATTCTGTGTCATGCAAGGTATCTGGTGCTTGGGTCGCCATTTGGGGTTGGTATTGTTTGTGTTCTTTTTCCAAACCATTCATGGCACGATAGGCGTCCCAAACGCGAATACCTAAGACAGTAAAATTAGTGGGTACACGTATGAGGCGACTTCTTTAGATAAAAGCGGTATGGTTTGTAACACCATTGCGGCTGGTGGTTGGTTGGTTTTCGTTTAGACTTCTGCCTTTCTATTTTCGAGCTAAAGTCGCTGACGTTGGTCCAAGCGATTTTTGTGAAATCTTCACTTAGTGATTTTGCCTTGAAACTTTGCTCACTTTCTAAAAGCTGTTTTCTTTCAAGCTTCTGCGTTGATAATCTTGTGGAGGTTGCTGTTGGTTTCTAACCCTGCACGAAAATCCATAGTTTTATCACCCAAGCACAATCCATACAATTCGTTAAGGTTTGCTCGTACAGAGTGGGTTTTCATTGGCTACTGACTTCAAGGTGAATCCAGAGAAGTCTGAACCCCGCCTTTCATTATCTTCTGAAGAAAAGTGTCGGGTCCATGCAAGGATTATCTTGTGGGTCATAAGTACTTTTCCGTAAGACTGCAGCTAGCTAAATTAGCCTTTGCTCGCAGTTACTCTTTCACTTAATTGCTGACCTTCCACCATTGGTTCAATCAGACCCATGCCAAATGGCAAAGCTATATCTGATTGGCAGTGTGTACTTTCCACCGTCCATAAGTCCACAGCGTTTCTACCGCAGTAATCACTGGTGCAGGATAATCGAACCGTCCCGGTTTTAGTCCCATAGTTACGTCTTTCACATAAAGCCACTAAATGGTCCGTCTTCTTTTGGAATCTAGTGCATAGCCTGGGTTTAACATATAGGAAGCCGTTGGAATCATGGCCTCCAACTTTTTGCTTTTCCAATTGCCTCACACCTCCGCTCGGGAGAAGGTGAGGGACTTTGATGCAATGATTTTCTTTCTCAACCCCTCATTATTAGCACTCACGCTATATGCCGATGCCAAGGTCAGCCGTTGAGGCGTTAACTCCCAAGGCTCTGCCAGCACGGTTCATGGTCCATAGGTAATCCCACGCCGTGCAACATGGCTTGTAATAACTGGTGTGGTAGAGTTCCAGTAATTCGGCATTGTGTTAAGGGACTCTTTGTAGGGCTTGACCACGGTTACATCACCCAACCAACCCCGTCATAGCGTAGCGAGGATTTACTGTTTGGGTATTGATAGGCGCTACTGATTAGATCTCCACTTGGGTAGTTTAAAAACTCACAAGGCAGTTCTTTCTACAACAAATGGTTTAATAGTGGAACGTAGAACGGTCGATTGCAGCACGATTAAAACCAAAAGGTTCTTTGATATTACGTCCACCAATTTGGGGCGACATAACCACCTGGGTTTATAAGCTGACTCACCAGCACCACGGCACTTATTTGAGCCACCTTGGAAAGTATTCTGGGTGGATTAGTCACATCTTTTAAGCCAATCATTGAGTGATTTATCTAAATGCGTGTATGAATCTGCATAGAGTCAATGTCACAGCCATAAGGGTTTTGGATTTCTCTCAAGTTGTCGAGGAAACAAGCTACCGTATTGCAAACTGTTTTGATAGTTTTCGCCTTCCACCACTCTGGTAGGCAACTAGTTGACTGTTCACTCGTTTGGTCATACAATCTTCTTGGCTACTAGCTTGAATATTTTAGCAACTTCGAATACCGCATCCCGTCGGCTCTTTTAACTGCTTCTGGGTCTTGATATAAGTCGAAGTCACTAGGGCTAAGCCCAACCCTGCTAAGGTAGCCAGCTAAGGAGGTTAAGTTTCTATTTAATTCTTTGTTGCAATAAACTTTTGAAAGCAATGGTTCGAACCCCATAAAACACCTTTTGACCCATGTAAATTGATAACATATAACCTAAAATTTCTTGCTCATGGTAATTTTTGCATAACTACACAAGAAGAATTTTGATTTTCTGGCTACTGGTTTTATCTTTCATTTCGCCGGTGACGACAATCAATTTAATCATTGTTCAACAGACGAAACCTCTCTGCGGCTTTACCTGACCAATTATGTCTACTGTATGACGTTGTTTATGCTGATAACTTTAGGAGAAAACTGTTTTGGTAGAAATCTTGGCTTGACCGCGAGAAGTAATAATAATATATTGCTCAGAAGGTCATAGCATACAAATCCGCCTGTTTTGGCACTGGACCAAATGAGGTTATTGTCTTTACTGTAGACATTTAGTGATATTGGGAACTAAGGCTTTAGATATAGTTGGGGTGTCGGCAAGGTTTTGTACATAAACTGCACTGCTTAAAAATACTAATACTATGATTAACCCAAGGTTAACTCCCAAAGATTAGGTAATGGACCCATTTTCGTTTTGGTTTTGAGCTGATTATAATATGAGGCAAATACCACCTTGTTTGCTAGTGACTCTTATTTGACCACAGCACCATTGACTTTCGCAGGTTCATATAGGTGTCAAGTCGATATGTTTGAGTACCTTTGAATAGCATTGCAGTCATCATTGCTTAAGTTAAAATTAATTATCTTTCAATTCCGTTATTGATTGGCTGTTCAATGATAAACTTTGTTTGTAAGCTTTTAACTTGTATAATCCAATGGCTTTTAAAATATTAGCGGCTAAACCGGATTCATCTTTTGAAGAGTTAGCGTTTCTGAGCGATGAATTGGTTTAAATACTTTTTGATTAAATAACGGGTCCGTTAGGATGCTATCTTTTAACGTAATAAATCCTGTTACCTGGATGGTAAGACCATTGTCCTTGGTAGTTTTGAATTTGAGGTATTGCTCATCGCATGTGGACGGTTGGAATACATACACACGTTCTTTCTTAGTATCAAAATAGTGGATGACTAAAACGTACTGGGCTTAGAATCGCAAATCTTAATGTGTGTTTTTAACTTAGAACCCCTTTTATGGTGTTGAGGCTTATATAGGGTCTAATGAATCTCCTTTACTTGATCATGTTTAAATGCCACTCTGCGGGTTGCTTTTGCCCTGGCCGCGTAACGTATATAATAATAACAATCATTGGTTCTGAACAAGTCTTTCAGGTTAGACCTCTGCGTAAACGAATGGCTGCCGAACCGATACCCGACTGATTTCGTCCCTGAAATATCTCAACCGCTGTTAGAGCCTTAAACAAAAGTAGTTTGAGACTTCAACTCTCGGATTTAATTGATACACCTGTTCCCAAATTTTACAATGCTTCTAGTATTCTTCGGGGATGTTGTAAGGAAATACCTGGGTTCAAAGGATTGAAATGGAATCGGCAACTTTATCATAAGGCCTTGCATTGGTACCCCAAAGGCTAATGCCAAAATAATCACTGACCGCCGCTTATATTGATGATGCGGTTGTTCATACGAATGCAAGCTCAGTAATTTATCATCTGGCTTTACCAGAAGCACCATTGATTGGTAGTTTCATACAATGTGCGGTAAGAGGTTGATATTATAACCATTATCCGTCCAAAGAGCGGGCCTCTGGGAGCTGGCTTTTAATCACCTGTTTATCTTTTGAGTTTACAGGTCACGGTTTGTCCATGCTTTTAAGAACATTTAATAAAATGATATAGTAGGGTAGACCCAATATCAATGTGTACCGTGTTGGGTAACATCAGTGGTTACTTGGAATTTAAAGCTTAAGTTTTTATAAGCTTGCACTTACCACCACCTTTCAGCCTTATCTCCAGCCATGTGTGGTGTCGAGTCAAGGGTTTTGTCTCATCATGTAGAATATTGGATTGATTGAGTTCAATTTTGAAGTTTAGACGATTCAAAATTTTGCTGACTTTTCTTTGTCTTTGCAAATTTCTTTGATTATTTAATTCTAACTCTTTTTGAGCATTCGGCATATTGAGGAGACTTGTTCTTTCCATCATCGCCAATCCCAAACCATGCAACTCGCTTTTGGTGTATACTTTGTGTTCAAATGTTTTTTGAGTTTGAGACGAATTTATTTTGCCGTAGTCCACTGGTGTCTGAATGGTCCATTGTGGTTTTTCTGTAATTTTTGGTTATTTTGCATCTGAAAACAAGATTAATCCAATGCTCCTTTACTAAATTGAGGCTTAGTATGCTAAATATCGATGTATAATTTTACATGTTTTTCTAGCGGGGTTTATCTAATCGTAAGGATTTTCTTGTGTGTTAAAATCTTCAATGTTTAATAACTTTGTTTGATTTCTTTAAAGTCTAAATTGTTCAATCGTATACGTCTCCACTACTGACTTTTTTCTTTAATGCGGTTTGCCTCTTGAACATACTTCTTCTACGTGTTTCAACAAGCTTTAAATCAATTTTTAGACCCGTGGGCGCTACCAATGGTCATGCGCGGTTTTGAAACCGCACGTTATTTGCAAGGAGTTGGTCGGCACTTTGATTAGGTTAATGTTGTGCTTTTTAGTTAATGCCTACGTTTTTGATGAGTCGATTAACGTGATAGTTGTCTTGTATGTTAGGTTTGACGATGGTTTTTGCATTTTCACTCGGAAGGACGTATGTCAATCATAGACATGTTCAAAAATCTTTTGGGCATTGTATTTAATAAATTGCAAAAGGTTCACTAGCGGTTTCATGTCGATAAGTAATTTGCCATTTCTCAAACAAGGGTTTGAATGGTCCATTTGGATAACGTATCAAAGCTAAAACTTATCTAATGCGTGCATTAAGCATTCTGTGTTCAGCAGAATTAATTCCCGCTTAAACGAATAGTTGTAATCTTCTCGAATTCATCTTTAGAATTTTACACTCTTTCAATATGGTCAAGGAACATTAAGTTGGTCTAAGTCTCAATGACAGTTAATCCCTTATTTTTTTGAAACGACTGATTAAGCTTGAATTATCGGTAGGAGCCATAAGGTGATCACTTTAGTGTCGAGATGGTTCAACGATAAATTGGTTTAAAACAATTTTCCCAAATCCTCACTGTAAAAGCAAGTTGTGTAACGTAACAAGGGTGTTCCGCCTGATTGCCTGAATATTTGTAAGGCATTGGTGACAAGACGCGGTAATCAAGAATTGGTCTGTGCTCACGATGATCACCTACTGTTGCCAAAGTGAAGTTTCAACCAGTAGCCACAACTCATAGGGAAAAAAACCCGCGCGTCATCAATGAGCCTGAACTACCGTTTGGTGAAACAAGTGTATGACGGTAATCCGGCAGGGTCGTATCATGCTTGATTTTACCGTTGTATTGTAGAATATCTTGGAACTCATCATAATTGCTTACCGACTTCTAAACTGAGTTTGGTTTCAACAGCTTAAATGTTAATGGTCAGAAAATATCCGATACGTTAGAATTAATAATTTACACGTCTCAAAGGTGCATGATGGATTCAGTCACCTAGTTTTTTTTCGATGTTTTAACCTTGTATCACTTGCAAACCTTAAAGCTTTGTAGGTGTATATTATTAACGCTTCAATACCGAATATCAATATGCTTTTGATGTTTTCGGAATTCTAACAATTGGAGGCTTTTTATGTCGAGTTTAGATTTTGATGATTTGAAAATGATTTGTCTTCACTTTCGATTAATTTATTTGAAAAATCGGCTGGCAGAAAAGCAACCACCTGTCGGATTATATGTATATGCCAGTGCTACCATATTTTAGCAACCATTGTTTGTTGGGCCAATCCATGCTAAATGGCGCTTAATATAGGACATACCAAAACTGAACAGTAACCTTTGTAAAACAAGTTGTCATAGACTTGTTGCATTATTTCAGCTCTACTGTGTTCTTCTATTCATCAAATAAAGCGAAAATACGATGTTTTCTGGGTGTAATCCCACATTTTTCAAGGTCAGTTAGTTTTCAGGACAGTATTTAATACCGGATTTGTTCATCATAACTGGAATTTAGAAGGCACACATTAGGCTATTTACTCATGATAGGTGGAATTGCGATAAATTTTTTATGATAATAATCAGTATTGTTAAATTTGAAGGACCTCTAAGTCATAACGAGTCCCTTGTTCAAATTTATAAAGCATCTATGGCGTCCCGTCCTTTCTAAATTATTTTTATATTGCTTTTCAACTTGAGTTTTAATGAAGTTGTTGGTCTGATTGGAGGTAAACCTGTTGCTTACCGTCATATTCGAATAATTGTGGTTCTGCAAGGTATTAAACAACTGTAAAACTGCTGGATGCCGAAGAAACTTGCCATGCTCGTGTCTCGAAGTTCGCTTGACGTCTGGAATGAGTCGTCAGTAAATTTCAGTCAAACCAAAGCGCTCTGGTCAAAATCGATTTTCAGTTTCTTGCGGTTTTAGTTTTGAAATATGATGCGGTAAACTGTCCTCGTCGAAGATTTTGTGGTCACGCCAAACGAAAACCACTGAGCGTTTATAATTTGTATTGTAAATCTTGTGGTTGTCAGACGATACTAGTCGTAAAATATAACTATGGAATATTTCAGTCATGCACAAGGGCGTCAATATCATCACAAACTCACTAAACCATTCCAACCAAACAATATTCGTCATGGCACGAAATTTTGTCCCATTTCTTGGCTTCTTCTAAATCAACGTCGGATTTGACCCCGTTCATTTTTGAAATCAGCCCAACGCACTTGTGGGACGAGTTCTGAAAACTTTTAATCATTTCTATTTACGAGGTATTTTCAAGCTTTCGTCCGATAATCGTTAGTGATATTGTTTGAATAAATGGCATCGAGGTTCAATCGGACTTGTAATTTAGGCCAAAGTTCGACGAGCCGGACCTGTTTCAATATCAATTGATTGAAATAAGTTGCGTACCGTCAATATACATTTGCGGTGGATTACCAATAATCAAACTCTTTTTATGTTTTTGCAGGAATTTTTACTTTGACCGTCGGCAAGGGCATCGATAATTGGTGTCCCATAAGACTCGTCAAGTGGTGGAACTCCGGTGTCTACATTCTTTAACCCAGATAACCGCAATCATAAGCGTAGTTATCAATTGGGAAGGTGTGTTAAGGGCGGTAAATAGAATTTCAGCTACGTTGAGGTCCATATAACCCCTCGATAAATAGTTGCTAAGGTTGATTTACCAGACCCTGATTCACCTTGAATGTCAAAGTGAACTCCTGAGTTATGACCTGCAAACAAAGCCAAGTGATAGACCAAAATAATAAGTAACGACGAATGTCTGGGTTATTATTGGAAATAGGCTTGACAAATTGCTCCACGTTCCAGTTTCCACCACTGATGGTGTCATGGAAAAATCGATTAATGTATTTGGGTCATAATCAATTTTCTAATCACATGTCGGTTTGTGAACCGTTGGTTCTTTCCACGATTATGAAATTGAGGCAGAGCCTACATGGTGATATCTAAGACCCTGTTTTGAACGATGTAACGTGAGCCACTGTGAGGTTCGATAATTACGCTTTATGGTTGGCTTTTACGTCCATGTAAATCATGACAGTCTTAATTTTGCATTGGTGTGATACGGTTTACGGACCATCATGGCAGCGAGGGCTATCTCGTCATGGGTCCATAGACCCGTCAAAGCATTGAATACAGCTAAGTTATCTCATCGCTATCTGCTTCAGGCGCCCAAACTCAAAGTGTTGTTCAATAATTTGTGCAACGTCACCGGGTTCGGAGTTCTGTATCTGGTTTGATTATTCGGTAACAACGAACTAACAATTGAGATAAACTTTTAAGTGGGGAGTTTTCTTGCACTCGAGGCAATGATTAAGGTAAGTGCTGAGAGATTTAATATCGCTTCGCATTCTCAGGGTTGTTTTTAAATCAGCAATGGCTAACTGATACTCAACATGAACACTCTTTTAGTTCTTCATCGTCGTCTGCAATCCCTGATAAAAGGGTTTTGGACATGAATTTCATTAATTAATTTACTTAATGGCTTCGACAACTGACTCTAAGAAATCACGTCTCGCATCTTCTATCAGTTGCAATCACGCCACGTCTCAGCAGATTGTAAGAATTGCTCAATGGCAGGTTCAATTTGTTCTTTTCGAAAATTCTCTCGCCACTGGGTCGAAATCTCTTGGGTTTGAGGAGCTTTTTCTTGGAACAATCCTCTCGTCAAGGGTATTTGGGGGCTTCGACGCTGAAGACACTTATGTTAGTAGCATCGTCATCTAAGTATTCCCACCGATGGGAATGGTAAATTAATGTTTTGCTTTAATGACTTCATTGGTTTGTACCCCAATTAAATCAATGATTTTATTAATGACTCGTTTATAAGTCTTTTTATCCAAAAGCGTTAACTTTGATTACGAGGTAAAAGGGTATTGTTGGTTCTAAAATCTTTATCTGGATAAAAGCGAATTGACGTTGTTGTTCTGCAATAAGAAGCGTCCGATTTTATCCATTAAGGTTTGATATTGGTTTGGTTCTGGGAATTTCGTAGGTAATGGCTACAAAGCTCGAACGATCACCACCATTTTCTTTTAATTTCGAACTGGTTTGGAAGTGTAGGTTTCACTAGCTGTCCCGAACCCAGAAGCTACATGGTTTCGCTTGATATTCTTGGTGGCTATATATTGTTTATGTTAGTGTAGAGAAAGTCAACAACGGATTGATTAACTTTCTCACAATCTTTAGTGGTTTGGTTAACCGTGTAGATGGTATTTTGAACGGCGTCTACCGTTGTTTTGTCCATACGGTGCTACCCTTTCTTTAGAATTTAGTCAGTCACTCTCTAGTTTAACTGTTTTGTCTCCCAGAAACAAGAGAACTAGACTTTAATTTTTGGTTAGAGTTTTATGAGTGTGGTTAACCTTGGTAGTTAATTGATGTTTAGGCTTTTTCCAAGGTCTAAAACCAACCCATGTTAGGTTTACCCCGAGTACACTAGGTGCGACGCCACCGGCGATGCACCCTCACGCTACGATGTGTTTTATTGACGATTTTTAGTGGGTTTTTAAGAGTTTTTGAATGAGATGCAATATTAGGACTAAGGTTTTCGATTAGAATGCCTTTAAACCCCTTTTATTTTCAGTTTTAGAACGGGGTGGTTAAAAACGTAGTTATAATAATGATTTTTAGTATTTTATATTTTATTCACAAAGAGGTTTTAACCTGAAAGTAACGGGTTGGGTGGTTTCTTGTGTTTAATTTTTGTAAAGTGACAATTAAAAATAGGGCGTTGGGACCACTTTTGGAAAAGTATTATTTAACTCAGGGTGAAATTCATCTTAAAAAGAAAGAGCTTTACAGTCTAAAAATAAAAAGACAAGTTTAAAATTAAGAGATTTCATAAATGGTTTTATATAATATTAACATTTATTTTAAGAATTAAAATAATTAATAAATATTAATAATATAAGGTTTATAATAATTAATAATATTAAATATATAATTATATTAACTAATGTAAAGGTTTCATTATTAATAGAAATGTAAAAAAGTAAAATGTCTTATAGATAATATTTTCCAAGTGGTCCAAATTTTTAATTATTAAAAATGGAATATTATAATATAGAGGATGTAATCCCTATTAAAAAGTCCATTAGGGACCATTAGAAAATAGAGGTTTGGTGGTAATGGGAGTTTTCCTTTGTATGACAACGAAAATCGCTCATTTTTGAGTGTTGGTCCCAAAATGGGTCATTTGGGACCACGTTGGACTAAAAAGGGGGTGTTTTGGGACCACCTTATATTAATTTCACATATTCATTCTAATAAAACTTTCACAAGTTAGGAAATAAGGATAAACTTGTCTAGGCAAAAATAATGCTAGAACGATTCTAAAATGGACCCACGGGGGTTTTGGACCCAAGTGGACCCTGCGAGGTGAAATTCGGACCCTTTGTAAAGCTTGATATTACAGGGTCTTTTAGGACCCCCTAATTTTTAAAGTGGTCCGTCTTGGATCCCGATTAATTTTTAATCAAAATTTATGGTTTGTATAATCTTGCAATTGATGGTAAAGTCTGTAAAAGCTTTTTATTCAAATAGGTTTTTGCCCTTGTTGTAAAATAGCGCCACCCATTGGGGGTGACGCTACTCATCATGATTAACGTACCACGTAGAGTACGCCACGAGGTGTTTTGATTAATTCGTCTGCTTTTGGTGAATGGGCGTTCTACTAAATAGTTAACAATAGCTTTGGCTGTCCGTCGTAGGCTTGGACCTTAGCGCGTGTGCGACCGAGCGAATTCAGCCATGGCGAAACCACGATTTACTTCATCTACCATTTCATCGAGTTGGTTCTGTGTAGTTGCGCAAGGCTTTGTAAATGTGAGTGGCGGTGAGGTAATCTGTGTCAGTTAAAGACGTAGTTGTCTAAGTTTTCTTTGACTTGATTAATAAACTCATTCGCCAAGTCGTAGCTTGTCACACCAAGGTTTTCGATGAGGTGGTTAACTACATCTAAATCCTCAACGTCTTTTTCAAAGCCCAACATGGTCTTAACGACTTCATGGTGTATTCACTACGTGTTAAGGCACGCAACACGTCTTTTTGTTCTTCAGCTTAGTACTGGTTTTGGCTTGAAGGCAAAACCCTCGCTGAAGATGTCAAACGCTGGCACTTCTGGTTGGGTTTCAGATGCTTCGTCATCGGATTCTTCCGTGTAGTCGTCGCCTTCTTCTTCGTCATCATAGTAACCGTCGCCACCCTGTTGATGCGCGTTGTACGTAAAGAGTAAGTGTTGGTGTCTTCGTCGAACAAGAGTACCCAGTTCTTGAAGTTTTCAGGCAACACGTCACGAGTACGAGCGAATGATTCTGCGAAGGCTTGTACACTTGGGAATTCGAATGTGCGACCGCTTGCGTCTTCGATGGTTACGACACCCGTTTCTTCGTTGACGTGTAAGGTTACGATACCTGCTTCGTTGTTAAAGTTGAATAATACTGTTTTCATGTTTGGTTAACTCCTTTAAATTTTTGAATGTATAGTCTTTTGTTTTGTTAAAATTGGTCTAGCTGTAGCAATATTCAGGTCCTTCTAAGATATTACCAATGACAATTTCTAAGGTGTTGCTGTTGAGTGATGCGTAATCAGTTGGTGACTGATAGGCAGGGAGAATGTAGTGGGAGTGAACGCGGGCTACGGGTTCTTTCTTAACTAATTTGTGCCAATAATGGTCTGGAACAACGGTTTGATGTGGTGTGTTGTCTGCGGCGGAACAACTCAAGACACCTCACCTGAATAAGGTAGAGTGGGTAGGCCTTTATAAAAAGCGTCATAGTGTTCTTTGGTGACGATTGTAACTCTATGCTTCGGTTCTAAGTGCTTTGTAAATATGAACAAAGTGATTGATGAATAACCCTAATTCTTTACCAAATTTCTCTAGCAAACTCAAAGGTTTATCTGTTTCTTTGTCTACAATCACTTTGTCTCGAAAAGCCCAGTGAGGGTTTATCATATCACGTTGAGTAAACTTTTACAAAGTCCTCGAAAGTTCCTGTCATTTAACATACTTTCGTTACTGAAAACTTATAAAAAGTTAAAAGCTTTTTATGTTTCATTCCTATTTCAATGAGTATGCTTTCATATTAAATAAATTTAATTACTACTTACAAGTTCTTGTACTCTCCATAGGCGTAAATTCGATTAACGTTCGGTCAGCATATTTATCATAATTTAAATGTGTTAATTTATAGAATTGTTGTTTTAATACACTTTTCTCCGTATGCTTTTTAAATTTAAACTCGCTTGAAAATCTCTGTCTCATGATGTTTCCACAATGACATTGATAGGTTCTATCTGATAATTTCAAATCGCGTTTAATGTGTCCCACAAGAACTACACATTTAGAACTTGGAAAAATCTATCAGCTATAATGACTGAAATGTTATTCCGTGCAGATTTGTATTCAATTTGTCGTTTAAATTCGTAAAAACCCTTGTTCTTGTATAGCTTTGGATAAATGTTTATTTTTCATCATACCACTTACATTTAAATCTTCCATACAAATAAAACTTGGTTTTTCGTTTTATGATATCAGATGTGGTTTTGATGTAGGTGATTACGACGAATGTTTGTTAATCGTTTAAATATTTTTAAAAGTTCTTTCCTTCTTTTTATAATGTTACGTGTTTTACAGTAACGTACTCCTTTCTTGTTTTTCTCATATTGTCTCGATATGGAACGTTGCAATCTACGTTTTCTTTTTCTATTTTCTTTACTTTTTGTGTTTTATTAATGCTTTTGATAAACATTTCCGTCGGAACAAATAGCTAAATCTTTTATTCCTAAATCAATTCCAATCCCTTCTCTAATGGAAGATTTTTGCCCTTGAGAATTTCAATCCCAACTCGAAACGTACCAATACGACCCGTCATAGCAAACGGGGTTTAAATACTTACAATTAGTCGGCACTTGGTCTTTTTCACAAAGTTTAATCCAGTTCAATTTTCGTTTGTTTTCGTTTTTGACTCATTGAAATTTTTCAACTCTCACATGAGTGCTTGTGAATTGAATTTGACATTATCTTGATAAAAAGATGGTCGAACGTTTTTAGTTTTAAACGAGGATATTTAGATTGTCCTTTAATAAATCGTTTGTAATTATTACAGGCATCTTTAATGGCTTGTTTTGTCACATCGCTACTTATGTTATTTAACCATTGATAGGCTATTTGTTTCTTTAATTTTGTAAATTCTTTTCGTAATTTATTATCCGATAAGGATTTATTCCTTACTCATAATTTTCGTTGCTTTATAATAGCTCAATTATAAGCAAAATCGAGCACAATCTGCATTTTGGAATAATTTGGTGACTTGTTTATTATTCGGTTTTAGTCTTATTTTATCGACTTTATCATTTTTCATTGTCACCTTCAATCAATGCTTTGATTAATTTTTGGTTTTTATTAACACGTTTACTTTGTGATTTATAACTAAATGTCCTAATCATTTGAACCAAATCCTCAACAAGTTCTCTGTTCTGTCAGTATTATCACTGATTTCAATCACAGTGATGTAAACTTGCAACGTATTCAATTAACTCCAAAATCCAAATCGCGTTAATCTATCTTTGTGTATACAACGACTTTTTCAACTTGATTTTTGAGATACGTTTGAGACTAAATCTGTAAACCTTTCTTATAATTAATTCCTGAGCCGATATCATGAAAATAATTTCTAGGTTTACCTCATGTTTAGTATATCTCATGTTCTCAATTTGTCTTTCCAAATCTCTTTTTGTTTATTACTCGAAACCCTGCAATAACTAAATGACTATTTTGCTCAATATTAGGTTTTATATTCAAAACTTGATTGAGTTGTTCGCGAGAATAATAACGATATCCGCTACTAGATGTGGTGTGGGTGGGTTTACCGTTTGTATCCCAGTTTCTAAGTGTTTTGTGCGGTTACTCTAAAATTTTTGAAAATTTCGATAGAATAGTATTTTGTCACAATTATCATCAATCCTTATGTTATTTATACTTTATTTTATCACACAAAGACATAAAAGCTAATAATTGTTTATAAGTTTTTAATTTACGTTAAGTATACTCTTTCCCCAGTTGTCAAACCACTGCTGAGATTGCTCTCACAACACTGTGACCACCGGTTTATCATTACGTTAGACACCAACAACGCAACGGCATCGGCGTTAGGTACATTCGCAAGCATCGCTTGCGGTTCTGACTCAGACGCTTCTGCGCATCTGCAGATAAGCCTGGCTTTCATCTTCAATGGTTTGAAGTTCAGGGTAGACATTTAACATATCAGGTAATGTTACATCGCCCATAGATTGTCTCGAAGAAATCAATGCTTTCTACTGTCGGGTTGGACCAAATGACTACTTGACTGGTCGTTATTACCTGCGTCGATTGGTGATAATGGCTTCTGTGTCGTAAACCGCTTGGTTGATTAGCTTTACGGGTAGCGATGTTATCCACACAAGAAATCACAATCGGGGTGGTATTGCTCACTGAGAATTTCGTGCTAACATCATCATCACTCGTTAGGTATCTTCGTGGGTGATAACTCGGGGGCATCAGCATGCATTTTGTTGTCGAAGGGCTCGACCTAAGGTCTAGGGTGGTTTTCGGTAAACTGTTGACGTTTTAAGTTTTTCAACCTACTACGTCTGCGTCATATAAATGGATGGTACCACCTGAACCTGCTAATAATCGGGATAAAAAGGAGAGGTAACCACCGGTGCTACCCGCCCCTATCACATGAATTGTAGGGTTAGGGGTCACTTAGCAACTGAAACTCGATAGATGGTTGTTCACTCGTTGTCACTTCCTGTTTGGTTTTGAGCCACTGCATCTTGATAGTCTTCAAGGCTTGACCAAGTAGTCATTGATGATGTTGACCAGCAGTGAATGTCCATAAACATTTCAACAATCCCTTTGTGGGCAATTCTGATATTTTGGTAGGTATCTAAGAAGATCTTGTTAACGTTTTGTAATGGTCGGTTGCGATGTAGTAGGCTTTGGTATCACGGTTTGACCCGATACGGTTGATACGGGTTTTGACTTTGAATAAATGTCTTCAATGTCGTTGTTCAATTGATATTGAACAATTCGGTTAGCTTGAACGAGGTCTAAAGAAGACTTAATCATGAATTGCGGTACCACTACAACGTTTTTGTTTAGTAAACATTTTATCAATGGTTTCTTTGATAAGCCATTGGGGTGGCTAATTCTGTTTTGGTAAATGTTTTAACCCTAATGCTTTACTCAATTTAGCCATACCATTGGCGTCATTGACCACAATTAAGGTGGTTTTCTATACGTTGATATCAAGGATATCTTGTCTAAGGTTTTAATTTATCTGTTCAGTCAATTCTAGCTGTGAATAAAAACTGATTCTGATAATTTCTTTAAGAAACTCAGTTGATAATTCAAGAATGTATTCACGAATTTCTTGTTCTTGACCGCGCGTTCATTAATCATTTGATACAAAACTTTCATCATTCAAACCGTCGTTGAGGTTAAGATGGCGTTTTTGCAGTTTGGTTGCAAACTGAGCACTGTTGTATTTATTCGATTCATGAACGATGCAGGTGAACCGTTGATAAAAATATCCAATTCATCAGGGGTTAAGTTGTTAGTACCGAATGACATCGGATTGCAACTGTTCTGGTTGTTCCCCAAAGAGTTCAAACGCAATGGTGGAACTTTCGGGCTGTTACGGCATTTTTACCTACAATCTTGTAAAATAACTCAATGCTCATGGCACTTGTCACCTCATCTTGACCTAGAGCAACGTCTTACTAATGGGTTATTGATATCGTAGTATCGCTGTCAGAAGCAAAGACTTTGGTGTCGTAAATGCTTTGATACATAATCTTCTTTTCTTCTTAAGGTTTTGACTGGCGATTTTGATGTTGTTTTCTACAATGTCCATGGTTAACTCTCGATGTACAACTGCGTGAATTTTGGATGGTGTCACGCACGCTTCGGTTTTAAATCACTTAATACGGATTCAACTCTCTCGTTCTCGGTCAGCTGGCGAGCCTTCTAATGGTTTAATGACTTGGGTTTCATTCATTAAAGCTAAATAGTGATAATCCATTGTCGTGGTTTTAAGTTGGCTAGTGTAAATAGACAAGATGAATTTCACACGTTACCTCTTTAATCTCATGGAAATCAAAGAATTTAGATAACTTGATCGGTTTATCTGAGACTTGGTGAATTTCATCAAAGATGAGGTAGTAATCGTCAAGGGTTCTCATATGCTGTTACATCGTTGTTTTACTCGCAAGTGCTGGTTGGCGGAGAATCCAGACATGTAGATATGCCCTAATGGCGTTTACCTTGTTGTGGCTTGTCTTATAGGTGTAGTGGAAATCATTGACTTTTTCTACATCATAAAACATCTTAAATGTTTTCTAACCAAGAACTCTTTTGATGAAAGGGTAGGATGATGTAGGTGTTTGAGAGTTAATGGTGATGTTGTTTTCTGATAAATAGGCTTTATTCGGGTGTAGCTTTTGATTCTAAGAGTAGTTGTTTAATAACACAATACTTTGAACCGTCATCATGGTTTTACCAGAACCCATGTCGGATAAGTTAAACATGGTGTTGCTTTTTGTTTTGCGAAGATACCAATCTGTTGTTGAATCGTTAAAACTGTTGAGTTTTAGAAAAGTTTTGAAAAGCCTTTTTCTAACAATGCTCGAATCTGAACTTTGATAGGCTTTTTGATTTCTAATTGTTTTAATATCACGATAGTTAACGAGTTCAATTTTCTTGTTAGCTTTTGTTTTAGCTAATTTCAACAGGTGTCAATCATTTCTTCTTGTGTTTTGTTTGGCAAGGCTATCACCAATACCTTTGTTTTGAATGAAGTCGATGATGGCTGATGGCGTCTTTGTATTCGTTTGTGTTGTTTAAAAACGGTGTTATAAAACGCTTTGAATTCACCAGATGCCCAATCGGCTTTTGATAATATCAAAAGCATTAATTAATTTTAACACGTCCATTTTCGGAAAAAGGCGATTTGTTTTAAACTATCGGCGTATTTTCGAATGGCTTTTTCCATTTTTGATAAGAAAGCGTAATTTGTTAACGACTTCTGACTAAAGTTTTCTTCGCTTGCAAACCATAGATAATATTTGTGGGTTTGCTTGCTTTCGCCACCGAGGCGGAATTGTTCCATGTCGTAATAAATATCTTGTTACTCATGTGGTGGGCGCCACTAACTACACCGTTTTTACAAGTGAGGTTTTTGATATAATTGACGCAAATAATATTGATTTGATAAACCACTGGTGTGATTTGGTCTTTGAATGCCCATATAAATGATGCTATCTTTCTGATTAATTTTTGAGTTGAAATATTTAACGTTAATGACAATGTGGTTTTGATGATTTCACTGTTATAACGGCCGAAGCCACTCACCAATTTCGGGCTCAGGTCGCGACCGTTAGTGATAAAAATTTTTAACTTATATTTTTATCTTCACTAAGAAAGGTGACGCCCGCGTTAGATTTACGCGTTTCAAATGTAACATGCACATTGAGCAAATGCTCCTTTCTGTTTATTTCTGCTACTAGAAGTAGTAAATTTGAATGTTATCACCTAGGTCTTTTGGTAATTCTCTTTGAGATGCTATCATCTAATGTGATACTACTAATTTCATGCAAGCTTGGATTGTAGTTTTGCACTTTAAAGGTAGTTTAGTGATTAAACCGTGATGTTCAGTGGTTTCTAAGTAAGACACTCATGCGTTTTTGCTGAATTGCAACATTTGAGTTCGCCACTTTCGTTTTAATGAGATAACGTTGGCTTTCAATGGTGATGTCAGCAAAAGGATTGTTTCGGCTTTAACACGGCCCTTTGGTGAATTCGGTGTTGAATTTTTCTTGATACAAAGCTGTTTTTGCAAAATCCATTTTGTAATCAAAAACTTCTTTTATCGAAGTTTAAACTTAATTGAATAAGTTATTTTCGATCTTTGCGTAATTCGATTAGCTTTGGGTGTTTTCGACGTTCATTTAAAACTGTCGAATTCGTTGATGCTTGAGTTCAAAGTCCCTGAACGTCTTTTTGATTTCGTTGAATGATATGCTAATTGGCGATTAAGATGAAAGTATAAATTTTCTTCTAGGGTGTTGAGTTTATCGTTTTCGATCACGTAATCGTAGCTATCATAAGTGTAGTCGTCTTCATCATAGTCTTCATCGTTAACTAAACTCGTCATGGAACCTCAATGCTTTTGTTTTACATCATTGATAACTCACATTGATAAAAGAAATCGTTGGCTCAAGTGTTCCATGATTTTATTGAGGATGGTGTCGAAAAGTTCAAGTTAATTTTATAACTCGTTGTAGCTGTTTGTAAATAGGTAAGGGGTTAACAAGGTTGATAGCGTCTGTTAACCAACCGGAGCTCTTTAAACTATTGTTTCTTACGTCCATTGGTTAATTAAAACTCCTTTCTCTAAAATAAATTGAATTCGTTGAATTGGACCTTTGGTAATTCGTTCAACGTTTTCTTGCAAAAAGTTTTTGCGTTTTGGTGAATTTTTACGATGTGTTTTTATCGCGATGACTGAGGATTTCGAAAATGGTTTCCGTTAGGTTTTTGATATAATTAGATGTTTTTGAGTTGTCTTCATTTTTGATAATTTGATGATTTTCGATAATTCATCTTCAGTGCAATGTGCGCATCTGAGTGTAGTTCATAAATCTTTTACACACTTGTGGCACTGATTATCATCGAAATGACGCGTAAGATTTGTTTTTCCGCCAATAATCAAGGTAATCGAATAAATGCTTACGCATTTTGACGGTTGAAATTTTCATCAGTCGTATCATCAAACTTTGTGGAATTTGAAATGATTTGCAGCATACAGGATTGAGTCCGTTAAATCAATTGATTTACCGTAAGCAGAATTACTTTTAATAAATTCTGGGTGTTTATCAACTGGAAATTAGGCTAACCACCCTATATCGATTGAGTGTAGCTATCTAGGGTTTTGCTTTTTCTGCAGATAGTCAAATTGTTCTTCAGTGTCTTTGATGACTTTTCAACATATTTCGAGTAATTCTTCTTGGTTATTGAAATATTGATTTTCATGTGGTTCTTTCATGGTTTTCAGTACTTCTAAATGGTGAAAATCGAGACCTTGAAATTACACAGAGTTGGTGTTTTTGTCTCTTGAAAAGTCCTCTTTGGTTCTTTTTGCTTTAGTTAAATGGATACCTCGAACCAGTGGAAGGAAATTGATTATCTTTACAACACCCAAACCATTGGTGAGGTAAATAAACTCTTCTAGTTGGGTATTGTAAAATGATGCTTTGTCTACTGTGCATTAGCATGGTGTAAGGTCCAATTTTGGTAGGTTCTGAGTCAACACAAGCTTCACTTGATTCAAAGTTTTTCAAGTGGTAGTTATATTTATTATTGGTAGATGGATAAATATAATGTCATTTTTAGGTCCTTTCTAATCAAACACATGATTTTTGTAAAACTGATTGAGTTGTTTGTTTAACGTGAGTGGGTTGTATCTCGTTCTCTGAATTAAGACTACTGACCCACCAAAAGCAAATCGTCTATTAACAAGTTATCTGCTTTTGTTTATTTTTGCGGTTAATGTTTTATCTTTGTATTTTCTGAGTAAATCGAGGCACACTTACGATGCCCGGTATTTTTGACATAAGCGCCACCATGGTTGGTGTTCAGGCGTCGTTGCATAAGAACAAGGTTTCGATTGGTTGCATAATACTTGCTTTGTGGATTTTATTGAGGTGCAAAATGCTCCCTAAACATAAATAGCCACTGCATCATAAATATGCCCAAGGAAATGCTTTTGTTGTTCATTGTTAAGTGATAAGATAAATCATCACGATATAATGCTTGTCCGTTACTACGGTTATTAATGGCAATGGTTATGTCTGGTATGGTAACGTTTTTGGTAGACATATTTGTGAGTAACGGGTGATTATAATCGCATTTTTACTTTTGTGCATGGGGACTGACGATTTTGTCTCGAGATACTGAATTTTTGCAATTGAGTGTCTTTTAAATAGGTTGCAATTTCTTTCAGGGTAGTTGTTGTGCAATATTCATTACAAGAGCACGTCCTTTCCGAGAATGTTAATATGTTCTTTTTATTTGATGGTTTGTAAGTAATGCTTGTAAATCAAGTGAAAAACATTTCTTCTATTTTGAAACTATTAACGATTCGTTTTTGATTGTCTAAGATAACATTTTCAATGACATCAAACATTTGATGGAGCTCTACCAATGCTGTAAAATGATTAGGTAACTCATGTCAAACGGCGTTGATTGTGTTCTCTATTTTCCACACGAAGGTTAGTCGATTGGTCCTTTGTTTAATTTGAACAGACAATGGTGATGTTTTCGGATAATTTATACCTTGCGAATCTCAAAGTCATTGTTTCCTTTGTAAGGATAGGGCTTTGATGGTAAAAACCGTTATATTGAGTGTTCACCGTCAAGCGACAATTACTTTTTGGTTTTCGATTTTCGCTTTCAAAGGCTGATTTATTAACAGTGGTGTGACTAAACACAATGTGGTCATCAATAATTTCACTAATGCCAATGCGTTGAAAATTCATTTTCTTCAACCAATGATAATTGGTAATTATCAACACTTAAAATTTGCTCCTGTTGTTGATAAACAAAATTTTGGTTTTTAAAATCATGCAATTGACTTTTTCAAAACACCGCTTTCGCAAAATTATTTTCGAACGACATGGTTTTGATAAATATCAAATTGCACACTCATATTTCTTGGTCCAACGGGCTACTTTTACTTAATTTTAAAAGAGGTAAAAACCGTTGTACTTGTTCATTATCTTGAAATTCTTTAAATTTGTCGTTTTTAGCTAGCTTGTCGAATTTAGTTAATTCTTGTAAGGCTTTTTGATAGGTTCCTGCAATATCATAGCCTTCTTTTGTTTCACGAACCCTCGATCAGGCTCGTAAAAATCCATATTAGATACTACCTCTTTTCCAAAGGGGTGAAACCCTTAAAGTCAACTCTAAATAAAGCAATCCACTGGTGCTTCACCAGCAATGCGGGACTATCTTTTTGTTTTGACTGTGAAACTGATATTGTTCTTTGAAATCTCTTAGTTAAGGCTCGGTGATTTTCAATCTTTTCGTTCTATCTAAAGTATGCCCGTCTCAGTATCACCTGAATTCTGCGTATTTAACGTGTCTGTTAAATTTAAAACGCCCCAATTTAATGACCTGATTTTTAACCGATATGTGCGGAAGGTGTCGGTGTGGGGTCGAAACCAACCCTTTGGATGGGGACGCCTTTTTACCTGTAATAAAATCAGTCCGTTGAAACCTTGGGGTGGGCTCTCAGAGTCCTTGTACTTTTGTCTCTTGCAAGTAGGATTTGCTCTTTAACTCCTTTACGCTTGATGTATTGCCTTATGGTTGGTGCTTTGATGTTAAGTTTTTCGCAATATCTTTTACCGTCAGTGGTTTTAATGTGGGCTTGATGTATTCTTTTGAAATTGTGTCATCAATTTTTCGCTCTCCCATTTTGATTCACTCCTTTACTTTATTATAAAGCTTTCCGTATTGAAAAACAAGGGAAAACGTGGTATAATGGAGTTGTATTTTTATAAAGAAAGGAGACGGTTTTTGTTTGAAAACAAGGCGTTTGTTAAAAAGTCGTGATTTGTGGTATTGCTAGCATTTGCTTTTAGCTGAGTGATACGTTACCATTTATTGCGTACACACACCGAGAACACGCAGGGGTAGCGTATGCGGACCCACTAGTGTTTGAGGATGGATGTGATGATTTGACTGGGACTTTGTAAAGGCCCGGGTGAATTAAAGAAGGTGGGTGAGGTCCTTGGATCCCAGGAAGGTACTGGGGCTTATTACCGTCAAAGTACACGTTTGAAGTATTAGTTGTTTTGGTTTAAGTAACACTGCGGCGGCAGGTGCGGTTGGTAATATCGCAGTTGAAAGTGGGGGTTCTTTCCACCCGGCGGTTATTGAAGCGGGCTTATGCGTCGCAATATACCATTCAAAAAGGTCTTTTCCTGATATCACATGGGCACCTTTGACACCAACACCGTAAAAGCAGATACAGCCCCTAATGATGGTAACTTGGGACTGGTGGTTATGGTTGTTCCAAGAAACACCGGGTTCGATTATTGCGCGTCAAGATGGTGTGAATGGTTGGAAATTTGTGGAACCATTTGGTACTTTAGAAAATTCTGGTGGTTGGGAAAAAGAAAGTGTATGATGTCAATGCGGTATCCGCGGCGATTTATAACGATAGTTGAATATATGTTCTTAGTTAAAGAGTGGTGCGGGTGGTTCCGGTTCTGGTTATGCCGGAGTTAAAGCCCAGTTGTTGAACAATGCCACATCTGCCGGTTACTCATCAGACCCATTAAAAACACCTAAAGACATTGAAGAAGCCACTCGTTATTGGTACTGGTGGTACGAAAATGGTATCATGGATATTTTCTATGGTGCTCAAGTAGGTGGTGACCAACGGGTTAAGTATGCTCAACAAGCTTATGATATGTTTAAGGTGTCAGGTCGTGAGCATTATGATGCTAACCTCCTGCAAAAAGTAGGGGAAGATGGGAATAAGATTACTTTTCTCACTCGGACTTCGTTGTAAACCTAAAAAGAAACGTAATGATAATGTCGTTGAAATTGCTATGAGTTTAGTAGGTTTCTGGCATTATAGCCAGTTGAACCGTGCGAGTGTTATTCCAACTTTGGATAATCCACAAAAAGGTGTGGGTGAAACCGACTGCTCTGGTTTCGTTTGGTCTGTTTATAAAATGGCAGGTTATCGAGTACCTCCAGAAATGAGTGCGACTTGCACAATGTATGCGGATGCCTATGGTGCTCAAGAGTACTATGAGTTGGTACCAGAGTCTGAAGCAAAAAGCGGGTGACGCGATTGTTCACGACCCGGGTGGTACCTGTGCTTTCCCTGCCCATACTGGTATTTTACAAGAAGACTGGCATGGTCCTGATACCCAATTGTGCAAGAGGGTGGGGTTGAAAGTAACGTTAACGCCGGGAACCCTGCGAGTGCGTCGATTGCAAGTCCGTATTTCTTTGTTCGTCCTAAGAGCAAGGAATAGAAAGGAAGTGAACAAATTTTTGGAAAAACAATCTAACAAAAATTGTTGGCTTGGTTGCTTGGTGGGTGTTGCCCTTATCGCAATCCTTGTGGCTGTTTTCTTTTGGGTGATTGCACAAAAACCAGTGAATGTCAAGCCGTCTCAAATTCAAGAGTCTAGTTATCAAACAAGTTCAAGTCACAATTCGGTTGAGTCATCAAGTTCGATTTCTTATTCAACTACTGATAATACAAGTTCAAGTTCTGAGTCGAGCGCTAGTTCAAGCTCACGAGTTGAGTCTTCAAGTATGACCAGTTCAGAAGAAGATTTGCTTCGTCGCCAAGGTAAGGTGGACCCACCCTAAGCGTGTGCCTTATAGTGCTTTAGATGAGCGTTATAATAAAGATTTAGAACGTAATAAGGAAAAACATTAAGAATTTAATGACCAATGTTTATGCTTATTTAAGTAGTGACCAAAACTGGATGGCGATTTCTGGAATGGTAAAACTCCCAAGAAAGTAACGTCTGAGTGGAAGGTTTTGGAATACTTTAATAATGATATGTACAATGCCAATAATTTCTTATTCCAAATTAACGTTTCGAAAGCTAAAGAGTTTCATCAAAACCGTTACGGCCAAGGTCGTAATGACGGTAGTGACTACGGTGGTGGTTTGAAGAAATGGCCTCAACTCGGTGAAAAAGTATAATCCGGTTTCGTTGGATATTAAAGACGTAACGGACCATGATGCTTTAGCTAAAGGTTCTGGAATTAGGTTGGCAAGTGTTAGAAATTAAAGCGGTGTTTACCGTTGGTTCTGACCCAACTGAATATGTCAAACGCGTTCGTGTCAATGTGATGTCTGATGGGACATTGACTGCCCCAGAAGGTGTCAATACGCCAGAACCTTAATGAAATTGGGGGTTTTCTTAATGAGTGATAGTAAAAACAAAAGACGGGATGGGCGGAAACGCCGTCCCGTTAAATATAAAAACGTTATAATACGTTAGGTCAAACCATTCGTAAACAAGACGCCACCTATTTTGATACTGAAAAGAGTCGGGCTCAAGCGGATGTTTGGACTGGTAACGTTTGGTTGAGAGAGCGGTTTTGGGGCAATTAAAAACTAATTTTTGTTTATTGGTTTTTATTTCCTTTTTAGCTTGTTCCGATTGTTATTTTTAATTTAATGTCGTCAAGTGACCCACGCTACTTTACAAAAGCAAACATTAATTTCATCTTTAGTGAAGGTTTTTCATTATTTATTTTAAGTTTCTTTAGCTTGTGGCCTATCATTTTATCTTTAATTGTTACCGGGCTTGTGGCATTTGTTTTATCTAAATGGCGCAAACGTCAAGATGGTTTTTTATGATGATAAAGATTTATCAGGTTCAGAAGGTGATGCCAGTTTAGTCACTTTGGAAGACTTTGTCGGTGATTATGTGTCTTTCCTGACCGAGGGGCTCATAGTAAAGATAAATCAGCTGACATTAGTGGTATGGCAAGTCATGCTTTCTTGAGTAACGCCGGCATTAATAAAAATCATTCCAAAAATTAAGGTTGATTTCAATAAACCAGGTTTTTCACTTTGGTTATGCCGTTCATGAACGGGATGATAAGGGTAATATTGTTTGTGAAGAACAATCGTTGTTTTGATACAGAAGATGCTTATTTCCAATACGACCGTGTTGGGATGAGTGATGAGCGTTATCAAAATTTTACACGACCCTCGTAAGTTTTATATTTCAAGGAAGAAGCGTATCAAATGGGCTGATTACATTAATGATAACTTCTATATTCCTGAATATGAAACCGAACGTCCAACCGGTGTTTACTTTGTTGATACGTTCGCTATGAACGCCATGGTTGTCGCCATGACGCGCGGTAACAAGGGTCAATGTTATATTATTCTTTATATTGATTGCTTAACTCGTCAAGCTGTGAAACCGAACATTGTGGTAAACGACCCTAAAGGTGAGTTATTCTTGATGTTTTATAAAACTTATAAGACACGCGGGTTTTCACCAGTGGTATTTAACTTATTGGACTCAATGTTCACAGACCAATATAACCCATTAGCACCTGCTATTTCTTTAGCGCGTAAAAGGGTATTTGTCAGAACCTCGTGTGGCAGTTACAACCTTAGCTAACACCTTCTTCCCAATTCCGAAACAGAGCGGTAGTGACCCATTCTGGACCAAAGCGGAGCAACAATTCTTTTTCAGCTTTGGTGTTCGTTTTAATCGATTTGTATTACGAAGAAGAACAAGATTACTTTGCGTAAATACGCACATCGTTATGATATGGCGACGATTCAACGTGATTTGGATGAATTATGGAGTAACGTAACACTCTCTAACGTTTATCAGATGGTTTCCATTTTGGCTACCCAGAAGTTTTCGGCTCCAGATGGAGCGCCTGACGATATGGAAGATGGTTCTAATGTCATGGAAAAAATTGATGGATTTAACGTCATCATTACCATTGTCTAATATCCGCCAATTGTTCGCAGGTCCTTTTGGTAACTTGAAGTCTATGGCTGAGTCTGAAAAAATGCGGTCTACTATTTATGGTTTGACTTTGACGGAAATGGCGTTCTTTACGGAAGGTCCAGTTCAAGCTTTGACAAATGTGAGTCCTAGACGTAGTTTTGATATTTTGTCCATGTCCTTCCCAAGACGATTTGAGTTTAAATTAAACGAAGAATGGGTGGAAGACCGTGGTTACATTTCTCAAGCGGTTGATTTCGAGTTATATCGTGACCCAGAATTTAAGGTACCTTATGAGGGTGATGATTATCGCCACTCGACTCGTGTTGATACCTTGTCATGGATTGAAATGCGATTTAAAGGCTTAATTGAAGATGAGGTAGCCTATGTTAAAAATTAACATTCGACCTCGTGGTGAACGAACTAGCTTTTGTTTATGAAACTTTATACGCTAAATTCATTAAAGGTTATGCGAAAACGCCAGATGGTCGAGGATTCTCAATTGATAGTATTTTTAGGTGAATTTCAAGCAAAAAGACGGTTTGTTAATTCCGGGGCAGTTAGTGGATGGAACGTTTGTTGATGAAAGACCGACTGCGATTGTCAACGCGACTGGTAAACGTGTGCAAGTGTTTGAATTGACCGAAGCGGCTTATATTGAAAAACCAATTGCATTGCACTTTTATTATCCCACCTTCTAAGACTGACTTTGCTAAGATGCCATTGATGTTCATTCATGCGCTCTTTAATATGTCTGTGGAAAAATGCTTATTTATCTAAGGATAATGGGAAACCATTGCTTAAGACTAAATACATTTTAGATGAGTTGGGTAACTTGGTTTATAATGGTTCGGGTATTCAAGATTTCGCAACTAAATTGTCAATTGGTTTGGCGCAGGGTCAAGAATTCACGTTGATTTTCCAAACTTTACAACAAATTTTGGATGTTTATGGTCAAACAGCTGATAAAAACCATTGCGTCTAACTCTGGTTTCTTCTGTCTATTGTTATCTTCTGATTTGGACATGTTAGAAACGGTATCGAAACAAGCTGGTACTCACCATGTTGCGAAACGCGGTTCTAAGAGCAACACGGTTTCAATGGGTACAATGGTCGATATGATTCAAGACGAAGTTTTCTATACAACGACTAAAGAAGAAAAAGCCAGTTATTCCAGTTAACCGTCTTCAAAAGATGACGAACGGCGAAATGGTTGTCTTGGGGCTATTAAACGTAGTGATAATGATGGTTCTAACCGCCGTCAAAACCCAATTTTGAACACACAAGATACGTCCTTACCAATGGCTTACGCTTTGTATAAACATGGGATTGAGCAGAAGAAATTTCGATGTTAACGGTCCCTGTGGAAAACGCAACCTTTAGAAGTCAAGGTAAATTACCACCATTTATGTCCTTAGTCATTCGGCGTGCGCGTCAAGTGGTGTATATGCCTGAAGTAATTGAAGGTTATAAAGCTGATTTTAATATGGATGACTTACAATTTGATGAAGCTATGTCCAATAACTCGGCACGTATTTCAAGAGAATTAATGCGTCGTGTCAATCGTAAATTAGATGAAGTGGATGGTTTGGTTGATGCTGAGGATGAGGATTACTACTCTGTTCCAGAAGATGCGGAATTATCAGACGATTATGATGATATGCTTTTCTTATTTAGAAGAAGATGAACAAGCTCGTCATGAAGCAAATAATGCTGCCTTGAAAGGTATTAATGGCAATGGTTTTTCAATTTCCGCTGAGGAACGTAAGAAAAGTCAGTCTGCTGAAAATGAAATGTTAGAACAACATGGTATTTACCGAGATGCTAACGGTCGAGTGTACACGAAGCCTGATAGAGATGCCATTGATAAAGATTTAGCAAGAGGTTATCTCAAATCAAAAGAAGAAGCTGATGCTAAAACAATACGGTACTGGTAATAACCTGTTTTCTTTATAATGAAATGGAACTAGGTCATTTTAAAACCTGTTTTAGAAAGTGCTTTGAGTGACTTAACACCTGCTCGTTTAGACGATATTGGTAGTGCATTTAAAAATTAAACGTGTCCCAGATGGTACCGAAATCTATTATAACGATAGATTGGTATTTGAAACCAAGAAATTGCAACAAAACAAACGCATATTGTTCGTGACTACGGGCTACACCTGATGAATTAAGTGTTGTTCCGGAACAATTGAAGTTAGAGTCAGTTGTGGAACAACGTCCCATGTTGTTAACTTTGATGCTTTATATGAAATTCTAAGGCAGAAGAATGTGTCGTGGGACGATTTATTAGGCGTTGATTTGGTAAGTCGGGTAATGGCTTTGTTCAAAAGCCTAATCATTTTATAAATAGTAAGACTCACTCTTTTTATGGGTGAGTCTTATTTATTTTTGAAAAACCCTTTATTAAAAGGCGTTTTTTTTGTGATATAATAGATGTATGAATATGCTGTTTATAGAAAGGGGTTCATTAAATTTGAAGTCAGTCAAATCATTATCCAAATTATCCGTGTTAGGCGCTAGCGGCTTCGTGTTATCGAGTGTTTTGATACAAAGCGCTAGTGTTTTAGCGATTGCGTCTAGTTCACCAGTTAAACCGCCAGAGTCTAAAGAAGGACCTGCACCAATTGCTAACCTCGGTGGCGCCACAACCTCCTAAAGAGGAAGAATATGCGAAATGCTAGTCGCTAATTTACCTTCAACGAAAGTTCCGAAGACGATTGCACCTAAACCAAAAAGCTGTAAATAAAGGTGGGAACCACAGGTAACACCTGTTGTCGAAGATGTGATTGAAGTGAGGTGCTGTTCTGTTGAAACGGCGATTGTTCCTGAAACAATTGAAGAAGTGACCAATGAGCAAGCAAAAGAAATAGTCGAAGATGAAGTGAAACGTGTAAAGGATGAGGCTGTAATGCCCTAGGTGAGTCAGAAGTTGCGTCAAGTAGCGAGCAACGTGAGGTGGTGTCTTCCGATGAATGGGTGGATGATATTCATTATCCATTTGCTTTAGCTGGAAAGTTCGAGTTATGATGATTTTTCGTTTTGATGAGTCTGAAAGTTGTGTGTCAGGTTCTGAATACGAAACCTTTGTGTCTCGCGATGAGTCTTTAATCGAAGTTTCGTCTTGATGAATTACTACTCTAAAAAGAAAGAAACCGCAGTTCCAGAACCAAAAGAAAGTCCGATTTTTCAAGTTTGGGAAGAAAGTTTATTTGAAGTTGTTCCTCAAGATATTCCGGCGATTGTAGACGCGGGTATTGGGGCTTTAAAATTGTGACAACTCGATGGTGTAGGTACAACCTAGATGCGATTAAGTTATTAGATGTTAAACACGTTAGCTACTCCGCTGTTGGGACCCAAGAGATTAGTCCTCAATTGGCTTTATTGGGGGCTTCGAGCGTAGGTTTTGGTGGCTTTATTGGTTTTAAATTATATCGCATAGGGATACGGATTTACATGATGATGAATAGAAGCGCGATTTATAGGCGAGATAAAGCTAGATTTCAATATCGTGTTTATCATAGCTTATGGGTGGTAATGAACCTTATTTTTGGTGGGGTATTATTATTTAGTTTTTAACCCTCACTGGAAGATGTTTTTCTTTGTTCAATCCGCCCATTAGCAAACTCAAAATGTTTATTTATCTAATTTATTCCGTTATTGTTACCAGTATACCGAAATTTTATTAGTAGCGGTTTTGGATAATTAACGTGGTTTATCACCATTGTTTTTAAAGGGAAAGGGTGTTTAATATTTTGAAACGTCGTCATTATTAATTTTGTCAGCTTGTATGGTGGTGTTTGGTTTTTCCTTAGTGGTTAAGTTTGGTTTGGATTATTTCCAAGCAAAAGCGAACGCTAAGGTGGCATCTCAATATGCCATTTCTCAAACAAATGCTAATCAGTTGTCTCAAAAATAAGAGTCGAACGCCAATTAACCAACCAAGCAGTGTCACACCTTTGGGGGCGGTGAAGTTTTATCAAAATTCAAGTAATTACCCAAGTGATTATGTACCCAATGATGCGATTTTTAAACGGGTCAACTAAGGAAGAAGATGGGGTAACGCCTGATGTGAATGACTTGCCCGTTATCGGTGCTTTAGCCATTCCGTCAGTGGGGACCTGATTATCTATTTTCAATGGTATTTCAGATGATTATTTGAAATATGGGTTAGGGGACTTTAAATAACGTCGGGACGTTTGGTAAAGATAACTTCGCTTTAGCAGGGCACAATAGTCAGTTTAAAGGGACCTTGTTTGAACCATTGAAACGTGTAGTTGTTGGCGATAAGGTTTACCTAAGTGATTTGACCAATGTTTACACTTATAAAAGTAACACGTAGTCAGTTAGTTGATGAAGGTGATGCGGGTCATTAGTCCTAATCGTTCAAGTCGCGATAAGGCGAAATTAATCTGGTTGCGATGATGATTTAACTAAACGTTTAATTGTAACCGCAGAATTGGTTGATACCCAATCAATTGACGATGCGCCAAGTGACGTGTTGGAGTCATTTTGGTTTGAACCAATAGTTAGTTGAAATTTTATATGGTTTGTGATATACTTATTCTTAGATATGTTAAATTAACTTTTTAAAGGAGTGGACACTTTGAAAATTTTGAAAAATAAAGCTTTAGTGCTTTCGGCAGGGTTAGTTCTTGTCGGTGGTGGCGGTGTTGCGTTAGCACAACAAGTAACTCAAGACCAGTTAACCCCGCAACAAGCGCAACAATTGCAACAACAACGCCAAGCGCAACAACAAGTTAACTAAACCCAACGGCAAGCGCCTCAACAAAACGCGACACCTCAAGGGGCAACTTCCGGCTTTAACTAATCCGCAACAAACTCAACAAGGTAATGCGTCATTAGTAGGTAATAAGATTACCGTTCTAACGCGGGTCCTGAGTGGAAAGGCGACAAGTTATCTAAAGAGAAACGTGAGTTGCAAGGTCCGTCAGGGAATGAGTCTTCAACTAAGGAAGAAGTTGCAGAATTGGTTAAAAAGGCTAAAGATGCCGGTATTGAAGGTGAATATAAAGTAGATGACAATGGTATTAAATACTTAGGTGATAAGGTCATCGTTTTCGCTAATCAAAAATTAAATGGTCGTCATTTTGGCGATACCATTGATACTCTCTTAGGTGAAGGAATTGTCTTTAGGTGAGCTGGGGCAGGACCAAAGACCCTACTCAAATTAAGATAGCTGTTGATTGGGATGCCAACTAGTAGCTAAATATAATTGAGGTGAAACCTCGGAGGTTTTGAATGTCACAAAAGGAATTCGAGTTTGTTGTTGTCGGTTGGGCCCATCATAAAGATGAGACACCAATTAATGTGGAAGATTTTATTGCTGAATTTACGGATTGGATTGAAGACAAAGGTTTTTGTTTTCTAGGTGTTGGTTGCGGTGATGAAATTTTCGATGATGAAACCGATGAAGAAGTCGAAGAATAATTGAAAGAGCCACTACTGGGTTTTGACCTGTTGGTGGTTTTATATTGTAAAATAACCCCGATAAGCGTTAACTTATCAGGTTTTTTATTTTTATTATTCAGAAACGGTTGGGGCTTGCGTGTTGTCTTGAGTTAGGGTTTCATCGTAGTTAATGTTATCAAAACTCAAGGTCTAACTTAATGTGGGTAGGTGTACCTTCAGTGTTGATAGAGGTGATAAACTTCGCAAGGTCTTCGGTCTTAAGTGTTGCCTCAAAGTCAACGTCTTTTTAATGTTTTCTTAGCCTTGTCGTATTCTAATTTGAATTCGATACCTTGGCTATAAATCATTTTTAAGAAGTCTTGGTTAGCACCTTTTCCAATTCAGTGGTATCTTTACCTTCTTGCTTAGCATCTTCAATGGTATTTTTCACAATTGCGTCCATATCGTAGTCAGCCCACAATTGGTCAATGTCTAAGTCTTTCTTAAGCGAAAGGGTGGTGCTATCGTCACCTTCTTCTCACGTTGAATAATTTATCATATAAATCAGCGTAAGCAGATGGGTCTGGAACACGCACTTGGTCTTGCACTTGCTCTAACTCTAGCGGTGTTTTCTGTATTCAGTGCCAGATAATTTAAAGTACGCATAACTGTCTTTTGACTAAGACATCATAACTGGTGTTTGCACTGTTGGTTGATGCCTTAGCGATAAGGGTTCCACTCGATTTTTGAGTAAAGCTGATTTTAAATCACTTGGGTCCACATGGCTGTTTAATTCACCTTGTAAGGTAAACTTCACGTTTTTGATTTTCATTTTGCTACCAGATGTTTTTACTTCAGCTTTGTAATGGAAGTTTAAATCTTTTTAAATCCTTGGTTGCTTCAAAAATTGTTTTTGTACAACTTGTGATGGGGCTACGGCTGGGGCGTTAACACTTGGCGTTAGCATGAGTGTGATGGCACTTAATTTAATGAGTTTGGCTTTTTAATGTCATAATTAAAAATCCTCCTGTTTGTTTATGATTAGGTTTATTATATCAGATTTTTGATTAACTTGTCTATTCAATCAAAAAGAAAACCTTCCGAACTAAATGTTCAGAAGGAAAGTTGTTAGGCGCTTACTAACTTTTCTAACTGGTCAGGTCGGAAGCCAAACCATGGTGTAAACCCGGACGCTTCTACCACAGGTAGGCTTTGGAAACCTAGGGTTAGCGACGTGTTCACGGGCACTATCATCAGCAGTGACATCAACACTGGTATAAGCAATGTGGCTTTTTCGTCTAAGAACTTTTTAGTAAAGTCACATTGCATACATTGAGGTTTTGAATATACGGTTACGGTCATTTTATTTAATTGCTCCTTTTGTTTTGGTGATGATTATATTATACCATAGAATTTTTCATTTGATGTTTGTTTTCGTTAAGGCTTTGGTTAGAGTTTTCTAAGTGGCTTTTCGGTGGTCTGCCACGACGTTTGGGTTGTTCTGCATTACTTAGTTGCGTTTTAATGGATAATGCCATGTTAACACAATCTAGTGTTTTAAATGTGACATAGGTTTTGTCTGAAAAGGCTACGATGATGCTACTATCAGATAAAATCACGGTAAACATCAACGCTTAAATCTTTTTCTTTATGCACGGCAGGACCAAGGTAGACGCTATTTTCTGGAGCATCTCCCTGTGAAGGACTTTAGTTTCAATTTAAGTTTTGTCATCTCAAATTACCTCCTTTATTATTTTTCGTTATTCGAATGACGTAAAATCCACCAGAGGCGAAGGACCTGCTTCTGACTCCCTAGACAGGAGTATTTTTGTTTAAAGACTTTATTTTTAAAGGTTTTTGTGATATAATAGAGAATGAAAATAAAAACCATAAAGAATGGAGTGGCATAAATTTTACGAAACCTTTTAGATAAATTATTAGATGTACGAGATGAATTTATGGATTGGTATGAAGACCATAAAAAGGCTTTTTAATCGGGGTTGGTTCGCTTTGTGTTCTTATTAATTGCGTTTTTTTCTTTTTAATATTTACGCGACTAATCAAAAGAAAGAAGAAATCTCAAAAGCCCATGCGGCGATTAGTAAACAGTTTAATGATTTCTCAGCGGAAATTAAAGGGTTATACGTTCCAGAACGTTCGAACTTCCCTCAAGAGGGCGTCACCCCCGAGGTAATGACAGCTTTAGATAATAAGCTAAAGGAAATTTCAAAGAATGTGACTCAAATCAATTGATTTAAAATCACCATTATCGAAAAGTGCCGCGGAAGATTTGTTAAAACTAAAAATAATGTCAAAAGTCAAATTGAGGAGTTGCAATTACGCATTGATAATAAAACAGCTATCGCGGAATTATTTGAGTCCTCGCCGATTGTGGGTGGGAAGTTCTCCAAAACCCTCAAGTTAAAGAAGGGCTTAACGTTGATAAAATTGATGAGGTTACGAAAAAATTAGCACGTCCTTCAGATGATTTTTATTCTGAAATTAATAATTTGCGTAATATCGCATGGAACCAATTGCAACTGTTGGAACAAATTAATAAACGTTTGGACCAATTAAAAGACCCTGAAACAGGTGCCTTTAAGAAGGATGTTTTACTGTCAGATATTGAACAGGTAGTTCCGATGATTGCAGGTTTGAGTAACAAGAATGTCCGTAATCGTTATTACTCTGATTTGGAACCTTATGTGGTTAAAATCTTAGATGTTCAATTTTCCCGTTTAATTGATACCTCTGGGAAGGTGAAAGATAAAATTTCAGAGGGTGTGATTAAGGCGCTATCATTAGATATTGCCTCTTTGCAAAACCCTACTTACACTGCAAAATACCAAGCTTTTGTTTAACCGAGTGGCGAGCGAGCAACAAAAAGCAAGAAGCCGAAAAAGCGCGTAAAGAACGCGAAAGTAATGGTTATAAATCTCAAGACCGTATTGGTCAATCAAGTGATGCTACGGTAACAACCAATGTGGATGCTTCTTATTTGGATAATTTTAGATAAGGGGACATTAGATAGTTCTTCATCGTCATCATCTAATGGTGGTAACTCATCAAATGAAAACCTATCCTTATCTCAAATCCTAGCTAAATACCAAGGTTTAACTTGGTTCCAAGATGCGAATGGTGACTATTTCTATCAAGAAAACGGGCAATATGTTAAGTTTGATTTATCAAAGCCGGTTGGCGTTGATAATGGTGTGAACGTTTATTATCACCCAGTGAACAAGGTTTTATATACGTTAGACGCTAATGGTCAGGCTCAACAATATACACCTCGACTATAATAAAAAGAGCAGGTTTTACCTGCTCTTTTCCTTTTAAACCCTTGAAAATAAAGGGTTTTTATGGTATAATTAGAAGTGAAATAAAAAGAAAGGTAAGGTGTTAAATGCTAAATTTGTTAGATATTTTAATTGAAAAACACCGCGAAAAAGTAATTGTGGGGGCGACGATGTTTTATTGGTTGGCTCTTGTGAGTTTTGCCAATATTCAAAAATCGCCATTTATTAATTTGATTATTGGTTTATTGTGTGGTGTTTTAGTTTTTATGGGCGTTAAGTAAACGCGAGGATATCGATAGTTTTATTATTGTTTTTAAAAAATCGGACACTTATATTTTTTTGTGGGTAAGTGCTTATTTTTATATTATGGTATAAACTGGACTGTTAATGCTATTTTGTTGAATTTATTTAAAAATGAGTTACCACCTCTTAAAAATCAAGAAATGGTCACTGATTTAAAAACCGCTATTCCGGTATTGACTTGGTATGCTTATGTGTTATTGTTTTGCACCATTATTTGAAGAATTGTTATTCCGTGATTTATTGGTTGGTAAATTATTTAAATCTTATCCTTTAATCGGATGCATAGTTTCGTGGTTTGCCTTTACCTTATTGCATTTGGTAGTTTTTAATTGGTATTCATTTTTAATTTATGGGTTTTTATCTTTTATTATTACACTGGTTTATTACATTAAACGTGATGTGCGTTATTCATTTTTAGCACATTTAAGTATTAATTTATTATCGGTGTTTATTATGCTGATGTTTGGGCGTTAATTGAGAATAAGTAGGTGATGTAAATTGACAAATTCATTGATTCATAACCCACAAATGATTTCTTATTTGGAAAAATATTGGAGTGTTAATTTTGAGGGGTTAATTGAGCGTCAAACAGGGGTTACCTGTTGAACATGACACTTTTTAATGACCGATAGCATGTTGTTGTTAAAAGAGTTGTTTGATGCTAAAAACAAATATTGCGTTATTTATCCCGATTATGACCCGGACGGTATTTTTCGGGTTTGATTTATTATTATACGCTAAAAGCCTTGGGTTATAATATTCACGTCATGTTTCCTTCTACGGATGACGGCTATGGGTTAACACCTAAAAGTTGTGAACGTTTGTTATCGCAACACCCTAATGCCGAGATTGTGTTAACAACCGATAATGGTATTGCGGCGTTTGAAGGTATTGACTATGCGAAAAGAACACGGTTTAAAAGTTTTTAGTTACAGACCACCATTTACCTAAAGACACCTTACCTAACGCAGATGTCATGGTTAATCCTAACCGAGAAGGCGATAAGTATCCTTTTAAAGCAATTACCGGGACGGCGGTTATTTGGAAGTTAATGACCGAGTTTGTGCGTGTGGTTGCACCTCATTTATTAAATGCTGTTTTGGATTTAGAACCTTTTGTTGGTTTTAGTAGTGTTTCCGATTTGATGCCTTTAGTTGATGAAAATGTGCAATTAGTTAAATCAGCAGTGCGTCAAATTCAAACAGGTGTATTGTTAACTCAAAAGGTAGATGCCGGGGACCCGTTTTTCCCTATGTGGTTGGGTTTATCTATTTTTATTCAAAAGTTAGATGAAGCCGGTAATTTAAATTATGGTGTGGACGAAAGCACGATTGGTTTTTATATTGCACCTATTTTTGAATAGTCCTCGTCGAATGACGGCTGAGTCCACTAAAGGGGTTTGAATTATTTATGCAAACTAATCGCCATGATGCTGAAGTGGTGATGAATGAATTATTCAAAATGAATGAGGCTCGAAAATCATTAATGGATAAGTTATATCGTTCAGTTGATAAGGTCGTGGATAAAATTGGTTACGATACAGGTGTGGTGGTAACCAATGTTTATGGTGGTTTAGTTGGGTTAGTAGCCGGCAACTTTACTGAAAAACGTAAATTACCTACCTTAGCATTATCCAAAGGTGTAGACGAAGCAACTGGTTCAACCATTGCGATTGATGATTCCGAATGGCAAGCTATATTAGACGATAAAGATTACGTCATAAGCGGTAGTGGGCGAGCACCAAAAGGGTTTAATGTTTTGGCTATTTTTAAATCATATAGCGGAAGTAGCCCCAGATTGTTTACACCATTTCGGGGGTCACGCTCAAGCTTGTGGTGTGGGTATTTATGCTAATAAACTTGAAGAATTTAGAACCTTGTTTATGGGAACAAGTTGAATTTCAAAAAGAACGTTTAGCTAATGAAGTGACGGTGTTTGAACCATTCATCTTTGATGTAGATGATGTTTATAGGAAACAGTAGGGTTAAGTTGGTCTAAGGTCGGTTTGGGTGATTTCAAAGATTTCTTGAAATTCATTGATGGGTTGAAACCATTCGGTCAAGGTTTTAACGAGCCGGTGTTTAAATTTGTGTTTGAAGCTAGTTCTTTTGACCGAAAGACTTTGAAAGATGGTTTACACGTTAAATATGAACACTCGCAAATTACCATTTTCAATTGTTGAATGGAAGCAAAATGGGGTGTTAGATACTCTATTTGAACAACCAATTGTAGAAGTGGTTGGTTTTCCTAAAATTAATAGTTTCTATAATGAGGTAGTACAGCTAACGGTTAAATAGTTAAATTTGATGATGGCGAACTTTTTGATTTTGCTATCATCTTTTTGATGTTTTTACTTGATATTAAAGGGTTAATGTGTTATACTAATGATAGGTCGTTTGAGGAAATGTTTTTCTCAAGACTAATATACAACTCAATAGGAGGGATTTATTTTATGTCAAAAATTAAGACGTAAGATGTCGTGGTCCCTCGCTCTGGCATCTTTATTTGCTTTCGGTGCGGCCCTAAAATGGCAAAGGCTGAAGCGGTTAAAGATGAGCCCGCTATTGAAACTGTTAACGAAACATCGGCGCTTGGTAGCAAGGATGTAGCGGTTAAACAGGACGCAGTAGTAGAGCAACCAGTTAGCGTTGAGCCTAAAGAAACTTCTTTTGGAGCAACCAACGGTTGAACCAGAAGTGGAAAAACAAGGCTGTGACCACTGATACAAATCAACAAAACGCACCGCCCGCTAAGGACGCGTCAAATACCGATACTAAACAGGAGGTTGACGCTAAAGAGGCGCTTGGTAGCAAGTCTGACGCAGAAACCAAAGGTTCAGAAGAAGATTTGACAACTGTCAAAGCGGAAACTTTACCAGAGGTGAAGTTAGACCAAGCTCGTTATGATGCTTTTATTGGCATCTGGTCGTGTGTGCGATTAAATGAGGACCAAATTTCACAGGTAACTGCTGAATACACAACTGGTTCTGGTCAACTCATAATTAGTAGGACCAACGTCCGTTTGACCTTGCTCCAATATAAATTCGGTGATGGGCCTGTAACGCGTGATTACGTTTGGGTTTTTAAAAATCAATGGTGAATACGTGTTCTGTGTGGAACCTTGACCGATATCTCAGCCGGTGATTTATATACCGGTAAAGAAAACGATGCGGATATCGATTTACCTAACAACGATAACCGTTCTAATGCGGTTTATCGATACGGTACGACTCCATTTAAATTGAGTCGTGATAAAGTGAAAGAAATTTCACGTTTAGTATCATACGCTCGTGATAACGGCGAATTGAACACTTACTTAAATTACGCTTATCTCCAGTCTTACATTTGGGAGTCTGGCGGTGCGACTATCACTGGCTTCTTAAACCAAGGTGCAAGCATCGAAGGTATGCGTTCTTATATCGCAGATTTAAATAGCCGTTCCGCGGTTAAAAACCAAGGCTACAATTCAATCAAACAGACCTCACGGTACAACGTGGGGCATCTGTTACTGTAACTGATGAAAATAATGTATTGCAGAATTTGGAATTACCAACTGTTAACGGCGTTTCATTTACTAAGAATGGTAACGAATTAACAATTACCGTTGCAAAAAGACGCACCATTAGGTTCTAATGTTGTACGTTTTTCAGGTAATATTATCCAATACCGTCCAAATATTTTGTATACCAAATCTGGTCGTCAAACTTTGGCAAGTATGTCTGCAAATGACCCGCAAACTGGTCTTTTGAATTTAAAATATCGCTGAAGAACCAAAAGGTGAGTTACGTATTGTTAAACGTTCTTCTCAAACTGGTAACCCAGTTTTAGAGGGTGCTGTTTTCCGTGTAACAGGTCCTAATGGTTTTGCCCAAGAAGTAACCACTGATAAAAACGGTGAATTTGTTATTTCTAACTTAGCGGTTGGTGACTATACTGTTACTGAGTTAAAGGCTCCTAACGGTTATGTTTTAACTGCTACTGTAACTCAAAATGCAAGTGTTAAACAAAAACGAATGTTCCGGTGTAACCTTTGTTAACCCACCTCAAGAAGGTCGGATTACGGTTGTTAAAAACAATGAAAAAGGTACTGGTTTAGCTAACGCTGTGTTCGAAGTATTTAACAAAGCTAATCAATTAGTGGATACTTTAACTACTGCTCAAAATGGTCGTGCTCAATCTAAATTATTAGCATTGGGTGATTACCGTGTGGTTGAAAAGTCTGCTCCTAACGGTTACATTTTTAAACGTAACACCTCAAACAGTTTCTTTTAACTTATGCAGGTCAAACTGTACCAGTTGTTGAGAAAACTGTTACTTTTGTCAACAGGAACAAAAGGGTCGCGTGGTTATTAATAAAACCACTACTGGCGAACCTAATGTGAAAAGTTGACGGCGCTCGTTTTGAAATTCGTCAAAATGGTCGAGTGATTGACACGTTAACTACTGATAGTAACGGTTTTGCTTCTTCTAAGGAATTAGCATTGGGTACTTATCAAGTAGTTGAGGTTGCAACCAAAAAGGGTTATGTCTTAGATGTAACGCCTAAAGAAACCACTTTCGTTTGGAACCAAAAGGGTGCTGAAGTATTAACTAACACACTCGCATTTGAAAAACAAACGTCAAAAATTAGTAATTGTATTTCTAAGGTATCAAAAGATGACAAGACTCTTTAGCGGGTGTTGAATTCAAGGTTTACCAAAAATGGTAATGTTGTAGATACTTTAGTAACTGACGCTAAAGGTTTTTGCTCAAAGTAAGACCTTCAATACTTCTAACGTTGCTTATGAAGTGCGTGAAACTAAATCGCTTCGTGGTTGGGTATTAAATCCTACACCTCAATCCGTATTGGAAATTGGGGATGCTACTACTACTGAAGTGTTAACTCGTTCTTTAGCTTTTGAAAAATGATGTTGAAAAACCTGTGGTTCATACCACTGCGTTTGATACTGTAACTTTAGGCCATAAAGTAGAGCCAATGGCGAAAGTAATCATTCGTGACCGTGTAGCGATTGAAAAGGTTATTCCAAAACCGTGAATATCGTGTAGATGGTATCTTGATGGATAAAGCGACCGGACAACCTTTAATGGTTGATGGTAAAGAAGTTCACAAACCTTAACCTTTAAGGCAACTGATTACAATATGACAGTTAATTTAGACTTCGTATTGAACGCTTCTAACCTTAAAGGTAAAGACATTGTTGTATTTGAACGTTTGTTCTACAACAATAAAGAAATTGGTAACCATACTGACATCAACGATAAAAACCAAACAGTTCGAGTAACAACTCCCTACTATTGGTACTACTGCTACTTCTAAAGAAGACGGTGGTAAATTATTAAACCCAGTAACAACTGTAACGGTTGTAGACGCGGTAACTTACCGTGATTTAATCGTGGGTAAAGAGTACACTGTAAATGGTACCTTAATCGCTTAAGTCAACTGGTCAAGCATTGCAATACAAAGGTGCTCCAGTTAAAGCAAGAAAACCTTTACTGCTACTCAATCGAACGGTACTGTGTCATTAGAATTTACTTTTGATGCAAGTGCTTTTACGTGGACAAGAAATCGTTGCTTTCGAGCGTTTGCAACAAGGTAATGATGTTATTGCTGTTCACGAAGATTTAACTGACGAAGGTCAAACTGTTCGCGTGGTCGAACCTAAGATTGGGACTAAAGCATCTTCTAAGGAAGATGGCGGTAGTTAATCAACCCAATCAAGACTGTCACTGTAACCGATGCGGTTTCTTATACTAACCTTTGTTGTTGGTAAAGAATACACTGTAAATGGTAAGTTGATGGTTAAATCAACCGGTAAAGTGTTGATGAACAACGGTAAAGAAGTAACTGCTTCTAAAACTTTTTGTTGCAACACAAGCTAACGGTACTGTTTCTTTAGACTTTACCTTCGACGCTTCTGCGTTGCGTGGTAAGGAAATCGTAGCCTTTGAACGTTTTAAGCCGTGGTAACGATGTTATTGCTACTCACGAGGATATTAACGACGAAGGTCAAACAGTTCGAGTAACCGAACCTAAGATTGGTACAACCGCTACTTCTAAGGAAGATGGTGGTAAACTAATCGACCCAATTACAACTGTAACGGTTGTAGACGCTGTTTCTTATAACAACTTAATTGTTGGTAAAGAATACACTGTCAAAGGGCAATTGATGCGTAAATCAACTGGTGAAGTGTTAATGTCTAATGGCAAACCACTGGTTGCAAGCAAGACTTTTGTGGCAACTCAAATCAAGTGGTACAATTTCATTGAATTTACCTTTGATGCAAGTCAATTGCGTGGTGAAGCGATTGTTGCTTTTGAACGTTTAAGTCGTGGTAATGATGTTATCGCTACTCACGAAGACTTGAATGACGAAGGTCAAACAGTTCGTGTAACTGAACCTAAGATTGGTACAACTGCTACTTCTAAGAAAGACGGTAGCAAGGTAGTAGACCCATTGAGCACTGTAACAGTTGTCGATGCGGTTAAATACCAAAACTTAATCATTGGTCGTGAATATACTGTAACAGGTAAGTTGATGCGTAAGTCAACTGGTACTGTTTTTAGAATTTAACGGTCAACCTGTAACTGCTACTAAGACTTTTGTTGCTACTCAAGTTAGTGGTACAATTGATTTAGAATTTACTTTTGATGCTACTGCATTGAAGGGTGAAGAAGTGGTTGCGTTCGAACGTGTAAGTCGGGGAATGATGTTGTAGCAACTCACGAAGACCTTTGAAGATAAAGGTCAAACCGTTAAGGTGTTGAACATTGAGATTACTACAACGGCTGTCTTTGAAAATGGTGAAAAAAAGCTGTGATGCCGGGAACTCCAGTTAAAATCATTGACAAAGTAGCATTTAAGAACTTAAACCCTAACGCTACTTATCGTTTAAGCGGTGTGTTAATGGATAAATCAACTGAAAAACCTTTAATGGTTGATGGTAAAGAAGTAACTGGTGAAGTTATCTTCAATGCTAAAAGACCACCAATTAGAGGTTAACGAAGATGGTTCTGTTAACGGTGTGGTAGAAGTAACATTCTCTATCGAAAACACAAGTGGTTTGGCAGGTAAAGAAGTGGTTGTATTTGAAGAATTAGACCACGTTGAATTGGATGCTGAAGGCAAAAGTTGTTAAGGCTGAACGTGTTGCAGAACACAAAGACATTAACGATGAAGGTCAAACGGTTCGATTCTTAGTTCCTCCAACCCCACCTCATGGGCCAGAATTACCTAATACTGGTGAAATGAATATTTTACCTTTAAGCCTTGGCTTATTAGCATTAGGTATTTCGTTCGTATACGTTTCTAAACGTAAAGAAGCCTAATATATAAAAAGAGAGCCTAGCCTGTAAGGGTTAGGTTCTTTTCTTTATATTACTATGTTAAGGGAAAGGTTGATGGCTCTTGGGTAAATTAAGTTTTGAAACCATTCAAGTTCAGCGCGTGATTGTGCGGGTTAACTTTACTGACGACTTTCGTTGTGAGCATTGATTATGTGGTACGCCATGCGTTAGAATTGTTTATTTGATAATAAAGAGCACCTCTTGTATCAAGGGGTGTTTTTGGTGCTCTTGAAAAATAGGCAAATTTATGGTATAATATATGATATAAAAATAATTAAATTGGGTGGTGATGACTTGGCGATTTTTGAAAGTAAATGGCGTCAACCCGTTTTCTAAATATAAAACTTTAAGTGATGCTGTTAATAAAAAGTTATGGTCAAGATATTATTCAAATAAGTGGTAAACATTTTTAGAAGATACATTGGATATTAAGCACGATTTAACTATTCAAGGTGATGGTGATAAAAACTCGATTATCGTTAAAAGAGGGGCAGTTAGCCTTTGCTGTTAACCAAAATGTCAATGTAAAATTTGAAAAATTTAACGATTAACGTTGCGAAAGAATGTAATTTCATTCGTAATTTAGATGAGGGTGTTAATTTAAGTTTTGAGAATGTCAAATTTGTTTTATCAAACCAAGGTAACGGCACGGGAATCTTTTCCGTTGTTTGTTGGTGATTATGTTTTTTAATAGGGTTGAATTGACAAATGTTTCTTGTAAGTGCCAATTCAATTTGAATGTCGTAAATCTAAAAATTTGATAATGTGACATTAGGTAATCCTTTTGATATGGCAAGCGATATTGTGGTACATGAATTAAAAATTCAAAATTCAGCGGTACACAACACCAATTTTATTGGTTTGACTGGTAATTCGTTTGTTTCTATTTATGAATTACGAAGTTTAGGTTTGTTGTCTTTTGTGTCATTTAGAGGTGAGTCTCAAATTGAAGGCTTGTCCTTTTATGATTTTACAGATGAAAAGATAGCAAATTTAACGGAAAAAGGTTTTTCTAGTTTATTCATTAGCCCTCAATATCAACCTGAATTATGGGTTTATGCTCAGATTACCAATTGTAATGATGTGTTGATTGATAATTTAACCTTTACTCATCAAGTAATTCAAATAAGTAACCGTAACAAAATGCCTTTTGTTTATTCATAATTTATAGAAAATTAAAAACTCAAAACTTCCGCAGTTATCTCATTTGGTTGAATTAAATCATGCGAACATTGAGTTTTTAGATTGCAAAAGGTTGTTTAAAAGTTTATGCAGATAGTGAGTCTAATTGTTTGGTTAAATCACATAAAATGGGTAATGATTTCGGTGCTATCAAGCAACTGAATGAAAATGATTGGTTTGAGTAACGCCAAAGAACAAATTACGAAGCTTGTAGCCCAAGCTGTGATGAACCATAAACGTCAACAATCCGGTTTACCAACTCATTCAGGTAGTATGCACATGGTGTTTGTAGGCAGCCCGGGGACTGGTAAGGCTCAACCATTGGATATTTTAATTCCAACACCGAACGGTTATCGATTGTTTGGTGATTTAGCAGTAGGGGGATTTAGTGTTTGGTCTGAATGGTAAACCAACGGTGGTTGAAGGTGTTTATCCTCAAGGTGATTTGGAAACTTGGGAGATAACCTAGAAGATGGTCGTAAAAAGTAGGAACAAAGACCACTTAATTGAGTATTACAATTTTGAAGGTGAGCGAAAGACTGATACTTTAGAACAGGTTTATGATTATTGGAAAAAGACTAAATATTTGGCTAAAAAACATGGCGACGGTAGGTTGTCAGACCTCTGTTTATTTACCATTATGCGACCCGGCTGAGTTTAATGTCATGGGTGATATTGAAGCTGAGTTTTTATTTAATGAATTAGAAATGACTATTCGGAATAAATTAAAACCTTTAAATGAGTCGATTGAGTTGTTCCGCAAGGCGTTGTATTTACCTTTCTAAGCTAAGAAAAGAAGTCCTGGTATGTTGTTGGGGCATCGCCGTTTATCTGGCATTACGGATAAGCGATATTCACAACATGTGGAACATCATAAAGATTGCTATTCGCCTGACTTTTTCTTATTTGGTTGTTATTCGAGATTTGGCGTATTCTATGGGTTATATGTCTGAGATTGAAACTATTCGCACCATTCCCTAATAACGAATTGTATCGTTTGAAAGTTGCTGGTGTTCAAATAGGGGAAAAAGGTTGTAAGTCGTAGCGTGGGTGTTTGTAATATTAAACCGTTGAATATCTCGAGTTCCGATGCAATGTATTAAAGTCTCGAATGAGGACGGTTTGTATTTAACGCAGGATTATGTGGTAACACATAATACAACGGTGGCTAAGTTATTTGGCCAAGCCCTTTATGAGCAAAAATGTATTGCCAACGGACCGGTTTGTGTTTGCAAATAAATCAGATTTTATTGGTGAGTACCTTGGACATACGCAACCAAAAACAGAAGCTTTGATTGAACGCGCTCGAGGCGGTGTCTTGTTTATTGATGAAGCTATGGTTTAGCCGAAGATGACCAATTTAGTAAAGAGGCGGTTGAAAACCTGCTTCATAGCCATGGAAAATCATCGTGATGATTTAGTTGTGATTGCGGCGGGTTATACTAAAGACATGATGCGTTTCATTGAAGATGGAAACGAGGGGTTGAAATCACGCCTACCCACTGGGTTGATTTTTGAAGATTACGACTTTCTTGATTTGTGTCGTATCTTGAATTATCAATTAAAGCCTTCGGTGCTCGTTATGACCAGAAAACCTTCGATATCTTATGCAAGGAATTGAAACCGTGCTGAATTCTAAAGGTTATTTAGAAGGTAACGGTCGGGGTGCGTAACTTTGCTGAGGAAGTGTGCGCTTTACGTGATGTGTATTTAACTAATCATGCGACTGGTGTGTTAAGTGGTGATGCCTTGTTAAGGATTACACCCGAAATGTTACGATTTGCGTAACGAAATTAGAGTAGGTGCTAGGCGCCTACTTTTTATTTTATGAATTTAAGTAGGAGTTTTATTTTTAATTAAGTAGGAGTCTTATTGTTTTCGGGATTTGATTTTTGTAAATAACCTGAAATATAAGGCTTTTTATGATATACTATATACAGTTAATTATGTTTTTATAACAAACTACACTAGAAGGTGATGTCTTGAAAAATTATTATCTTATTTAGATGTTAAAAGTAAGCGAGGACGAATGATTTTATTTTGGCTTAGGTGCTTTATTTTTAATTTTACTATTTACCATTCCATTTGTGCCAAAACGAAAAGTATTTAATAATACTACAATTAATGGAATTGATGTGAGTGGTATGACATTAAATGATGTGTTGAGTCAGTTTTGAAAACGAACCACGGTAACTCGTATTAGAAAATAACGAGTCTTTGGCGCAAAGCCTTTATCTAATGTAGGTGCGACTTTAGATGCTAATTCTATTCAAAAATTTAGTGCGAATGATGTATTACCAAAACGTTTATCTTTATGGCAAATGTTATTCCGAAAAGATAAAAAGTTATAAATTGATTTAACGGTTGCGTTTCAAAATGAGGGTTGTTAAATTATTTGGTTAATACCGTAGGGTATCCATTAATAATCGTCAGCACCCAACTAACGCGAGTGTTAGTGTGAAAAATAACGAACTCGTTATTGAAAAAGGTGATGTGGGTGGTTGATTAGATTTTAGTTTGTTACCAAGTTCTGCTCCGATTGTTAATGGGTGGTTGACTTAAATCTAAACACACTATATGAGAGCAAGCAAAATTGAATGAGTCTCTCCAGAGTTGTTAACTTTTAAAGACGCTATTACTCAAGCAGTCGAAAAGACAAGTTTCAGTTGTAATTTCGGGAAAAGTTTTAGTTGTGGATAAAGCAACGTTGATGTCTCGTTACATTGTTGATAAAGAAAAGTTAACTTATAGTTTTGATTTTTAATGCGATTCAACAGTATTTTTAGTCAATTAGACAGTGAGTATGCATCTGTTTTATAAAACTAGACAGTTTGCATCTACTAAAATCAGGGAACCGTGTCGGTTCAACTGGGTATTTTAGGTTGGGCTGTGGATATCGAAAGTTCTGTAAATAGTTTTATTAGTGCTTTATCTAATACAGGTGATGTCCAATTTACGGTGATAACCAAAGGGCAGGGGGACCAACGATTAACGCCTGAGCAAGAAATTGGTAATACTTATATTGAGGTAGATTTGTTAAATCAACACTTATGGTATTACCAAGAGGGTAAATTAGTGTTGGAAACTGATATTGTATCGGGTCGAATTGGTACAGATACTATTGCCGGGGGCTTATTATGTTTGGTCTAAAGAGTCGCCGAGTGTTTTTAAAAGGGTGACAACCCTCATACAGGTTCTAATTATGAGCAACCCTGTGAACTATTGGATGCCTTTTGATTGGTCTGGTCAAGGTATTCATGATGCGTCTTGGCAATCGTCCTTTGGTGGTGAAAATTACTTAAACCGAGGCTCCTTGGGTTGTATTAACATTCCACCCAGCACCATGCCGTTTTTATACGATGCGATTAACCAAGGAACCCCTAGTCATCATCTTTTAATAGTGTTTTTGAAACCACTTATCTGAGGATAGGTGGTTTTTGAGTGTTTTATTTTTGATTTGAGGGGTTTTAAAAAGAACTGATGGTAACTTATATGGGTAATTTATAAAGGTCTTTAGACGTTAGTTTTTGAGGCAATTGGGTATGGTTATATTTGGGCGTCATCATCGCTGATTAGAATTTATTCGACCCACCACCCCCTAATACCTCAAAAATCTCCAAAATTTGATAGCTAGGAGCGATTTTAAACCTCAAGGCATATAAAAGTATCACTCTAACCCTTAAACCCCTAAAAACACCCTTATTTTGGATAATACGATATTTGCTAGATTGTGTGTTTTATTCACAAAGGTTTAACCTGAAGTAACAGGTTGGGTGCTTTTGTTGTGTTTAATTTTGTAAAAGTGACAATTAAAAATAGGGTGTTGGGACCACTTTTGAAAATTATTATTAGACTTAGGGGGAAAAATCATTTTTTCTTAAAAAGAAAGAGCTACAGTCTAAAAAATAAAAGACAAGTTTAAAAATTAAGAGTTTCACAAATAGTTTTTATATAATATTAACATTTATTTTAAGAATTAAAAACATTAATAAATATTAATAATATAAGGTTTATAATAATTAATAATATTAAATATATAATTATATTAACTAATGTAACCATTTACATTATTAATAGAAATGTAAAAAGTAAAAATGTCTTATAGATAATATTTTTGAAGTGGTCCAAATTTTTAAATTATTAAAAATAGAATATTATATTATCAAGGAAGTAAACCCTTACATTAAAAAGTCCATTAGGGACCATTAAAATTTAGAGGTTTGGTGGTGAGGTGTATTTTTCCTTTATATGACAATGAAAATTGGTGTTTTTGACCTTGACCCAAATGGGCTATTTGGGACCACTGTTGGACCAAAAGGTGGTGTTTTGGACCACCTTAGATTAATTTCACATATTCATTCTAATAAAACTTTCACAAATAGAGAATTCAGGGTAAACTTACCTAGACAAAAATAATGTTAGAATGGTTCTAACCTGCCACCAAAATGGGGGTTTTGGGCCCAAGTGGACCCGCGGAGGTGAAATTTGGACCCTCGGTAAACCTTGATAATAGGATTTTGGGACCCTAATTTTTAAGTGGTCCGTCTTGGTCCCTGATTAATTTTTATCTAAAATTTCCACCTTTGCATTATATTGTAACTCTTAGGAAAAATCGATAAAAAGCTAGTGATTACTTAACTTTTTATGACAAAAGCCTTGACTTTATAACAGCTTTTGTTATATGATAGATATGTGAGGTTGAGTTGTGCTCAACTTGTTATGAAAAATACCTCTATAAGAAAGGAAGTTTTAACTTCATGTCAGAAGAAATTTTGGATTTAGAATATACCGCCGATACGGTTGAAAGTGTGGATGGTTTAGCGGCGATACGAAAACGTCCCGGTATGTATGTGGGTTCTGTTACTTGCTACGACGGTCATAACCCTCGTGGTTTTAATTCAACTAGCTCAAGAGGTTGTGAACAACTCTGCGGATGCAAGCAATGGCTTCGTAGATTTTGTCCAATTGATTATTCACCAAGATAACGCTTTAACCATTAGTGACCGTGGTCGGGGTATTCCTTTATGGTGATGGTGGTGTAGCCCTTATTCGTATCGCGACAAGGTTACACACACCTCTGTACTCTAATAACAAGGCCTATAAACGCGCAGGTGGTTTGTATGGTATTAGCTGAAAGCCGCGAACGCACTTCTCCGATTAGCATGTTAATAGAAGGAATTGATCTCGGTTGGTTGTAAAATATCAGGTGTTATTCCACGGTGAAGAAGTCGTTGAGAACGAAGTTGAAATGGTTGATGTTACCAAAGTTCAAACGGGTACTAAAATTAAGTTTCTTTTTACCAAGTCAATCGATTTTTGAAAGTATTGATTGGGAGTTACGAACTTTAAAGCAAATCATGAACATGGGCGCTTATTTCTGTGCGGGTGCAACCTTTGAGTTGATTGATGAACGTCAAACCGATGAAAATGGTGAATTTTAAAAATTCGAATTTAATCACCCGGGTGTATGCGTGACTTGGTTCATTATTTATCAAGTGATGCTGATTTAGTTGGGATGACAGAAGCTCCCTTCACTTTTAAAGAAACATATGCTTTTGAGGGTAATAATTTAATTGGTGTTTCCCGAGGGTTGGACTGGTGATGTGATTGATGTTGAATTGGGATTGCTTTACACAGAAGCAAACCGGTCCACATATTATGAGTTTCATGCAACGGGTATCCCAACCAAAGAAGGCGGTCACCATGAAACAGGTTTGCGGTCTTCGATTGGGCAGTTAATGGTGAAGTATGCTAAAGATAAAGATTTATATAAAGCTAAAACTTCTAAGAAGAAAAGGTAAAGAAAACAAGGCGCCAATTGAGTTCTAAGGATGCGTTAGATGGTTTGGTTGTTGCCATGAATGTGGGTATTCCAGAGTCTTTGTTATCTTTTTGAGGGTCAAACAAAAAGAGAAGTTAGGAACTTCTGTCGCGGTAAAAGTTGTGGTTTCCGGACTGATTAATACGTTGTTTGCCGGATGGTTGTACGACCATGATGATGCCGGTATGGCAATCTTTGAAAAATTAATGAAGCTAAAGGATGCTCGGTTGTTGGCTCGCGAAGCTAAATTAGTCAGTCAAAGTCAACGTCGTAATCAAAATTGGTTAAAGAAAAATTTGCTATTTCAAGCAAATATGCCCTGCTAGGTCTAAAAACCCTAAAGAGCGTGAGTTGTTCATAGTAGAAGGTGAGTCCGCAGGGGGTTCTGCCAAGAAAGCGCGCGACCCATTGACTCAAGGCGTGTTAGGGTTAAAGGGCAAAACCAAAAAAATATTTGGGGTATGCGCATTAGCGAAGTGTTAAAAACGAAGAAATTCGAACCTTTAATTCAAGTATTGGGTACTGGTATTGGGTCCGATTTTGATATTGATAAGTTAGAATATCATAAAATTATCATCATCGACCGATGCCGATGATGATGGCTATCATATTCAAGAGTTATTAATTGCGGCTTTGTGGGTCTTGTGCCCAGAGGTTATTATCAAAGGTCATGTGTATATTGCCAATGCTCCATTGTTCCGTTTTGACCGTTATGTGAAAGGGAAGCGCGAATTAGCATTTGCCTTAGACTTAAAATGAATATAATAAAATGCTTCCCGATTATAAAGGTTAGGGGTGTTACTCGACTTAAAGGGTTGGGTGAATGAACTATGGCGACTTAAAAGTAACCACTATGGCAGTTGGCGGTCGTCGTTTAACACGTCTGCACGTAAGTGATGTGGTTGAGTTAACGAATGGTTTAGAATTATTTGTTGGTAAAAAGATAAAGGTGATATGGATGCCGCCGAGGCTCGTCGAGTATGGTTTGCGGAAAAATGCTCAATTCATGTCTGATACGCATTAAAAACGAAAGGTAAATAAAAATAATGGTTAATAAAGATAAGTATTTAAATTTGAATGTGGCAATTAAACGCCAATTATTAAAAATGGGTAGGTAGCAATAGCACCTCGGCTGTTTTGTTGGCTTTATTCGATATTGAAAGACCTGATTATGACGGTGGCATCTGTGAGGGTGCGCCTTACATAACGGTCACGGAGATTGCAAACTTAACTGGTATTTTACAACCTCAAGTGAGTCGGACTTTGCGAGAATTTGTTAATCATGATTTGGTAGAACGTTTCGTGATAAAAGAGGTCATTTGTGTGGTTATGGGGTTGACCTCACAATTTGCGTTCTGATTTTTATTCGAGAGTTAATTGTTTTGTTAGAAGGTTAGGTGCGGTATGACAGAAGAAATTTTCTTAGAAAAAGATGCACTTGATGTTGTGGAGCATAGCATGAAAAAATATGCTGAAACAGTTGTGTTACGGCGCGCTATTCCAGATGTTCGGATGGTTTAAAAGGTGGTTCATCGACGTATTCTTTATACATTGAGCAAAAATAAAATGACTTCAAACGGTCGATTCAATAAATTAGCTAAAGTTTCAGGTTTAGTTATGGGTTATCACCCTCATGGGGATGCTTCGATTAATGAAGCAACATCTTTACTGACACAACCTTGGCGTCAGAATCATATTTTGCTGAAACCGAGGGTAATAATGGGTCAATTGATGGTGATTCGGCTGCGGCGTCCGTTACTTGGAAGTGCGCCTAGCTAGTGCGAGTGATTTATTGGTGCGGTCACTGAAAGATAATTCGGTTGATATGGTACCGTCTTATGATGACACGGACGAAGAACCGGTGGTGTTGCCTCGCTGAGTATCCTAATTTATTTGTTAATGGTGGGTCTGGTATCGCAGTTGGTTTTTTTCAAGTGTTGTTGCCCTCATAATGCGCGTGAGTTGTTAGATTTATTGATTGCGTTTGTCGATAATCCGGAAATGACTTTTAGATGAAGCCTTGACTATTATGCTGGGTCCAGATTTTACCAACAGGCGGTTACATTATTAAAAGTTCTGATTTTAAGTCCATGTATCGTATTGGTAAGGGAGTTTCATCATGCGTTCTAAGGTAGAAATTGATGGTAATTCTTTAATTATTACGGAAATTCCTTATGGTATTACAAAAAGCTAAAACTTAAAGAAAGTATTGGTAAAGCTTTTGAGTCTTGCAATCTATTGGGTTGTTTAAATGATGTAGACGATGAAAGTGCCGGCGATGATATTCGGATTGTGATTAAACGTAAACGCCAAACCGATATGCAATCGTTGTTAGAAATTTTGTATAAAAAGTCTAATTTACAAATGACATTTCACGCCAATCATGTTGTGATTTCAAATGGTAAACCTGTTTTAGTTGGGTTATTAGATTATGTGCGTTTGTTTTTGAATTTCCGTGTCGTAACATTACGACGTTTGCTTAAAACCGAATGGGATAAACGTTCTGCTCGATTACATTTAGTAGAAGGTTTGCTCAAATTGCGTGATGTGAGTGATGAAGTCATTCAATTAATTAAGACAAGCGATAGTAAAGTTGATTCGATTGAACAACTCCAAGTTCAATTTGGTTTTACAGAACCTCAAGCGGATGCCATTGTTAATTTACGCTTATATCGTATCGGCAAGCAAGATATGACAGCTTTAGAACAAGAAAAATCAGAATTATTGGCTCGTTTGGAAGAATTAAGTAAATTAGCGAGTGATAAAGCGTATTTTTAATGAATATTTAAAAGCTTGCTTGAAAGACGCTCAAACCTATTTTAATGATGATAAGCGTAAATCTGTTATTTTAGATAAGGTTGAAAGTATTGAGATTAACCCATTGGATATGATTCAAGATGTTAAAGTGCATGTTGCGGTTCGACCTAATGGGGTACAACGGATGTCGCCTGCGGTCTATAATAATAACGTGGAAGAATTTGGTGGGGATATTTTTATTTAACACCGAAGCGGTTACGAGTGACGCGATGTTATTGTTTACTAAACAAGGTTTTTGCTATACAACGTTTAGTGGACGATATTGAAAAATAATTCGATTCGTAATGATGTGACCGATTTGCACAGAATGTTAACTGCTTTTTAAAACAAGATGATGAAATTATTGGGGCTTGTAAATTCTCTTTAGCGGATATTCAAGATGAACAAAAAGATTTATTTGTTTTGTTTGCGACCCATAAGGGTATGATAAAGTTGTCTAAATTAAGCGATTTTGTTATTATCGTTTGGTAATAAGGGTTACTTAAACCGTATGAAAAAGTAAATGGCTTAAAAATTGAAGGTGATTACCTTGTAGGTGTTTTATGTATTGACACAAGACGAGTTAGGTAATGCTGTTATTGAATACCAAAAGGTAGGGGGTCGCAAGTCAATTAAAAAATTACCTGTTAACCTCATTAACTTGCAAGGTGCGTCAGGTAGTGGGCGTCGGTTGGTTAAATGTGGTGATGGTGAGTTTGTTGAGTATCATTTAGATTTTAACCAAGAAGTTTCACACCAAGATATGGTGGAACCCGAAGATGATGATTTATTGGACGTTCAAGAAGACTTAGAAGTGTTAGAATAATCAAAAAGAGCAACCCCAAGTGGTTGCTCTTTTTTTACCTTAGAAACTAATATTTGGACCGCCGTAACTAGGGCCATGACTTTTCGGTCCGTATTTACGGATACGTTTAAAACCAGTGTCTTCATCAACCTGTTTCGCTGTTTCACTACTTGGTTGATAATCAGGGTCTTTAGGTGTGACGTCTTTTTAGGACCTTTATTATGATTTTCGTATTTTTCTTCTTGCGCTTTTTGTTTGATTTTTGATTTCGCGGTTAAGTTGCATGGCTTTTTGCTATTTTTCATAAAAAAGGATTTTTGTCTGGATGATTTATAAAGGTTTTGTAACACTCAGGGTTGTGTTCACATTTGAGTTGAATACCTTGAAGAATGTATTTAGCGGCTAGACCAGAATTAACCCAATCGTCTAAGTCTACTTTTTCTCCATTAAGATGGTTAAGTATTTCATCTTCATCTTTTAGGTTTTTTTAACAAATTCTAAGTTTTTCAGGGTCATACCGTTCTGTTTGTTTATATAAAAATATAATGTGAAATGTTTTGGAATTTAATGATTTCGCTATTAGCGTCTTTAATATAAAAAAATCAGAATTTTTATGCGAGTTGCCCCCTGATGATATTTTCATAATTTGCTTCTCTTGAATGTTGTTTGGATACTTTTGTAGTTTTCTAAAAGCATCTTTGAAAATGTTAGCATATCGGTCATGACCTTTTTAATTTTAGGTTGCCCATGAGGTTTTTAATTGGTCATGTGTTTTCTTATTTAATTCATCTGAATTAATGAAGTAAGCCAAACCATATTTTTGCAATGTTATCAAATTTTTTTGGTCAAGACTTTTATCGTTGAGTCGTTGTTTTTGCGTTTAAATTCTTCTTGAGACGTTCGTTTTTCATAAGCGCGTTCGAGTTCTTTTTAATACTTTTTTGCGGTGGGGTGATATGGTCTTTAATAAAGGTTGTAAATTTAGTTTTTTTCAGGTTGATTTTGTTTTTGGAAATCAAAATGCTGATAAATCTGTGTATTGGCTGTCACCTTCACCGAAAGAAGCGTCAATCAAAAGCATCGTTGAAGGCTTGAATTTGTTCGTCTGTCCAGTTGGAAAAAAATCATCATAGTTATCAAATTGGTTATATTCTTCTTCATTTGCTCGATATTCTTCGTTGACGGATTCCCATTCTTCATCTAAAAGCATCGAAAATAAATGGTTCTTCGGTGTTAGATTCCTGATAGTTAGTTTTATTCACGTCATCTTTAATATGAGCGTTAGGTTGTTCAATTCTTTTTTTCAGACATGGTAGTAACCACCTTTCTAAATATTCTCTCCTTATTATATCACATGGTTTTGAATTCTTGATTATTTCTTGTTATTTAAGGGACTTTGTGATATAATGAGAGTAATGATATAAAAAAAGTAAAAAGGAGTGGAAGGTTTTGAAACAGTCCATTAAATTGATGTTGTTAGGGTTAGCCTCAACTAGCTTGGTTGCAAAACCCAATTTTTGCACAAGAAAATACGGAAAGTACTGCGGGTGAAGCCGTGAGTTCTCAATCTCAGGATGTTGTTGGTAATGCGGAAGTAAAGCCTACTGAGTCTGCACGTCCTCAAATTAATGATAAGGCAAAATATACCTTGAATTTGTTAATTGACGGTCGTATGGAATATCGAAGCGAAGATGGTCAAACCTTATATGGTCGTTTAGCTGATATTGCGGTTCCAGAATTTTACTATGAACGTTTTGGTTCATTGTTTGCTAAAACATTAGGTGAAGCCCAAGAGGTGTCAATTGAAGTTGAGCGTTACCAAAGTGGTGAAGTATTATTTTACGTTACCGTAGATGGTAAAGATGTTCGTAAGGTGTTATTAGAGTCTGGTTTAGCTAAAAGTTCGTTTGGAAAAGAAAACCAGTGATGTCGAAAAAGGATTGTTATTAAGTTGGCAAGAACCTGCTGAAAAAGCACGGTTAGGTTTGTGGGAAGTAGACCAACCGGATAGCGATGGTTCTTATGACGCTGATGAAAAATCGTTCACCAGAACCAAGTGGTCCAGAAAAAGATGCCAATGGTCATGTGTTACCTTACCTTAAAACCGTGACTAAAAATCGGTGCTGATGGTAGTATTGTAACCGAAACGATTTATGAGGGTCGTCCAAATCCTCAACCTACTCCAGACGCTCAATCTTCTGCTTCAAGTCAAAGTGTAGAGAGTTCTTCAATGGTTGAGTCTAGTTCAAGCGAAGCCCTTCGGTTACGCCTACCCCTACACCAACTCCTGAACCTACGCCAACACCAACACCAACACCACAACCTCAAAAATAGCGAGCAAGATGCTAAGATTAAAGCTTTGGAAGAAGAATTAAAAATCTAAGCAAGCGGAATATCAAAAGAAACTAGATGAATTAACTAAGAAGTTAGATGATTCAACTAAACAGAAATCAGAAGATGGTTCCACTCGTCAATATGTTGGTGAAACAACAAGTGGTCAAGGTGTTTATGCTAAGGTAGCTAAGGACGGGACAGTTTCTTATCACACAATGGATGGGAACTTACTCCAACCAAAAAGATGTTCAAGGAATTACCACTTCGGCGCAACGTCAAGCACAGCAACAACAGCAGGCTCAAGGTAATCAAAATGTAGGTTCTGCTCAAGCGCAAAATGCTCAAGCAACACCTAAAGTTGTGACAGATGCTCAAGGTCGCAAAGTTATCGAAGGGACCGACATGTGGTTGGATAATGGTAAGTGGCGTGATACGACTAATGGTTCAGAATTAAAATGAACAAGAAGCTACGGTTCGCGCTCAAAAGGTTGGTTTGACCTTGGACCAAGCTAAACAATTGTTGACCTCTGGTAGTTTAACAGCACCAAATGGCTTGCAAACCGTTAGGTGGTAACAGCAATGTTGCGGAAGGTGCTAAACCAGTTGGGACTTTGCCTGATACTGGTGAAAAAGGTTTATTTAGTGGTTTATTAGGTAAGTTAGTGGGTGGTTTGCTAGTGATTGGCGCTATCCTTGGTGGCTTGTTCTTGTGGCAGTCTCGTTCTGGCAAACCTAATAAAGACAAAGAAGATTCTACTAAGGGCGAATAATAATTAAAAAGATTCGAGAGGTGGTGTCAATACCACCTCTTATTTTTTTATTGTAATTTTTAGGTTTGTGTGATATAATTAATTAAAAATGGTGTCATAAAAAGGAGGTAGTGATTTGGCAGATAATGAGTTAGATGTGGTTCGTTTTACACTACGTTTACCCGAACGTGTTTCTAAGAATTTAACAGTTATGGCTAAAAACTAATGGTAAATCAAGAAATGATTTTATTATTGAAGCTTTGGACTTTTTATATGCGTTATTTAGATGGGTACGTGGATTTTGATAATCCTTTCTACTTCAACGTATTAATCAATTAACCGATAGTATGGCGGGCATGAGCGAGCGTATTGATACGGTGTCAAACTTAGTGCGTTCAATGATTGAAAATGATTCACGTCAGTTGTTAGGGGTCTAACTATTTAACCGATTTATTAGGTGACGCAGGAGTTGGTGATATGGATGAGTAATAAGGATATGGTATCCATTCGGGTCCCTCACGAGATTTTGGATAAACTCGTTGAGTTAATGAACCAAGATGCTTTTAGTGAATGAAGATGGTTCTTTTGTTAAACGAGAAGCATTGCACTCTTTGGTGATGAAAAACCCAAGAACGGGTGAGTATTCTGTTTCTAATAATAAGATTGTTAATTTAGCTTTATTAGGTTTTATGAGCGGGGTAACAGATGCTAAAGAAATGATGTATTTTGTTGATAATTCGAACTTGGGTCGTCAAGATTATCGATTAGCTTTTCGGAACGTTTGTGTCCAAAGGGTAGCGTGGTAATTCCTGCTAGTTTTTATTCATGATATGGCAAATTATCAAAAAGAATAAATTTGAATTATTAGAGTCTCGTTTGGATAATTATCAAAGTGAGGATGTTGTTCGTTCTAACGACCAGTCTCAGATGATGTATTCGATGCTTAAAGGATTAGCTTGGTTTATTGGTTTTAGTTCAAAATTCTAAAGAAATTGATAAACGTGCTTACTTTAATGACGAGCGTGCTAGAACCGTCATTGAAACTTTGTTAAAATTTGATTTGCCTGAAGGTGGGATTCAATCAACAAAAGAGGATAAAACGCATGACTTGTTGGATGTGAAACCTGATTTATCAAGTAATTCAAGGTTTAGCAACCCTTATTTGAATACTGGAAGTCAAAACACGTCAGCGAATACTCAAATTCCAAAACGTGAGCGTGGTGGTAGTCCGGATAATTACGACCGTTTAGCTAACGTCAAGAAAATTACGCGTCCTGATACTTAGGTGGTGATGTAGTTTGGGTTTGAAACAAGACATTGTAATTGTGAGTCGTTTTGGTAATCAAGCGGCTCGGACTCCAGAGAAGTATATCGAACGTTATACGAGTCGGTTAGGTGCAACTGAGGGTTTAACTCCATATACAGACCCAAGTGCATTACCGGCATATATTAGTGCTTATATGCTCGTAAAGATGCGAATGACCGAATAATTCGTCATACGCGTTCACCGAAGGTGTTAGAAGACAATAATGAACGTATTACACCTCAATCGAGTCGTTTATTTGGTAATCGCGGATTGGTTTATCGCGAGGTTGATTTAAAAGAAGCGATTCGAATGACTGAAAAAGCCAATAAAGAAAAACATACCATTATTTTGCCTGTTATTAGTTTTACTTTTTGACTTTTTAAAAAGATGGGTGTCTTATCTGATGATTTAAAAGAGGTAAAGAACCGTGGTGATTATCATGGTCGAGTTGACCAATTGAAATTGCGTCGGGCTGTGAGTAAGGCTGTTCAAAAGTTTATGTAAAAAGTTACATATGCGAGTGCCTGAATGGACGGGTGCTATTCATGTTGATACTAAACCGTCCATTGTCATCTGACATTAATTGAAACGAGTTCAGATGTGCCAAAAAGAGCGATTTGTTTGGGTTCCAAAAAAAGGAGACTAAAAAGATTCGGTGACTGGTCGAGTTTATGAAGAATTTGTTCGGGATGAAAATGGCAAAAGCTATAATGGAAAAATTTAGGTGAGCGTGGTAAATTAACGGAAGTGATGAAAGAGGATTTTCGTCATCAGTTGGAGCGGGAGTTGTTTTATTTAAAGAATTTAACGCCTTTTGTCAATAATTTATCGCCTCATAAGCAAATTGTTAAAGAGAAAACAACTCAGTTGTTTTTATCACATTCTCAATTTACTAAACAAATTATTCAAATTTATGAAGCTTTTACCAAAAGGTGACGGTAGCGAACAGTCTTTAGTTGAAGTACAAGACACTTGGCGAGGTCAGAACTAATCGACATTCGATGAAACGAGCCAATACTTTAGCAAGGCAATTCGTAAGGCGTGTGTTGAATGATTATCGAGATGATTTGGGTTTTGATGACTTTTTGGATAGTGTTAAGCAATTTGCTCAATATCGCTATCCAGACACCCAGTTTTCAGATTATCACGAAGAACGTCGCCGAATTGAAGAAGTGAGCGTTCGACGTTTGGAATTAGAATTGGTTAATCGATTGTATCAATCTTTTAAAAAAATGTTCGAGTGGTAAAAGAGTTAGGTGAATTACCTGAATTGGTTGTAACGAATAACGCTTTTTGAGTTAACCGATAAAGTGAAGGGGTGAGTTATCGACGGTTGATTTACGTTTAACGACTTTGGGTGACCAACAAGTTCGAGATTTGTTAGCAGATTCTTTTGAGGGGCGTTTACCTAAAGATTTAGGTCGAGCTTTAGCGTTGGAACATCGCTCTCGGTTTTTATGGTGAACGTTTGGAATTTGCGACTAATCAAAACCGAACGATATGGTCGGTTATTGAGGGACTATGACCGCTTGGTAATGGATGAACGTTTGAGTGAAGATACTCGCGTGGTTCGTGATTTTTATGAATTTAATAAAGACTATTATCAAGGTGTGAAGGACAAATACAATTATTTATGTTTATCAACGGTAGGTACTTATTTATCAGTTAACGGTCGTTTTTATCATAAACCCTCAAAGGATGATGATGGTTCATTTGATTGGGATACTTGGTTGAAAAAAATCATAAATTGTTATTAGAACATCGTCATCACGATGTTAAATATGTTTACCCATTGAGTTTGCACGAAGACCGTCAGTATCAGAAGACTGTTCCAAAGAATTTGCGTGACTTTTGTGGTGATAACGCGTTTTTATCAACGTGAGTTATTACAAGTTGTTTTACAAACATCTGCTTTGGATAAACGAATTCAAGATGTATCGAAAGAACGTTTTGAAGAAGTTAAATCTTATGATTTAAGTGAGTTGATTTATGATTTAGACCCGCATCAAACTCGCAAAAGTAGATGATGCTCAGATTATGAAGTTCCAAGAATTAATGACGGAACGCGCTCGATTACAAGAGGGTATGTTGGAGTATATGCGCGATACAGGTCAGGACGAAAGTGGTTTTATTTTTGTATCGTCATTATGAAGAACAGTTGGAAGCCATTAATAAGTCTCGTGATATTGGGAGTCAAGTGTTATTGAGTGGTGAATTACCAACACCAGTTCGTGAGCGAGATTCGTTTGATGAAGATTTAGTTGATTTAAAAGAACGTTTGGTCTTACCTGTGGACAAAGCCTTATCTTTTGGTAGATGGTTTTGTTAATGTCGCGGATTATGAATTAGATGTGGTAACCAAAGATGTTCGTGAGAAAGGTAAGAAGTACTTACCAACCGAAAAAGTTGATATGTTGGATGAATTAACGTATGTGAATGAGTCCTTTGAATTATTTGAAGATGAAGATGAGCGGGAGACTACTTCTCTATTGTATTATGACATCGAAGAACCAAGTGATTTGGAAAGTGATGCATTAGATTCTACTTATCGTCGTGGGTTGTCAGGTGATATACCTCATTAAAGAAAGGTTGTGATTTTTGGTGTTAAAATTTAAAAAGTTGTTGTTCAGCTTTTTCGCAGTTTTTATTAATATCAAGTGTTCCATTTGATGTTTTTGCTAAGGGTTCTGTTGTTGATAGTGATAATTTCAATTTTGATAATGCACTATCAAGTGGTCAGGCGATTGTTAATTATAATTTAGATAATCGTCGTCGGCCGATTCATTCACAAGGTTATTTTAATTATGCGTCGATGGAGGGTGAGCGAGTTGGCGAGCCTGAAAACCATTTAATTTAAAAACGTTGGTTACCGAACCCTAAAAATTAAAAAGCCAGACGGTAAAGAAGATTATCTTTGGAACCGTGGACATGGTTTGGGTAATCAATTTGCAGGTGAAATTACAAACTCAGCAGAAAAATATTGTGGCTGAAACAGTTTATCTCAACCAAATTTTAATGTTGAATTATGAAGGTAACGCTAATAATAAAAAACTCCTTAGCAGGTTGGTTAAAGGCTAATCGAGATTCTTGGTTGAATATCATGTTTATTTTTCATTATCAATCAAGTGAGGATGAGATTCCTTCACAGGTGATTTTTAGTATTTAGAGGTATTGGTGCTAATAAAGAAGTGATTGATATTGATTTACCAACACATCGTTTAGAAGGTGACCGTGGTATCAAACGTGGTGATTATGGTTATCACTATGTTGTGTTAGATAATGTTCAGCCGGGTTATGGTTTGGATTATGTCACAGGTCGAATTACTAAAGACGGTTTAGCTGTTCATAAAGGTAAAAGACATCGGCGAGTTTGATGTTCATTCCATTGTTGGGGATGGTTCTGTGAGTGCTAGTAAGGTCACTTCTGATAATAGTGTAAAAAGATGTTGGTGGTGGCAATACATTCGATTTATTCGGTATTAAATTACCGTTTTATGTTGTGTTAATTGTGATTGGTATTGTTTTGTTCTTAGCTTTGGCATTTACTAGTGGAGGCGGTGGTTGATGAAGATTTTGTTGTGATTTTTAAAAATGTTGTGTTATAATGAGTTTGTAAAAATTTATTTGAGAAAGGGGTTTTCTTTAGATGTTAGAAAGCTTAAATTTATGGTTAATCACAAACCCTGTCTTTGGTGCCGGTGGTGGGATTATTCGTTGGATTGAGTCCATTGGTAATACTATTGGTGAAAGTGGTAAAGCAATTACATTTACTATTGGTATGATTTTACTTGTTGCGTCGAGCGATTTTTGCCGGAATTGGTATTTTGGTTCAACGCCAACGTAGCAAATTATGGTGGGCTTTAGGTTGCTTCCTTGTGGGTGGTGCTTTTTGCTGCTCCAAAAGGTTGGGAGTTAATTAAAGGAGCTGGTACTAAAACAGGGTTCCGAAACCTTCCAAGAAATATTCGGCTCTTAATAAGGTTTGTGAATGGCGTGGGTTTTATCCCACGCTTTTTATTTATTTGGTTTGTAAAGCGTTGATTTTATTAGCTTTTTGTGTTATAATGAGTATGATATAAATGTAGAAAGGTAGCGTGAAAAAATTGAATAACAACTGCATACAAATCGTTATTCTCTGAGGTTAAGTTGAATGGTCAGTTAGCCAAAGATGGTAAACACTTTTTATTGGGTAAGGATTTGATTCGTGAACAAGGTTTGTTGACTCAAGCTATTAAACGTGGTTTGTTTGCTGATAATGATGGTATTATTAGCGTTTCTGTTGCAGCGATGAAGAATGTCTTACGTTCTGTTATTATGACAAATTGGGGTTTCAGTTGAGCCGTTGGTTGAATTATCAGATTCTGCTGATGATTTAGAAAGTGTTGAGGTAAATGATTCGATTCTTGAAGTAGATGATTCTGCTTTTGAAGATTATGCTAATAATTATGAAGATGCAACTGTGTCAGATAATGTAGTTGAAGTGTCGAAGCGCCTAATTCAACAGCGCCGTCATTCGTTATGGTTGATGATGATTTTTCTACTAATCCAGAACATGTTGATGAGGTAAATTCAGATGTCCCTTCATCAGATGATACATCTGAGACGAGGATAAAGCTGATTATAATAAAGTCGATAAAGATGAATTTGATTTAGGGGAAAATTATTTTTTCACTTAAATGGGGAAATTAATTGCTTTCGGTGTTGGTTTCTTATTCATGTTACTGACATGGTTCTTAGGTGGCCCATTGCATTGGATAATTGGTTTATTAGCTTTAGGTGCGGTTGGTGCTTTAGGTTATATCGCTTATCATTATTTCAATATGGTTTTCCTCAAAAACGAATTATATCGAGCGTCTGGGTTAGGTGTTGGTTTTGTTATTACTAACATTATTAGCCTTGATGTTGGGTGGTCGCGCGAGCGCTAAACCTGCTGATGAGCAAGTGGTTGAGCCTACCAATAGTTTACCAACTATTTCGGTTCAAAGTAGTGAGTCTTCAAACCGAGTGAAAGCGAAAATTACAAAGATAATATTAAAGTAACGTTTGGTAAGTTTGAAGTTGGTGAGGGTGCTAATAATACAAAAAGAAGCCTTTTGTCCCAGTTATTGTCGAAAAACTTCAACGGATAAAGAACTGAAATATAACTTAACCGTTCAAGCTTATGATGCAACGGGTCAGCCAATTGGTCGTGTCGATTATGTGTTAAATCAAAGTTTTGGTCCTAAAGAACGTAAGACGGTTAACGCTTATGAATTGTACCAATATTTCGATTTAAAAGAAGCGGACGAATTAGCTACTAAATTAGTTGCGCCGGGTGTTAAATTTGAATTGGTAGATATTAGTAAACAATAAGATTAGAGTCGTTGCCAATGTTATATAAAGGACATTTGGCAACAACCGAAGCGATTGTTTTAAGTACGTTAGTTTTTAAAAAGAGGTGTCATTAGTTTCAATGGTGCCACCTCTTTTTGTTTATTAGGTTAGACACCATGATTCCTGATATTGACCACCCCGATTCAAAGGTGGGTCAGAGATTTAATCGAATAGCGACTTTTATTCATAAAAAATTTGGGCATCGAAGTATTACGCATAATGTGTTGTTTTATTTTATGTTGGTTGGTACTTTCTTACTTATCGTTTTTATTTAATTTAAAATGGTTAAGTACCATATTTGTTTATCTAGCCATTGGTGTTTATTTACACTTACTGGTGGATGCTTATTCAATATCAGGCGTTAATTGGTTTTATCCTATATTTAAAAAGAAACAAACGTCGTCGTATTTTAAAAAATATAAATCGGATGGTTTATTCGAACAAATTTGGTTATTTTTAATGGTGGTTGTCATTATTAGTTTTTCATTTTTGTGGTTAAACTATTTATTACAAGGAAAGGTTAGTGTGATTTAATAAAAATGTTTTTAGAAATTGGGAATAAATTCAAACAACTTTATCGGTGGTTTATTAAACCTTCGCCTAGATTATTAGGTGCATTGAGTAATTATGCAAAATGGTCGTTTATTCAATATTTGATTTTTTTACCGGTTTATCTTGGTTAGTTCGAAATTATGTTTTTCAAAATAAAAGCGCTCCTTCAAAATGACCCTGAATTTTTCGAGTGCTATTGCTCAATTTTATGTAGGGATTCAATTTGTGCTGCGTTATTAATTATTTTTAGGTGTTAGTTCCGTTTTAATTGTGATAATTTGGAGACTTATCGATGTATTGTTTGGTTTTGTATTAGGTTTATTTAAACCCTAAATCTATTTAACAAATGATGAAATAAATAAGTGTTAGAAAGGGAGTTGACTTTTCCTTTGGTAAGACCAAATACAAGACGAAGTTATAAAATTTCGCCTTTTTAGTTTAGATATTAATCGTTTTGATACACCATATAAAATTAAGTTTAAGTGGTTTGATGGTGCTATACCTTCGGTGGTTGTTACCATTAAGGTGTTAATCTTCATGTTGTTATTCATGTTAGTTATTCCTTACTCGCTATTGTCCAAGGACCTGTTGGTCAGTTCGGTTGGATTGGCGGTGGTATATTGTTTATTGGTTGGGAATTTTTCTGGGCTTTAATGTTGCTCCCCCAGAAAAATGGACAATATGGTTATACTTGGGTATTTGGTGTTTTTAAAAATATTATCTTAATTATAAATCTCAAAAAGTGGATACACGAGGAGGTGCTGATTTGTTAGCGGTACGAGAATTAATTGGAATTGAAAATATTGAGCCTGATGGTAGAATTAAATTTACAAATGGTTGGGTAGGACGTGTTTATGAGGTGCAAGGTTTCGCATCACGTTTAGCGGCCGTTGAAAAATTGCATGATGTAACGTCTCTTTCGAGAACTTTCTTCGCACAAGCCCACCAAATGTTTCGATGTCTTATCCTACGGACTTTACGCCGATTAAAATTAACAGAACAACGTAATTTTTATCGTGAACGTGCTGAACGTTTGGCGACTCCTGACTTAAAGGCGATTGCTTCTTTCTCTGATAATTTCCATGGAATGTATTGGAAGCAATGTATAATGTGATTACTCAGTGGATGTTAATTTCTTCTGATAAGGAACACACCTTAAATGAACGGTGTTTAATTTTTCAAGAAAAAGTTCAACACGATGGTTTGTTAAAAAGTGTTAAACCATTGACTTCTGAAGAAGAAGTCGTGAAGATGTTATTAAGTATTTATAATGGTTAATTGGAAAGGTTTTGATTTATTTGGATTTTAATTTAAATGTAATGCCAGACTCTACTGCCTTGGAACGTAGTTTCCAAGGCGAACCTTTCTTGGAAGAATTAGAACCTACCGAAGAAATTAAAGAGGTATTTGAGTTTTACAATACATCTGTCGATGTTACCCCAAAAAGAATTTCCATATTTAACTAAATACACACATCGTTTGAGACAAATGAAAAATGATGCCTGTTGGTCGTGATTTAGAGTTGCGAGCGATTGCGTCAGTTTTTAAAAAAACAAGATATGAAAAAAACGTAGCCCTTTTTGGCAAATGCCGGGGCAGGTAAAACAGCTTTAGCTGAAGCCTATGCTTATTTACATCGAGTTGATGGTGTTTTAGTTTATGAAATGCGATTGTCTGATATGGCAAGTGATGGTTCAGAAAAATTTGCTGAACGTATTAACGGTGTTGTAGAAGATGTGTAAAAACTAGTAGAAAAACGCATTGAAGTAGGTGAAGTTAAACCTAAATTTAATGAGTTTGCTCAGGTTGAAGCCATGGATGTTGTCTTATTTATTGACGAAATGCACATGTTAACTCAACGTGAAGTGGATGCCGGGTCTATTGGTTCCAACGCTTCTAACGCGTTAAAACCTTTAATGACTGCCGGTTCAATTAAACTTTTGGCGGCAACCACGGAGTTCGAATATTATAAATACATCGCGCCGGATAATGCGTTTGATACACGTTTTGAAATTATTCGACTTCGTGAATTAACGGATGAACAAGTGGTTGATATCCTTCGTAATTTTGTTAAAAATATCGATGAAAAAGACTTATGAAGGTTTAGATAACCGCGTTGATGATAATGTTTATGCTGAGATTGTTGATTATACTAATCGTTATTATCCGGCCGATTCACAACCTCGTAAATCATTGCGTTTGTTAGACCGAGCGATTAGCGATTTTCGTATTTCGCGTGATTATGACCATAACGAAAAACGCTAGAATTGACCATGAATTAATTCGAGCCATTATCAAACAGTCTCGTAATATTGACGTTGATTTTTAGAGCTAATGTGTCGCAATTGTTGAAACACTCACCGACTCGTGTTGCGGGTCAAGACGGGAGCGATTGCTTCTTTGAAACGTGTTTTATATAATGCGACTGCCGGCATTCGTCAATTTAACCGTCCTGCGGGTGTCTTGATGTTTGCAGGTCCAACGGGTGTTGGTAAGACTGAGTTATCTTTAGCTTTAGCTGAGGGATTGTTCGGTTCTGAAAGCGCCATGGTTCGGTTTGATATGTCCGAATTTTCTAACGCAGAAGATGTTAAAAAGTTCCAATTTGCATTAGCACGTAAGTTAGGTCAAACTCCTTATTGCGTTTTGTTATTGGACGAGTTGGAAAAAGGCAAACGATGAAATTCATGCTCTATTACTTGGTGTGTTGGATGCTGGTCGTTTGAGTGATGAGCATGGCCGTCAAATTCCATGTAACAACTGTTTAGTTATTTGTACAACCAACGCAGGTCAAAACGTCTTTCGTAATAGTAAAAACTACCAAGTTACGGTTGATGAAACTCGTCAAAAGTTATTAGATGCTCTTGGCGATGTGTTCCGAGCTGAGTTTTTAGGACGTTTTGATGAAATTGTGTTATTTAGTTCTCTTGAACAAGAAGACTTTTCTAAAATTACCATGGTTCATTTAAGACGGTTAGCAGACCGAGTGGCTAAGTTAAAAAGGTATTCATTTATCTTTGGCTAATAATGTGGTAGATTATTTGTTAATGGAAGGCACCAACATTATTACTGATACTGCGAGTGGTGGTGGTCGTGCTATGGTTCGACGCGTGGAACGTGAAGTTTTCTCCTTGGTGTCAGAGGTAGTAGGGCGTTCTAACGAAGAAGGTTTAGAACCTTATGATATTTTGATTTCGGTTGCGGGTTTAATGCAACACGAAGAAGGTCATGGACGGGTTGATTCAGTTGCACACTTTACAATGTGAGTTCCGTGCTTTAGAATTATCTACTGGTCGTTATTATGACGTGGTGTTTGATGGTAAGGATTCAACCTTTTAAGAAAACTGTTGTTGAATTGGATTTTTAGATGAGGAAGGAGTGATTCTGTTTGATAAAAAGATTAGAGGTGTTATTTCTAAGGTGTTCATTGCCTTATTGGTGGTAGCATCAGTGGTTTTCAGTAACAGATAATATGACATTTTTAAATACGGCTGTTTTTGCTCAGACATCAGGTGAGACTGGTGATGATGGAGCGGGTACATCTGTTAGTTCTAGTATAGTGACTATGCGGGTGCTACACCTGTTGATACTAACACGGCAAGTGGCGATGACGATGTGATGCAGGATTATATTAATCGATTTCGTGGTGCGATTAAAAAAACAAGATGTATACTTATGGTCGTAGTGGTACAGATTCGATTGATGGTACGTTTATATCGAAACTCGGTCCTCTGGGTAATGCTGATAAACATGATATTGCAAAAACAAATGGCTGAGTTTTTATCGGTGGACCTTTGATTCAGGTGCTAATGTAAGTAGTCATGGTTTGTCGTTTTATACGGATGCCTTGGTTCGTTTTGTGGTCCGTGGAATAGGTGGATTTATTTTTAGTTCTACTAGCCTTGTTAGGTGCGTTTCTATCTTGGGTGGGTCAAGCGATTTATGGCTCGCTCGAAACACTTAACTTTTTCCGTTGGATTTCGGCAGGTAAATTAGTTACCCCATTGTTTGAAGCTAAATTAGGTAACGCGGACCCAGATGATGCCATTGCTTTGTTGGGTCAGATTAACCAAGCTATTCGATTAGTACAAGGGTTTATTATCTTAATCATGCTTGTTATTTCGATTGCAATTGGTTTGATTACCATGCGCGCTCGAACCATTATGAAAGGTTTTGCTCGTTTTTTTGCTCACCTCTTTTTATTAATGGTGGGTGTTGGTATCCTCGCAAGTATGGTATCGGGTTTTGCTACTTTTATGCGAAGTGAAGGGGATGACCTTGGTATTTCGAGTGATATTCGTGGTTTAATTCTTGACTATCGTGGTTTAATTACTAAAGGTTATATTCCAGTTGATGATGAAAAGACAAAAGAGGCGGTTGCGTCTGTTGACCGTGAGTTACAAGCTTTGTCTAAAAATTCAAAGAGTCAGGTGAAAGCACAAAAATCGGATGCTTATTTGGCTCAAGCTAAAGCGATTATTTCTAATGCGAATTTAGCAGATAAAATTGATGACCAAGACATTATGGACGCTTTGTTAAACAATAAGAAGTTACGTTTACCAAGTAAACCAGACTTTTCTAATGGTCGTATTTTAACACCTGACCAAATTCGCGGTTTAAATGCTTATGCGGATTCACGTTCTGAGTCTGAGGATGTAGCTGACGTTTTAGGTATTGCAGCAAGTTCCTTTACAAAAGATGTGTTTGAGAATGGGATTAGTTCTCCAACTGATTTGTTAAGTAAATTGGAAAGTCATTTACAAGATGCTCAAAACAATTCTCAATATAATCGTTTCATTAACTTTACTAAAACGCGTGATTATCAATTGATTATGGGTTGGATGAGTATGGAAACGTTCGATGAGAAGTTGATGGACTCTATTTATGGGTCTCAATCTTGGGGTGCCAATTTTGTCAGCTTTCAAACCTTCTGATACAACGTTGCAAAGTGGTCGTATTAATGACCCAATGAACCCAATTACAATACCTGCTTTGGAACGTGTTTATACAAAGAGTTATAGTATGCCGGGGCGTGTCTTCTCGTTCCTTATTTTTCTTGACTTTTAGTTCTTAAGATTACGATTGTAGCTTATATTTATATTCGTGGTTATGCTATGATTTTTACGCTCTTTTCTTTACTATGGCAGTTAACTCAACCGTTGATTTGTTGAAATTATTTGCTTACTCAGGTTGGCAAGCGATTGTCATGCTCTTTTTCAACTGTTTTCGTTATGATGGTTGAAGTGTTGGGTATTCGGATTATGATGGGTGTATTTGCAAGTATTGTTCGTGCACCGGGTAAATTGTTAAGTGGTTTATCGCAATTGACTGGTGTTTTTGTACCGGTTCTGTTGGTTTGAGTAACAACCGATTTGCCGGTGGTATTTCTCCAATTGGTGCAGGTGGTAGTTCGCCGGGTCACATTGTAGCCATTGCGGCCTTTACCTTGTTTATGGGTTACATCATCTTTAAATTCCTCATGCCTTGGTTGGACCGCCGTTTTGTTCCAATGTTAGTGATATGATGCTTGAGTTTCGTAACCGTATTTCAGGTCATAATCAATATATTACCAATACGTCTATTACAGAAACCACAACGAGCGAAAGTAGTTCTACATTCCACTATGGTCAAGTTATGAGTCGTGCAAAAGCGAATACTCGTGATTTTTGATACAGATGGCGATGGTAATCGTATTAGCGGTTTACGCGATGTTAATAGTAAGTCTGCAACACAAGGTATGTCTGCAAATTAGCGCGGCGGCTATGGGAGGTTTACGTTCTATTGGTGGGCGCAGTCAAGCAAATGGTTCTAAAGCTCGTGGTGCTAATAAGGGTGCCGGTGGCTCATTGGCAATGGAATTGGATAATGTTAATATGACGAGTGATTCCGCTAATGTGACACTAGGTAGTGAAGGTGTGACTCAAGCAAGCGCTTCTGTTGCTCAATCTAAATCCCAATCTGCGGTTCAATCTACCACTCAATCTACAACTCAATCAGCAACCACTTCTCAAACAACGACGCGTACTTCAACTCAATCTGTTGCATCTAAGGGTGTGGTAGATGGTTTAGTTCAATCAAACGCTTCATCACCAACTTCTGCTAATAACGATAAGGCTTATGAAGTTAAGACTAGTGGCTCTAGCGTTTCTAAGACGACCTCTAAGACAACTTCTAAGTCTGCTTCAATTACTGCTACAAGTAGTGAGGGCGATGGTGGAAGGTGCTTCTGAGTTACAAGGTGCATCTAGTGGTAAATCTGCTACTGGTGTTACAAGCGTCGAACCTTCTGTGGGCTCCGTTTTAGCTGATGCGAATTTTCAAGAAATGTCGGTTGGTGCTTCTATGTCTGAAACGACCACTAAGTCTAAGACAACCACTCGCAGTAGTGCTCAAAGTTTTGTTAAACCTTCAAATGCGAGTGGTAGTGTGGTTGGAACAGCACCCAAAGCTGTTGCTGACAAAGTTGTCAGTGCAATTGGTGGTTTAATGGAAGGCGATTTATCAATCGCTGGTTCTGATACATCTTCCGTGAAAGATGTGACTTCTACACAATCTGTTCAAGCGCGTAACAATATCAATCGTCGTGTGACTGGTGTTCAAGGTTCGGTTACAACGCAAATCGTTGGTAATGATAAACCAAACACATCGGGTGTCAATATTCCTCAAGGTACAGATACCTTTGAAGATGTGACAACACAATCTACACACACGGTTCGTAATCGTCAAAATCAAACCACAAGTGTTGTAACGGAAACGCGTCAAAAATGTTTCTCAGACAAAATAATGTGAGTTTGAATAAACAATACAACGAGGTTGTGAGCCAACAGGATAATGTTATTTCACCAGAAGTCAAGGTTGCGCCTAAGCGCCGTAAGTTGGATGTAACCAATTATGGTAAACCAACACCTAGTTCGTCAGCTAAGAGTTTTGGTAAAAATAATCTTGATTAGAAAAAGAGGTTGGGCAATTTGCTCAATCTCTTTTTCACATTGTTTTTTTCTTTAATTTAATGTTATAATAGAGTTATTAAGAACTTTTTATTAATTATTTGGAGGGTTGATTGATGTCGCAAGATACAATTAAAAAGTGTTAACCACGTCATATTTAGCGGTGGCTACATTGGTTGGGGTTAACGCTAAGGTTTCTGCTCAAGAAGTACCAGTAGATGGTGGCGGTAAGAGCGAGTTGGTTTCTGTATCAGAAACAACTGACGTTAAACAAGGCGTAGCATCTTCTGAGGTTATTTCTGAAGTAGTATCTGAACCGTTAGAATTGGCTAAAGAAGCACCGAAAGATGACAATACTTCATCGGTTGCTAAAGGTGAGGTAACACGTTCTGATGAAGATGGTGAGTTAACTACTGGTGGTTCTGTTTTTAAAAAGGAAACCGAAGATTTAGGTAGTCGCCAAACCTTTAATGATGGCAATGATTTCCACAAGGTGTCGATTACGCAAAGTCCATATAATTCAACCGTTTATATTCAAAAACAAAAATCGGTAGTGGTGAAAAATATTTCAACTGAGTTTTGGTACAGGTGTGTTTGTGTCAGATAATGTGTTTGTCACTGCGGCACATAATTTTTATGACCCTAAAACCAAAGAATTATTGAAGGGTGAGTTTTATTACTACACTGGCACTGACGGTGTTGACCATGAGGGTAAGCGATACCGTATTGACCCTTCTCAAATTCAACGTTTAACGGATGCTAGTGCGTTTGAGTCTGTTAGCAAGACTGACTTGGTTGCGGTAAAAACTAACGAAGTTTTATCATTGGTTAATCCGGGGGCTACTCCTGCTAAAGTATCAGAAAAAGGCTTCGAGCGCTAACAATGTGAGCGTTGTGGGTTATCCGGGTAGTTTACCAAGTAAAAACATCAAGCGTGGTGAGTTACACGCATCAGTTGGAGATGTGAATGCATCTCGTTATCGTTCTGGTATGTTCGTTTATCAAAACGATACATTACCGGGTATGAGTGGGGCACCAATCTTTAATTCAGATAATGAATTAGTAGGGCTTCATTTAGGGACTGTTACTTGGGCTGATAATAAAGAAATGTCAAACGTTGGTTTTGAAATTAGACGGCGAGCGTTTGGATTTTGTTAAGAAAGTTATCAATGATAATAAGTTATTTGGTTGGAAAAACTTATGATGGTAAATTAGTTTATTTTAAAAACGACGGAAAAAATGGCTCGTAACGAGCGTTTGAATGTTGGTGATAAGTTATATTACTTTGGTAATGATGGGCGCCCTGTGGCTGAATATCAAAACGATAGCCACAACTTTACAGGTCGGGTATTCACCGATGTGAAAAAAATTTAGAGGGTCATTGGATTCAAGGTGGTAAGCGTACTTTTAGTTCGAGACTTTAAATTACCTGCTGAGTCTGGGTCGAGTGGTTTAACTTATTCCGAATTGGCACCAACTTATAATATTCAAGCACCTACTATTCCGGGTTATCAATTTATTGGTTTTGAAGATGGCACTCAAGTGAGTGTAGCGGGTAAGGTTCCTTATGGTGACTATTATGTAACTTTAAAAATATGAAAAAGTTGATTCTCCAAGCGCGGTTGAAACCGGTACGGTTGTGGTTCGTTATATTGAAAAAGAATACCAATTTAGACAGTACAACGAATGATGTACCAAGAACTTTGAGCAACCCTCATTTGTTCGCTAATTTTACCTCAAGGTACGCATTTTAATGCAGAGTCATTAAAGCAAACAATTCCAAATTATCGATTTGTTGGGTACGGCGATAGCCAATCTGAATTTGATGTTTCAGGTGATAATCATGTTGTCACCATGGTTTATGAACCAATCGCACCAAAGCCTGCGGTTGTTAAATTTAAACTCGTGGATATTACACGTGATGAGCAGGACCCTGAGCGAGAAATTGATACTGTTGTACAAGAGTTAAAAAGTAGGTTCAAGTGGTTCTTATAGCAAACTGTTAGGTAAAACTCATTCCGATTTATTGGAGAGTGGGATTTATAAATTGGTTGAAGACAAAACCTTTACGGTTGACAAACAAGAAATGACGGTCAATGTTAATTATGCTCGTAATGAGTTTGAAACGACGTTCCGACATGTTAACGATGAAAACTGGTGAAGTATTTAAAGAAGAAGTGGTTCGTCAATTCTTTGGTGATAATATTCGTCCAACTGATTTTTCAGATGAAGAACATCGTTTGATTGATAAGACTTTGATTCGTGATTATATTGTAAGCCCAAATCATCGCTATCATGAACTGCGTTATAAAGTAGTAGAGCCTGCTTATAAACAGGAAGTTCATAAAACAATGACTATTCCTTATCAAGTTAACATTACGGTTGATAATTCAAAAACCTTTAGAATATCGTCAATTGAAAACCGTTGGTCAAGATGGTGTTTCTGAAGTAACTTATTATGAATTTGTTGAAAATGGTTTAGTTGTTCATCGTGAATTAGCTTCTGATAAAAACAAGCGTGGTTCGTCAAGAAAAGACGCCACGGTGAATTAGTTGTTGGTGGAATGGCTAGTCGTGAGATTCCTTATGAGTCTAGCGAACAAGTGGATACCGAGTCTAAGGTTGTTTTGGCTGATTTGATGGATAACGAAGGTCGTATTATTGCAACAGCTGATTTAACCAAAAGCTAAAAAGGTCAGTACGTAACACCTGTGGTAAGTGAAAATGGTAAGAAAAATTCGATTAGTTGTTTCTGATAGTGCTACTGATAAATCTTCAGTGCTTATTGGCGATAAGCATTTAATTCTTTCAGTTACGCCTAAAGATAAGGATTTAACAATCGAACCTCATGATTTAACCATTACTAAGGTAACGAAAAGAACAACCGGTTATCGAAGAAGTACCTTACAATACGATTCGCAAAGAAGTTAAAGACGTGTTTGAAGGCGAACGGGTTGTGACCGAAGGGGTTACTGGTCGTATCTTGAAGACGAAAGCTAATCCTAAAGGGATTGTAGAAGTTCAAAAACAAGACAAAAGTAGTTGAAGTAAGTGTTAAACGTACTGAAATCTTTGTTCCATGAACCGTGATATGCGTGAGGATGATACACTTCCAGTTGGTACTGTTAAGGTAATCCAAGATGGTAAGAATGGTAAAGTTGTGGTTTACCATTACACGGACGGTCGCGGTGATGTTGAAGAAGTCATTGAGGAACAAGTTCCGCAAATCGTTTTAATTGGTATTAAGAAAGTTGCTGAAACTGAAGTTCCAACGCCTGAATTACCGCCTCGTAATGACGATGCACCTGTTAGGGTAGAGCCAACACCTCCTATGCCTGTTGTTGATGAAAAACCTCAAATCGACAAAGAGAATCCAGTGGTTGAAGAAAAAACCAGAGCAACCGATTGAGGTTGAAAAACCAAAAATTAGATGCGGTTGAAACCCTGTGTTTAATGCGGTTGTGGGTGCTTTGGGAGTGGATACAAACCAAGGTCCTAAATTACCAGAAACTGGTGAAGTAACGGGTATGTTTTGGCGTTATTGGTTTAGCCCTTTACGTCTTTTGGGTGCTTTGTTAGTTGGCAAACGCGACGGTGAATAATTGATTTTTGAAAGGTGGCTCGTAATGAGTCATCTGTTATGGTTTTTGAAAGTAGGGTGTATAATAAGGGTGTACGTTATTAATTATTTTAAAAAGGGTGTGGTGGTTTTGAATATTACCGAAAGTAAAAATTGCGTGATTGTGGATGCAACGTGTCGTAATGGTCCAAACAATTGGCGTTTGTACGATGTAGTTTTTTTATGATTTTGATAATGGGAAACCTTTAGTTTCTAGGGTTCAACTCTGACAGGGAGTGCCGAAGCCATTCATTATGTTACATTAGTGGATGATGGTAGTTCGGATAGTCAGATGATGCGTTTTGCTAGAGCGTTAGACAAAAGTGTCTTCTTTTTGAAGATTTTAAAAAGGTTGATTTGGAAGGTTCTAATAAAGAATGTGAATTTTTAAAAAGGTTTTAGGGTGTTAGCGTTTTTATAACGATGCGCCTCGTTACCATGATAATAACACCCCATATTCATTTTGCGTGTTATAAACGAGATGAAGCCGGTAAAGTTTTGGCGTCAGCACCCTATTTAGATATTTATTCTAGGGATAAACGCGTTGGTTTTGGTGAAAACTATGAATTAGATTCTTCAATCAAGGGTGTTTATTGGTCTGATATTGAAAATACCGTTCGCCCTTTTGAATATGATAAGGATGTTTTTAGGGACCGCTTTGAAGAAAATAAGATAAAACATAGTTACCCTACGATTAGTGAGTTTGAAATTAAAAAGGTTTACACAGCGTCGTCCAATGACCAACCTGTTTGGGATGAGGATGTGCGTTATGACCAATATCATGTAATGGTGAACAGTAGAACTATTTTTGGGTTTGAGGATAACCCAGAACATGCTGTTAAAACTCCAAATAGCGTAATTGATTATAAAACTAATCAGGCTGTTAGTTTTGAGAATGGTAAGGTTTACTTTTACTAAGTTTCATGATGAGATTGATGATTTATTGAATTATGAAGACAAATCTTATTGGGCTTTAGATAATGTTGGTTTTGGATTCTACTGAACGTTATTTTGGCAAACGGTCACTTAATGTATCGTCGTTCAAACTTGAACCTATTAACGACACTCAGTGTTTCGGTTTATATATAAATGATAAAGTGGTTTCGATTGGTGATGTTAAACATTTTAGATTTTTTTATAGCGGTGGTAGTGTTTTTCAATCCAGATGAAAAACGTTGGTTTTCTTTTTAATGAAAAACGTCGTGGCTATAGCTGAGGGGTTCAGATTCTTATAAATCGCTTATTTATGATTTTGATGAATATGGTCCTCGAGGAATTGTTTATGGGCTAATGACAAATTCTGACTACGTTAAATTAGTTTTCCGAACATCAAGATTTGGATTATGTGATAGCTAATTTGAAAGAAAAACAGACGATGGATGTTTCTGAACCTGAAAATGAGAATAAAGCTTTTATTTCAATCGATGATTTTGATTTTTAGTTATTACTTTTTAATATTAAATAACAAAAAGGATGTGTTGTTATGCGACGTAAATGTGTTATTGTAGATGCCAATGTGCGTGAAGTGAATGGTTTCCGGTTTATGATTTAACGCTGGTTAATTGCATGAAATGAGTGAGGACCACCTACGGTTGGGTTATACCGCTGAACGTTTCAACCCAAATGGTCCAGAAACGATTAAGCATGTATCGGTGGTTGATAAAACCAGATGTTAATGGGAACTCTCAAGCTAAGACTTTGTTTGAAAAAGCGGGTTGGACGGATGATTTCGATTCAATTCGGAACAAAACCCAATCACTTTTAGAAAAAAAGTGGTGGTAAAACGGTTGAATTTAATGATTTGAAATATAAAGGTTTGGAAATTGAATTGGGTTGGCGTAAATCTCGTGATAGCGATGAGCGTGTAACACCAACTTTTAGTGCTTATACTCGTAATGATAATGTTGATGGTTACAAGTCAAAGATTTCATATTGTAATAACCGCTTATCGGTTTATGATGTAGCCGATGATATTGATTTTTACACCACGGGTGGCGAAAATATTGGGTTTAATCCTGATGTTGTGGGTAACGCTTGGGTTGATATTGAGAACACAGTTAAAACCCTATGAATTTTGATGAAAAAGAATTCAAGAGTGCTTGGATTCAACATCAATTTTTCTAAATCGCCTTTTGAAGTTAAATCTTGGGAAATTCGTGAATTTGAAGAAGTTGAAGGTGTAGTTGATTATTCGCTTTGGGTGAATGATGAATATTTAGTTGGTATTGGTACTGATTCAAGAAGGTCAAAAGTCATGGACTTACTTTTTAGAGATAATGGTTTTGAAAAATTATTTAAATGGTCATTTTGCATATTTTTGAAGATGGTAAGTTGTATTACGGGTCTTCTTTGAATGATTTAGATGCTTATCATCAACTTGATGATATTCGAGCGTTTTGTTTACTAACGAAGAATTCGAACATATTGCTCAAAAACATTAGATAGTCGCCCGTTGGAAGTAGAAAGCTATAAAATGATTTTTGATTCATGAAGCTGATGATGGTCGCCCTAAGAATGGTGATAATGGTAACTATGATATCTATGCTTTTTTTCTGTGAATGGCGAAGTTGTTGGGCACTTTGCGACTGGCTATCATGTTGATAAGTATGAAGATGGACATGGTTTTTTTACGACAATTATAATAAACGTGGTTTGTTTGTTGACGGCGGCTTGCTTTTATGAGTCATTTGAAGATGGTGATTCGCTTGTGACAATTAAAGACTTTAAAGATATGGCGGCTGGTTATGAGGAACTTTCGGAAGCTATTAAAGAAGACCTTGATAACCCATTACATGACTGGCGTAATTTATTGGTTTCGAAATGGTAGAACCTGAAAAATAAAAAGGGTGTTTTTGGATTCACATAAATACGATGATGCGGATTTTGATTTTTAATATGAATTTTAAAAATGATGTGTTATACTAACATCATAATTAATAAAATGAATAAAAAGGACGTGCGTATTTTTGAGAACAAAAAAACTTATATTGAAGCGGCGATTTTGCATGAAACTAAAGAGGGTAAAAAAATATGTAGACCTTTCTTTGCGTAACTCAACAGAAAAACCGACGTCATGCCGGTGAACACCCATTTGCTCGTGGGTACATTGATGGAAATGGTCAATTAAAAGAAAGTACCTTTTATGTCGATTTGGAATGATGATACCGATAATGGTCCTTCTGAAATGAAACGTTTGATGGAAGCGGCAGGTCTCACTGAAGCTTATGAGCAAGCGATGAAAACTTTTGAAGAAAAAGGTTTCGCTGATGACAAAAAGGCGTTTGTTTTGGAAGAATTAAAACATAAAGGTGTGGAAATTGAAGCTTATGTAAAAGCCAAAGGTGATGAGCAACGTACTGCTTATCCATATCGAATGGCTACGGAAGAAGAAAATGAAAGCTGACCCTAATGGTCGTCGCATTAGAATTACTCCGCAACACGTAAAGGTCGACCCTAACAAAGGTTATACCAAAGATAATATTCAATTAAATCCGGAAGTTCGGGGCTTCTGTTTTACTCGTGATTTTGAGAAAACCATTAAACCTTATGAGTTTGATTTTGAGAAAGACCAAGCTACTTGGGAAAAATGGAAAGAAGCTAAGAAAGAAAAAAAGAAGCTGGTAAAACTCAAGAGGCTCCTGTTGTTGAAAAAAATCAGAAGCTCCTAAAAGCAGAACAAGCGCCTAAAGATGTTAAGGTCAACGAACCTTCACTTTAATATTTTTAACCTTGAAACCTCGCTTTTGCGGGGTTTTTGTTATAATAAAAAGAGATTGTTTTTACACAGAAAGTGGTGTTGTTGTTTTGAACAAAAAGAATAAAGTTAAATTATCCAAAAAAACAATTAATTTTTCGTGTGTTAGGCATTTTGTTGTTAACCTTATCGCTTGGTGTTTTGTTGTTGGAACCGATAAAGGGTTGGTATATTAAACGAATTTCAAACGAAACTGGGGTTGCGAATTTAACACGAGAGCAAATTGAAGAAAATCAAAAGCGTCAGGTGACGTATAATTTTGAAGATATTAAACCTTTAAACGCTTATGAAGTACTAAAGCAAGGTACTAACCCAGATGATTTGCCAACGATTGGTTCGGTGGCCATGCCTGAATTAGATATGAATTTACCAATTTACAAAGGTGTTTCTGAATGAAGGAATGTTTTTCGGGGCAGGTACTTTACGGGATGGTCAAGTGATGGGTGAGTCTAATTATGCGATTGCTAGTCATCATTCGATTACAAAGGGTGCTTTTATTTGAGCCTTTACTTCGTGCCAAGGTTGGGATGAAAGCTTATTTAACTGATTTGAACAAGGTTTATGAGTATGAGGTAACACAAGTATTGGATGTGGGACCCAAGTCGGGTCGATTTAATTGCGCCTACGGATAATTCAATCTTAACTATGGTAACGTGTGATGCAAGTTTGGTTAACCGAATTGTGGTGCAAGGTCGTTTATCGAGGGTTGTTCCGATTGATAATGCCGATAGTAATATGTTGAAAGCTTTATGCGTTACAACAAACAAAAACATTTAAGTGACCGATAAAGGCTTGATTTTACAGGCTTTTTATGGTAAACTATTATTAAGAAATAACCTTTAAGGAGGCTTTTTATGCTAAAAAGTAGCATGGATGAAAAATTAAAGTTAAGAACCGTTTGGATTTTTGATGGTTTAAGACAAACTGTTGATAATATTGTGTTTGACCAAAATGGGTTATGAGCAAGAATTAGATAAAGAAACGAATGAACCAGTAGGTCCTAAATATAGTCTGTCGGTTCGAGAATTTCGTCATCGGGCCTTTCGAGTAGCGAGTGATTTTCGTTTAGAAAAGATTTACCGGAACCAAGTATGGATGTGAGTGATTGCTTGTTGTATCGTTTTTCTTTTGCGGATGAAGATTTATCTTTTGATAAAAGGTTGAAATTTTAAAAAGCAATTGGTCATTTTTAGCTACTCAAGATACATATGAGTTAAATGGTCAAGTTTATGATTTGTTTGAATATGTAGGGTTGCCAACTTGTGCGGTCTTTAGATATTGAAGATGTGGGGACCTAACGCTTTATGTGTTATCTTCACGTTTGATTCAAATAAACAATATTCAATTGAAAACAAATTGCATTATTGGCGGTTCTGAACATAAACAAGAAACTCAAGATTTGTTAGAAAATATCGTGGCTGATTTAACAAACGGTGCGCTTCAAGGTGTTAAGTATTATGCTTTTGGAGGACGAAACGCGTGTCTGAAAAATGACTGACTTAGAAAGTTTGGCGCAAACGGAACCTAAAGAGGATTTCACCGATTTTTGGAATTAACCAAACCAGATAAACCTCGTAAGTTAAGTGCGAATGTATTTAACGCTTCATATTGAGGTTTATAATGCCATTCAAAATTGGATTTTTGAGTAAGCATTTGGGTTTGTCCATGCGGGCGGCGATTCGGTTTTTGGTTAATAATGGTTGGAGTTATTATCACGATGATGTGTTGTTGATGCAAGCACAATTGGCTTTGGATTATTTGAATGGTAGTTACCATAATATTCATTTAGCTGATGAAGATTGTCCTTATTTTGCGAGTGTTTTGTTTTAATCGAGTGGATAATTCACTTGATTATAACAAAAATTCAAAATGTACGAATGTTTGTTAATTTCAATGCTTCAATTGGATGTAGGTTTGGAAGAATTGGCGCTAGACGAATTGTATGCCTAATTGAAAATGAGTAAAGCCTTGTAAATCATGCTTTTTCGTTTTTACCACTAGCTTTTTATTATGTTTTTATGGTATAATGAGATTACGAAAATGAAAAGAAAAAGAGGTTAAAAATTGGATGTTATTAAAAATTCTAAAGGATAAAAACACTTCGCCGTCGTGTTTTTGTATACCATTTTAATTGTTATTATTTTTCCGTATTGGTGTTCATTTACCAATCTCATGGTATTAACTTAAATGCGATTAAAGATTTGCATAAGAGTGAATATTTCACTAGTTTAGATGTTATTTCTGGTGGGCACCACAACGTTATTCTTATTTCGCACTTGCGTTATCACCTTATATTACGGCTTCCATTTTTATTCAGGTATTACAACAAGGGGTTATCCTCGCTTGAAAGAGTGGAGCGAACAGGGTGAATTTGGTCGTCAGAAACCAAAGCGTTTGACCTTTGTTGTTTCTTTAGGCTTAGGGTTAGTACAAGCCTTTGGTATTGCCTATGGTTTTTATAACTTATCTGAATTGAAATTGTTAACTGGGTCATCAAATGTTTTTATTTAACGATTGCGCTGTCATTAACTTTGGGTTCATTTATTTTAGCGGTTTTAGCTGAAACAATTAATAATTATGGTGTGGGTCAAGGTATTTCAGTTATTGTATTAGCAGGTATTTTGAGTGAATTACCATTGAAATTATATCAATACTTAACTTTCCAAAAGTTGGTTGGTATGGGTATCTGTAATTAGTGCTTTAATCGTGTTGATTTTTATTGAGTATTTTTGTATGAGTCTTTGGTAAAACGTTATAAGGTTTATAACTCAAGACAAATTGGGCGTTTTGACTTAAGAGTACTTTTACCAATCAAGGTTAATATTTCAGGTGTAGTACCTTTAATCTTTGCATCATCATTGATGGGTTACCACCAGTCTTAATTTCTCAATATCTAAAAAGATAATGATTTAGGCAAACACATTCTTAAGTTGTTTGATACAAGTCATTTATCAGGTATTTTTGGTTTATACCATAGTGAGTTATTTTTCTCGTATTTGCTTATAATCAAATTCAAGCAAACCCAGAAGCAATGGCTAAAAACCTTTCTCAAAAATAATGTGTACATTAAAGGTATCGCACCGGGCGAAGAAACGGAACGGTTCTTATTTAAAGAAGTTCATAAAATTAGTGCCTTTTCGATTATTTTTATCTTATTAATTGTAACACTTCCTATGGTATTAGTTTGGTACTTTGGTTTACCAACCTTCTTAGGGTACATTAGGTTCAAGCATTTTAATTGTGGTAGGTGTGTTACAGGAATTGAGTCGTCAAGTTCGTGGTCAATTATTAAAATCAAGAATATCGAGGTCTGATGAATACTCGTGTTCGTAGTCTGGGGGTAGCGCATGTTCGGATTTAAACGTAAAGAAAAAGAAGCGGTCAATCAATATAAACGCTTTTTAACCCAAAAAGAACCCTTCCTTAACTGATTGGTTGGGTTCTAACCTTGGGGAGGTTCAGTGTCTTTTAAAAACCGTGAGGTTTTTATTAGATAACGTGTTGATTACAAAAGTGGTACAATCAAAGGTGAGGGTAGTACTGTTTTCGCTGTTAGACGAAAAACTTTAGGTTTCGTAGTCGATGGTCGATGTGACATCGTGTTTAAAGATATGGTCTTTTTCAGTTCACCCTGATGGGGCGGTGGCGGTGGCTAACACCAAAATTCCAAGGGACTATTTCTTTTGTTAACTGTAAGTTTGAGATTGGGGTTGCTCCGGGATATGATTTATCTCAATCTGTTTGGACGCCTTTAATCGTTGTTCAAAACGCGCATCATGTCTTATTGGATAATGTGGTAATACCAAGTTCAATTGAAATTCAATCGGAAGATGTGACCATTCGAAATGTTTCGTTTGGTACATTGAGTTCTGATTATCAACCGTCTTATGTTTTGGGTTTTAATTCAATCAGCACCCAAGGATTGATTGTGACTAATACGGTGTTCAAATCGCCTTTTTATTGAAAAGTTCAACACCAATTCGTACTCAAGGTTTGTTGCGTTTTTGAAAATTCAGAATTATTTTTAGCCGGTTTATATTTAGAACCTTTAAATAGTGTTAGACCTAAAGGTTTGCCCTAATGAACCGATTTATTTTGCAACCTTTGATGGTTGTGTTGGGGTTATCAATGAGTTAAAAGTTGGTCGTTTATCAGAGAGAACGTTTCCAACATATAAACGTTTACAGTTAGTGAATTCAAGCAACATCGAAGTATTGGTGTATAATGGTTCGTCTTTGTCTAGTTCAGATGATAATGTGTCGAGCGACAGTGAATTAAAAGGAGTTTAGTAAATGGCTGATAAAATTACAATCGTTAAATATGTCTTTGTTGGATAAAGATAAAATCAAGGACTTTGTTAGTGAGAATGGCTTAACACATCAGTATGTGATGGAGTTTTTAGATAATTCCAAATCTATTTTTGGAAAAACAAAAATTCGATAATTATCAATATTTAGGAGTTTTTGCATTACGTCGAGAAACGAATAAGAAGAAATTTGATAAAACTTACCGATTGAAGAAGATAGTTCTCAATTAGTTCCGATTTGTATGAGTTCTTTAATTAATCACCCAGAAGTGGTAGCTTTTAGCGCTTATATTACACGCGTTATGTTTTGACCGTTTTGCAGATGTGCATCTAATCGCTTCAAAAGAAAAATAAGGATTTTCCTGAGATTCCTTACGAAGATTTAAAAACGCACTATGAGTCCGTTCTTGTTTTCACGTTTGGTTGATATGATGGAAGTGGATGTAACCGAGGTTATTAAACTCTTGATTCGTGCTTATAAAGATGATTTGAAATTGGATAGCATTGAAAAAGATGGGGTTGTAACAAGAGGTTTGCTAGACTTTTTAATCGCGACATTTCCAGATAAACTAGCGTTGATAGATAATAACCAAAAACAAAGAATAAAAATAAAAAGCCCTGAATTCAGGACTTTTTATTATTCCACTAACACCATGTAATACAACGTTCCAGTTGTTATCGTAACAAGTTTGTAGATTGATGCTTTCGCCTTGAATTGCTAATAAGGCGCCCAAAACTTCTTTACCACTTCGGTCTTGACCTTTATCATTGGTGTCTGTTTTACTTATGATTTTATAGTCGGCTTATTACCGTTTCCGTCAGTGATAGTTACAATGTCACCTCAAATTAACATCAAATAAGAAATAAAATCGCCGGGTGTGTGCCCAATAAAATGCGTAGGTTTACTGTCATCTACCAAAACCGTTACTAAACCATGTTGCCCCACCACTTGAAGGTGCGTTAGGTTTCCGTTGGCTTGAATGTAACTAACATCAATGTCTTTCCAATGAATGTTACCCCTTGGTCACTACCGGGTAGGGTGGTATCTGGTGTTAGGTTTTGCGCGATGATATTAGCTTGTGCACCGTCGATGGTGGAACGCTCTCACGTTTTTATCTAAAAATAAAGGTTTGTCGTGTCTCAATTGCGGTTGCTGAACGGTTTCAACTGGTGTATCTTGCGCCTCCACTTTGTTAACTAAAATTAATGTTTGTAATGTCAGTGTTTTTGTATAGCGAAGAAAACAATGCCACTTATGTAAACCAATGTTTTTAAATAACGTTCTAGGCCATTTCATTTATTTCGGTGTTGGTAATCTAACCACCAGTATTTCTTTTCGCTTCATAGGTTTTTACTGCTTTCTATAAGAGTCTATAAATTCATTATACAAGAAAAAACCCTTTATTTGCAAGGATTTTATTGATTTTACTTATTTTTTTATGCTATACTGTAAGGAGAAATTAAGAAAGGTGGTTATCACAATTTATGGCAACCAAGGATATTGATTGGCTTGTGATTGCAGAAAAAGATACACAAGGTCAGGATATTGTAAAGGCTTTATTTGATAAAGGTTCTGCATCAGGTATTTTAAATAAAAGGTGGGGTTATTGGTTATAACTCATCGTCTATTTTAGATGGTACAGTGGCGGTTACGCGCTTTAGTGGGCATTTGTATAGCTTATTGTGGCCCGAAGACCAAGATGCTAAATATTCTCGTAAATCAGAGGATGTGTTGATGAATTTGGGTTTAAAGTTGGCGGTGGTTGGAAAGATGACCGTGAAATGTTGGATATGTTTCCAATTCGTTTGGATGAGCGTCAACCTAAATATAAATTAAAGGTGCTAACCAAAATGGGTTAGCTAAAAACATGTCAGCGTTATTTAAACGTGCTAAGAAAGTTATTATCGCAACAGACCCAGACCCAGAGGGTGAAATGATTTATCGCATTTGGCTTTATAATCATAAAGGTGATTGGGGTTTTTGATAAAAACAATACTTACCGTGTAAAATTGGGTTCTTTAGATAAGAAATCAATTCAAAAGGCTTTTCAAGAAACCTTGTTACCTTTTACGGAAACCAAAGGTCGATTGGCTGAATTCTATCAAGGATTGTTTTATCGCGGTTTAGCAAGGTCTATTGCCGATTATGAATATGGCTTAACTTTTAACCTTTATGGTTCTGCAACAAGTAATAAATTAAGTTCGGATAAAGTAAAGGGCGCTTGGGGTAGGGGTGAAGAATACCTTATTAGCTTGGGTGTTAGATGCTGAGAAAGCACATGATAACTTTGTTCCAAGCAGTTCTTATCGTGTAGATGTTCGTACTGCAAATGGTGTGTTATTGAAATCTAATCAGATTTTTGATAAAAAGAGGACGCGCTTAATTTCATTAACCAATTATCAGGTAGTAACCAACAAGCAATAGAACGCTTTAGTGATAGGAATTCGGTTACGCCACCAACCTTATTTTCAAGGGCGGAATTGTTGCGGGTGTTAACTAAGCATTCTGCTAAAACTGACTGGGGTGCGGTTATTCAGTCAAACTACGAAATTAAAAAGGTGCTGACTTATCCTAGAACGGATTCGGTGCATATTTCGAATGAACAATTTGATTTGTTAAAAGTTGCCCTTCAAGAACCTGCTATTATTGACATGATTAATCAACAATTGGATATAGTCGAACAAAAGGGTGGTTATGACGGCTTGTCGGTTTCTTTCAATTTTTGAACGAGAAGCTAATAAAAAATGGGTGGACGATGAAAAGGTTTTCCTCACTTTGCTTTAGTTCCAGAATTTTCAGAACCATTGACTGAAACTAAATTAGGCGCTTTGAATTCAGATGAAATGCGTGCTTTTAAAGCGTCTTTATTCCAGACTTTTGCAATGTTTTTATCAGATGCTATTGATATGGTTCATAAATACCGATTGGTTTTATCTGATGATTTGATTTTTGAGTCATCTTTTAAAAGTTCCTGAACATCAAGGTTGGCGTATGCTGTTGAGCGATTGTATTAAAACCGATACGTTACCAGATATTAGTGTTTATGATTTTGTGGTAACAGAAGTTCCGGCTAAACAGCCGTCTTATTTAACGGTTCCAAGTATTATTTCAAGGATGAAGTCTAAAAACGTTGGGACAAGTGCGACTCGTGATGCAATTTTGCTTCAAATGTTGGATAAAGGGGTTTTATATTTAGATAAAAAATCAGCGTTACATGTAAATAAAGATTTGGTGTCTAGTGTGGAATTATTGATTGTCAATGGTTGGTTAGACGCGGATTTAACGTCTATTTGGCAAAAACAATTGGATGATATCGGTGGGGCGGATGCCTTTGTGGAGTTTTTAAACAAGACACGTTCTGATTTAGTTGATTTGAACAATAAGGTCAAACTGGCTTTTGGTAAATAATAATTGATTGAAGCATTTGGGTTTAGACTCAAATGCTTTTTTTAATTTACGTTTTTAAAGCGATTTGAGGCGTTTTGTTGTTTTGGGTGATAATTGTATTGGGTGGTTATTAAAATGGCTTAAATCGAATTCTAAGGGGTATATGGAGGGTTTGTGATACGTCGATGTCTCTTATTTTTTTCTGATTGGAACGTTGTTATATATCGAACGACCCTCAATACCTCGAATTTCCCCAAAAATGATAGCTAGGAGCGTTTTTAAACCTCAAGATATATAAAAGTATCACATCAACCCTAAAAACCTCTAAAAACGCCCTTATTTTTGGATAATACGATATTGGTTAGATTGTGCGTTTTATTCACAAATAGTTTAACTTGTGAAGTAACAGGTTGGGTGCTTTGTTGTGTTTAATTTTTGTAAAAGTGACAATTAAAAATAGGGCGTTGGGTCCACTTTTTGGAAAAATTATTATTAGACTTAGGGTGAAAATCATTTTTCTTAAAAAGAAAGAGCTTACAGTCTAAAAAAATAAAAAGACAAGTTTAAAAATTAAGAGTTTCACAAATAGTTTTTATATAATATTAACATTTATTTTAAGAATTAAAAACATTAATAAATATTAATAATATAAGGTTTATAATAATTAATAATATTAAATATATAATTATATTAACTAATGTAAAGGTTTACATTATTAATAGAAATGTAAAAAGTAAAAATGTCTTATAGATAATATTTTTCCAAGTGGTCCAAATTTTTAATTATTAAAAATAGAACATTATAATATAGAGGATGTAATCCCTTACATTAAAAAGTCCATTAGGGACCATTAAAAATTTAGAGGTTTTGTTGGGTATGTCTATTTTTACTTTTATATGACAAAGAAAAACGGTGATTTTAACATTGTACTTAAAATGGGCCATTTGGGGACCACTTTGGACCAAACAGGGGTGTTTGGGACCACCTTAGATTAATTTCACATATTCGTTCTAATAAAACTTTCACAAGTAGAGAATTCAGGATAAACTTGCCTAGACAAAAAAATAATGCGAGAATTGTTCTAAACTGCCACCAAAACGGGGGTTTTGGACCCAGTGGACCCACGGAGGTGAAATTTGGACCCTTAATAAACCTTGATATTAAAGGATTTTAGGACCCCTAATTTTTAAGTGGTCCGTCTTGGTCCCGATTAATTTTTATTGAAAAAGTGTTTTCATGGTAAAAATACCCTATCTCATGCGAGACAGGGGTTGATTTTCTTAGTGTTTACCGGTAGAACCAAACCCACCTTCGCCGCGTTCTGTTGATTCTAATTCATCAACTTCAACAAATTCATCGACGCTTTGATAAGCTTGAATGATGAGTTGGGCGATGCGTTCGGATGGTTGGATTGTTTGCGGTTGGGTGGAGTCGTTGTGTAAGGCTACAATATATTCACCTCGATAGTCACTATCACATATGCCAACCGCGTTGGCAGGGCGTAATCCTTGTTTGGTTGCTAGACCGGAGCGTGCGTAGATTGCGGCGAAGTGACCTTCAGGGATTTCAAAAGCTAAAACCTGTTGGCAGTTTAACTGTTTCTTGTGGTTGAATGGTTAATTCTTTATCTAAACAAGCATAAAAGGTCGTAGCCGGCGGCGTGTTTGCTACCACGAGTAGGTAAGGTGGCGTTTGCTTTTTAGTCTTTTTACATTAATTTTCATTGAACGAGTCTCCTTTTGATTTGGTTAATAATGTGAATGAGTTGGTTCATTATAAATTCTGCATACTCTTTAAAGTGAGTAATGATTTGGTCTGTTGTTAATTCGGTGTTTTTGAAGATTTTAAAATAAGCTCAATATAAGACCATAGTAATAATAATGATACCCGCAAGTTGTATGAGCCCCATGACGATTGATGTACCGAGTTTCACGATTGTTATTAAAAAGCAAATGCCTAATATAAGGTATATAATGCTCGGTAGTGGTGATTAAATCGGTTAATTTATGTATTGGGTCATTTTGCATTTGTTGTCCACCTCCTTTGTTTTATTATAACATAAGGTAAGTGATTTTACTTTTTATTTTTAGGCTAAAAACTGGTTGGCATCTTAAAAATATGATACTTTGTTTGATAGACTTTGTTT